>Ga0316208_1000680_pt1 | contig 37839 bp, 28 predicted proteins | sample 3monopyrite_MG_FD_204944 | JGI IMG/M metagenome (GOLD analysis project Ga0316208, IMG submission 204944) | Microbial mat bacterial communities from mineral coupon in-situ incubated in ocean water Damariscotta River, Maine, United States -... | ecosystem: Environmental > Aquatic > Marine >...
TTCAGCCGCCGGCACGCGTTCAAAACACCATCGCCTGCGGCTTCGGGTCAAACAAGGCTACGGAAATCGGGAATCGATTTCGGGACTGATCCTACGTCACATCAGCCGGAAGGTTCACAGGGTCGCAAGGGTCAGAATTAGACCACCGAATACACAAGAAACTGCCTCGGACGACGAGCATGTATTCCGTGTCTTTCCGTTCCTTCCGTGGTTCAATTTCAGTTTCATAAGACCGGGAAGTCGTTTCGCAGCCAGTTCTGAAACGTAACCCGTTCGTGTTTCGGAATTCGCAATCACCGGGAGTATTGAATGAGAATTCAACGAGTTGCGACCATGTTGCTGGTCGCGGCGGTTGTGTCGTTCGCCTCAGAGACTTTGATCGCGGATGGTGCATTGGCCAGAAAGCCGAACGTGCTGTTTATCGCGGTGGACGACCTGCGTCCGGAGCTGGGTTGTTACGGCGAGACATCGATCCGTTCGCCGAACATCGATGCGCTGGCAAAGTCGGGTGTCGTCTTCGAACGGGCTTACTGTCAGCTGGCCGTCTGCAATCCGTCGCGAGCAACGCTAAGCACAGCGAGCTGCTGACTGAACTGAGCGATCAACTCTGGTCGACGTTGCCCTCACCGCCGAAGTACGTCGCCCCGAAACCAAAACGGCCACAGGCGATCTTTCGAAATCAGAGCGAGGTGCCGCTCACATTGTTCTGGCTTAACCCGAACGGCGAAGAACGCCAGCAAGGAATCATTAAACCTGGTTCTCAAATGTTGCAGAACACGACGCTCGGTCATCGGTTTCGTCTGCGAGGACCAAGCGAATTTCTTCGCACGTTTGAGATCAAGAAGCCGAGTCACACATTCAATGTCCAGGCTGTGCAACCAGCGACCGACTCGGCATCTAACAGCAAAGCGACTCGGCCAAACATCGTGTTCTGCATGGCGGACGACTGGTCGTGGCCTCACGCAGGAATACTCGGCGACCCTGTCGTCAAGACTCCAAACTTCGACCGCATTGCTCGCGAAGGAGTGCTTTTTGAGAATGCGTTTGTCTCGACACCTTCGTGTACTCCGAGCCGCCTTAGCATCCTGACCGGCCAGCATCATTGGCGTTTAAAAGAAGGCGACAGTCTGGGCGGATCGCTGCGGGAAGAGTTCGACGTTTACACAGAGCTTCTTCAGAAATCCGGTTACCGAACGGGTCGATTTGGCAAGGGCGTTTGGCCGAGCAAGCACACGTTTCGCAGCCGAGATTCCTTCGGAGAACGCTTCAAGTCGTTTGACGAATTCCTCGAAAAACGAAAGCCCAACGAACCGTTCTGCTACTGGCACGGTGGTCAGGATCCTCATCGTCCCTACGAACTCGGCATCGGCGTGAAGAGCGGCATCGATTTGTCAAAGGTCAAAGTACCGGCGTGCCTTCCCGATTCGGACGCTGTTCGCAGCGACGTTGCTGACTACCTTTGGGAAGTCCAGCGTTTTGATCGCGAGGTCGGCGACATCGTTGAACGACTCGAAGCCATGGGCGAACTGGACAACACGATCATCGTCGTCAGCGGCGACAACGGAATGCCGTTCCCTCGTTGCAAGGCGACACTCTACGACCTGGGAACGCGAGTGCCGCTGGCGATTCGCTGGGGTGAGAAAGTTCAGGGCAACCGAGAAGTCGCCGACTTCGTCAGCCTTTGTGACCTGGCGCCGACTTTCCTGGCGGCCGCCGGTCTCAAACCATCGGAGCAGATGACCGGCGAAAGCCTGCTGACGATCCTGACTTCTCACAAGTCCGGCCAGATCGATCCGGCGCGAACGCACGCTCTCACGGGAGTCGAGCGGCACGTTTACTCGTACCCGAAGCGTGCCATTAGAACGAGCGAATTCCTCTACATCCACAACTTCGATCCAGACGAATGGCCGACCGGAGAAGTCAAAGGCCACAACCCGGAATACGACTTTTCCGAGACTCCATGGCCAACCGAACCGGGAGCATTCTCGTTTGCGATCGACCCTTCACCGTCAAAACAGTTTCTGCGACTGAACCGCGGCGCTTCCGACATCAAACGATTCGCCGAACTGTCGTTCCCTCAGTGGCCCGAAGAAGAGCTTTACGATCTCAGCAACGATCCCGACCAGCTTCAGAATGTTGCGAAGAATCCTGAATACGCCGCGCAGCTACGAAATCTGCGAATCCAGCTCACAACGAAACTTGCCGCATCGGACGATCCACGAGCAGTACCTCACTAAAGGCATGTTACTGATACGATTGCTGTTCGCATTGTTGAATCATCCTGTGTGACACTGGCTTTGCCTGTGTTTCGGAAATCGCCGGAGTCATGCTATTCCGCACTGGCAGAGCCAGTGGCACACGCAAAGATGTACCACCACGGAGCCATTGATGACGAGACTATTCCTTCAGTTTACGCTCCTGATTGTCATCGTTTCGCAGCAGGTTTCGTCGGCCGAACCAATCAGTGAATCTGACCAGGTGAAGGCCGCGAGACTGATTCTCGATGGGTGGCACAACGACCAGCCGCAACGCGGCGACCGATTTCTACACATTGTCTGCTGGACACCGTCCGACCGTGAGTTACCGGTTGACTATCAGCCGCGTCTGACCCGGATGATGGAGCACATTCGCGACTTCTATGCTCGCGAAATGGACCGACTCGGGTTTGGCGATCGCAGCTTTAATCTGAAATACGACGACCAGAAACAATTGATTCTGCACACGGTCCGAGGGAAGCACGACACGAGTCACTACGCCGTGCAGTCGGGAAGCGAGATTCGCAACGAATGTCTGCCGATACTCGAGCAAGACGGCATCGACGCCAGCAAGGAAACCATTCTGATTTTCTGCAACCTCGCAACGTGGGACGCTGAGCAGCGGCGGTTTACTCACAAGTCACCGTACTACGCCGGCGGTTCGTTTCGCGGCGGGACGGCGTGGCAGCTGGATTCCCCCGAACTTGATTCAAAGAATCTTCAACTCAAGCAGCCGATGATTCGCGACGGGCAGTACGGTCGCATTTCGCTCGGCAAGCACAATTCAATCTTCATCGGCGGGATTGCTCATGAGCTCGGTCACGCGTTGGGACTTCCTCATTGTCGAGCACGCCCTGACGAAGGCGTTCGAGGGACCGCGCTCATGGGATCGGGCAACCGAACCTACGGCGATGAACTCCGCGACGAAGGGCAAGGCAGTTTTCTGACGCTCGCACATGCACTTCGCCTGGCATCGCATCCGCAATTCTCCGGATCGGTCAAAGGCATGGGCGACAGAGCGTCGGCCTCGATTGAGGGTCTGTCGATTACCGCCGAAAGCAAGTCGATTCACGTCTCCGGGAACGTCAAAGGCGAACCGCCAGTCTACGCCGTGGTTGCGTACTTCGATCCCGCAGGTGGCGGAGATTACAACTCAACGACCGCGTCTGCTGTCCCTGCTGGCGATGGTAGCTTTCATCTAAGCACTGAAGCTCTCAGCCGAGGCATACAAGGTGAGCTGAGGCTCTTTCCTTTACACGTAAACGGCTCCGCAGCCGGCCAGATGTCGAGGACAAAATTCCGCTACCCGTACGGAATTTCGGAGGACGGCACCCCGGACCTGTCAGCGATCCAGCTTCGGTTTGACCTGGCGCCGGTGCTGGACGCTCTGGCGAAGAACGATCGTCAGAAAGCCTCTCAGTTGGCGACCGAAATCAAGTCTCCAAAGGCCGCAGCGATCGCCAGGCGATTGACTCGACCCACCAGACCAACTCAAACACCTGTCGAATACGACGGTGATCCTACCAGTGTTGAGCTGACGAGTCTGAAGCCGGACTCGGCCAACGTCGGTTGGGGGCGTCCGACCTTCAACCGTGTACCTGATCAAGTGCCGCTGCTTGAATCAGCTGGGCAAATTTTCGAGACAGGCATCTACGCTCACGCTCCAGCTCGACACGTTTATCAGACGGGTAAAAAGTGGAAACGTTTAACCGGCAAGGCAGGCCTCGCCTCCGGACACGGTGGAACGGTCGAGTTCGAAATCAAAGGCGACGGCAAGACACTCTGGAAGTCGCGGGTCATCAAAGCGGGCACGGTCGTGGAATTTGATGTCGCACTCGATGGAGTCCAGAAGGTGGAATTGCTCACACATCCAACAATCGATGGTCCCGGATCCGACTGGGGGCTATGGCTGGAACCGATGCTGATGCGGGAAGTCGAAGAGTAGGCTGAACGTTCCCTACTCTTCCGTTGGAGCTTCGCTGGAAGACGGTTTTGTCACGAAAAGGAGCGTCTGCAGAAGCAGAAACAGGAGTAGCGGGGCGATCCACAGGAATCTCAGAACCTTCAGCAGAATCTGCGTCGCTGGGTGCGGTACTGAAGCAATTTTCACGAAGGCGGCGCTGTCGGAGTGTCCGACTTCGACCAGAGCTTTGACGACAGAGACGATGCGGCCTTCGTTGACTGTGTCGCCCGAGCCTTCGCTGTCAGGCATCACGAAGATGGTCTCAGCACTTTGCTGAACTTCTCGAGAGATTTCAGAAACGTGTTTGAGTCCCGTTTTGTTGAGCTGTGCGGTGCCGGCGATGAATTCGGAATCCTGCACGATTCGATTGTCGGCTTCGGCGTTTCTTTGCAGACGCGAGCTCGAATCGACGAACGCTCCCAGCAGCAGAAACGCCACCAGGCCGAACAGCGTCAGCATGATCAGCCCGCAGCCGATGGCCGTCATCTGAGACTTGAAGATGCTGCGTTCAGATGTCGTTTCGAAAAACAGATCGATCGTGCGGCGGCGGCGCAACGACGTGTGCGTTGCTTCGACCGTTTCGAAGGCGCGAGTCATCTCGGCCCAGTGCTTTGCCGAATCGTCGAGCGATCCTTCCAGAGCAGCCAGCTGGCACGCGCCGATTCCGCTGCCGTCATCTTTCAGTGTCGAACCGGACTCTGACTCAGATTCAGTCGTGTTGACAATGAGCGACCCCACAAAGGCCTCGTCTAATTCGAGTGTTGCCGAACCTGCCGACCCGCTGACTTCGAGCTTCCATGCCGGCTGCCCTGCGCGAGCGGTCCAGGTTGCTTCAGCGAGTTCGTTGCCGCCGAGTGTCAACGTCGCCTGAGTGATGCCCGTCGTGTCTGATCCGGAATGCACGGCGGTGATGCGGTTGTAGTTGCCTCCTAGGAATCTCAGAAGCGCGACGTCGTGAAACATGGCTCCGTCGACTTCGTCGCGCGTCAGTCCCGAGCCTGAAGCACCGGCTTGCTGAGTCGCCGCAGGAAACGATCGCTCAATTCGCAAGAGCATGATCTGGCCAAGGTCACCGCGGCCGATTGCATCGTTCAGCTTTGTGGCCAACGGGTGAGCGGGCAACTTTGGCACAGGAACGAGCGGAACTCGGTTGTCGTCGTGAGTCAGCGTCAGCTCGTAAATAAACGCCGAGCCCTGGCTGGCCTGCGGGACGATCGCCAGCGGCCGATCATCGTTCGCCAGTTGCTTCGCGCCAGCCTGAACGTTTTCAGAATCGCCAGCGACCAGCGTGACATCAGCGGCCGTGTCGACGAGCAGCTCTTCCCAACTCTGCAGAACACGAATCCCCGGCGCGGCTGCGAGCAACTCAGCAAGCGAGTCGTTCGGGACTTCCGTGGCAATCGTGAACGAGTGTCGCGAGTCGGCAGAAACCGCGCGAAGCAGCGGTGCAATCTTCGAATTCCAACCAAGCAGTGCGAATTTCATGAGTGGCTAAAGCAGCGACAAAGAGAAACGTGGAATGACGGTTAATTTGCATGAACGCTCGGTTCGGGCAATGGGCAGGAAGGATGACAGAATGACGAGGTTCATGCATCTGCTCGGTGCCGACTGTTCGTTGCAGATCCGCTTCGTTGTCGAGGTATGGCCATTTGATGAATGCTGGACTGATGGATGGGCATTGTAGACACTGTGCTCTGAATCTTTGACGGAGCAACCGGATGACTGAACAGAACGCAATCCCAGTCCCTCAACCTGACTCGCCCGATCCCGATGTCGTGCGGGCAGCGGGGGGCGTGAAGGCGGTAAAATTTCTGTGGGGATTCAAGCTTTGGATTGCCGGGTTGGGTACTTTCGGAGTAGCAGCCTGGGCGGCCAGCCAGTAGGTCGGAGTATGGCCATTCTGGATGCTGTACACGCTTTTTGCCGCAGCAGTGCTACCAATCGTTGCCGGGCTGTTCGAACTGCAATCGCGGTGGGTGAGGTGTCGGCGCCAACGACGACTCGAAGATTATGGGCTCGAAGATACCGTTGCTGAGCCGGGGCGCTTTCGGCTCAGCCCATGGCAGGACACTCCGGACGATCGCAAACGTTTCAAGCGACCGGACGGTTTGCACGAGCGGGTCATCAAGTGGATTCGTCAGTCGACTCTGCCGTTGCTTTATCTGACGGGCAGTTCGGGCAGCGGCAAGACTTCGTTGTTGAACGCGGCGGTGCTGCCGGAACTGCGAGGTTCATCAGGCGGGAAGGATCGCGTTCACAGTGTGGTACTGCGCGGATTCGACGATCCGCTGCAGGAGCTGCGCGACTGGCTGCTGAAGGACAATCAACCGTGGGTCGATGCGGACTTCGAGACAAAACGAACGCCGAGGACGCTCCTGGCTGCAGCTTGCGATCGATTGCGAGCCGTCGATCCCGATGCTCGACTGTTGATCGTCTTTGACCAGTTCGAAGAGCTGATGATTCTGCACGAGACCGATTCCGAGCAGGTCAAGCAGATCCAAAGCTTCCTGCAGGACATCGTGGTCAAGCCACTGCCAGGGCTGACCGTGTTGCTGTCTTTGCGGTCGGACTATGAGCAGCAACTGAAAGAGCTGGAATTGCCGCCGCAGGTGCTGCATCAGAACTGGGAAGAGGTCGGATATCTCACGCGAAGTCAGGCGGAGCAGTTTCTGATATCGGCCGATCCCAGACTGAAAATCGAGCGGGAACTGCTGAGCGGAGTGCTCAACGAGGCATCAACCGTGGATGGCACGCCGGAGCAGTTCAGGCCTGTCGTGCTCAACATGCTGGGCCTGATCCTCGAGCGACTGCATCCGACCGTTCCGGAATTCGGCAACACCGGAACATTGCTGACTCCATTTGTACGATCGAGCATTGAAGCTTCTCATGTGCGGCACGTCTCCGGCGAGACTGACCAGGCTTCAGTCACTCGACCTCACCCATTGCTTCAAGTTGACAACTATTCCAGAGCTGACCGGACTGATCAGCCTCCAGACGCTCGACCTTGACGGTTGCTCCAAGTTGACAACTATTCCAGAGTTGAAGGGACTGACCAGGCTTCAGTCACTCGACCTCAGCTATTGCAGGATGTTGACCGTGCTGCGGCTTGGAGCGGGACTGGAGCAACTTCAGGCGATCGCTGCCGTGGATTGCTCCGAACTGGCGGAAATCGTCGTGTCCAACGAGTTGCCGAGCCTTCAAAAGTTCTTCGTCAGGGGCGTCCCGGAGCCCGCTGTCCAGTCGGTGTGCCTGCGTTTTCCTGGGCAGCAGGTGGATATTGAAACTGACTTCTCCGGTGCTCGGCGTTTCATCCGTGACATTCAGGAACAAGGGGAGCTGGCGATCGCCCGCTGACCAGTCCTGCCGCACTTTCTTCGCAAACATCGCTGCGTGCGGTGTGTCAGAAAACTGCTCATTCAGATTCTGCCTTTCCGTGCCGACCGATAAATGGCAAGAATGGACGGCTCGGCGTGTTGCCGAGATGATGACCTCTTTAGTTGTGGAGTTGGCGGACGATGCTGGAGATCGGTAGTTCAACAGGAAAAGCCCTGTGCAGTGGCATGAGTCGTCGGCGGGCGATTGAGATCGGTGCTCTCGGTGCGTTTGGGCTTTCTTTGCCGAGCTTGTTGCGGTCGGAAGCTCGGGCGGCGGATGGGTCTGGAAATAAAGCCGGGCATGCTTCGAATCGCTCTGTGATTCTGATCTGGCAGCACGGAGGACCATCGCAGCTTGACACGTTCGATATGAAACCGCTGGCTCCGACGGAAGTGCGAGGGCCTTATCAGTCGATCAATTCAAGTCTTCCCGGACTGGATATCGGTGAGCTGTGCGTCGAGCAAGCAAAGGTCATGGATAAGTGCTCGGTGATCCGCAGCTTCTCGCACGGCAACGGCGACCACTGGGCAGCCGCTCACTGGATGCTGACCGGACGGCTGGGAGCGACCGGCTCCGACAGACCCGCGCGGCAGCCTTCGATGGGAGCGGTCGCGTCGCAACTGCTCGGTCCCCGAAAGAAGGGAACACTCGCTGCGGTCAACATGAACGATGGCGGCTTTGGCTACCACGGCGGAGCGTGGCTGGGAGTCGCTCAGAATCCATTCCGCTACGGCGAGTACAGCTACGGCAACGAAGCCGGTCGGCTGCCGACGGGAGACCACAAAAGCTTCTCACTGGTCGACGGCCTGACCAGCGACCGGCTGATGAACCGAGTTTCTTTGCAGAAGCAGTTCGACGATCTGCGACACCGATTCGACAGCAACCGCACGTTCCAGCATCTCGACACGGTCGATCAGCAGGCGCTCGATATCGTTCTTTCAGGCCGGACTCGCGCCGCGTTTCAACTCGACAAAGAAAACGCAAAAACTCGCGAACGTTACGGCGATGGCTGGGGTGAACAGGCATTGCTGGCTCGGCGGTTGGTGGAAGCGGGAGTCCGGTTTGTCTCGCTGAACACCGGCTACTGGGACGACCACGGCAATATCAAAGGCGCACTCGATTCCAAAATGCCTCGCCATGACCGCGCGGTCGGAGTGCTGATTCAGGACCTCGCTGAACGAGGCATGCTCGACGACACGCTGGTCATCACGGCTGGAGAATTCGGCCGCACGCCGACGATCAACGGCAACGCCGGACGCGATCACTGGCCGCAGGCTCAGAGCATTCTCATCAGCGGCGGAGGCTACAAACACGGACAAATCATCGGCAGCACGAACAGCAAGGCCGAGCATCCGACATCCCGCAAAGTCGGCGTCGAAGATTTTTGTGCGATCGTCTACCACGCCCTGGGACTGCAACTCGACGACACAATCATCGATCCCTCCGGCCGCCCGATGCACCTGCTGCCGACCGGCGAAGTCCCGCGCGAACTTCTGTAAAGGCGCGACCGAACTCTCCGCGCAACGAGCTTCGATGCCGAGGACACTTTGCGTCATGCTTCAACTCAATGCAGATCGCTGGACGTTCTGGTTCGCGGCTGAATCCTGTCAGTGAAATCGCAGACTGTGTGCGGTCGACAGGCCGTTACTGCAGTGTCGTTACAGTGCCACGCGGCGGTTGATCTTGACCGTGTCATAAGACACCGGCGTTGCATCTGGCCCTGGTTTGCGGATCACAACTCGCTCAACCGACTCGACCGATCCGAGGCCGAACGACAGGCTTCGGTCGCCCTGAGAAAGGTAGCTACGTGTGGGCATGATCTGCTGTTTCTGAATCAGGCCGCCGGCGTGGACTTCGATGGTTGAGCCGATCGGGGCATCGACGTTCAGCCGGACCCAGTTGTGGCCGGTTGCCTGGTCGTTGCGAAGAAGACGCGGTTTCTGGCCGCAGGCGGTGATGAGAATGTCGGGGTCTCCGTCGAGGTCAAAGTCGGCGGCGACGGCGGCTCGGCCGACCATTCTTTGGAAGAGGTCCGCTCCGCATTGCTCTTCGGCCAGCGGGACGAATTCCGTCGTGCTGTCCGGGCCGCAGTTCCAGAAGAGCTGCGGCGGCTGTTCATAGTGCTGGCTTTCCTGAACTCGGTTAATGTCGTTTTCCAGGTGACCGTTCGCGGTGAACAGGTCTAAGCGACCGTCGAGGTCAAAGTCGGCCCAGCAGACACCGAATGTCAGCTCAAGTCGAGTGAACGGGCCAAGGCCTGTGGGCACGGCGTCATCGTGAAACTGCATGACGCCGGGTGGCGACACGTACAGCGCCGTCATTTCCGTGGCGAAGTTTCCAATGGCGATCCCGATCGAACCGTCGTTACGGAACCAGGCCGCGTCGATACCCATCGCTCCGCGAGCCCGGCCGTCTTCGTCAAACGCGATGCCGACTCCGCTGGCAGTTTCCTCGAAGGTCCCGTCGGCTTTGTTACGGAAAAGGAAATTCTGGACGGTGTCGTTGGACACGATGATGTCCAGCCAGCCGTCATCGTCGAGATCGCAGAAGGTCACGCCGAGCGACTTTCCAACAGGGACGTCGGTTGCCGGGTTCCGAACCTGAATGCCTGCCGATTCGGAGACGTCGGTGAACTTGCCGTTTCCGTCGTTCTGGAAGAGGTAGGGAAACGTGCCTTCAAAGGCTGACGGGCGACCGTAAGCTCGCTCGTCACCGACAAGCTGGAATGGTTGAGCCAGGTCGAACTCGCGATTCCACTCGACGTAGTTGGCGACGAAAAGGTCCAGGTCGCCGTCGTTGTCATAGTCCAGGAAGCCGGCGCTGGTGCTCCATGTTTGGTCTCCGCCTGCGATGCTGGCTTCGCTGTTTGCCGAAACTTCAGCGGTCACGTCGACGAACCGGCCATCTTCGTTTCGCAACAAATGGTTGGAACCGACGGCGGTGATGTAAAGGTCCGGGTCTCCGTCAGCGTCGTAGTCTCCGACTGCCGCTCCCATTCCGTAGAACGAAAGATCGAGGCCGACTTCCGTCGTGACGTCGGTGAATTTCCAGTTTCCATCGTTTCGCCAGGCCGACATTGTCGCTGGTTGCTGAGGAGTTTCGTCTTTGGCGATTTCCCAGGGCCAGCGTTGTCCGTTGACGAAGATGATGTCCAGATCGCCGTCCGAATCGAAATCGATCAAGGCCAAACCGCCGCCCATCGATTCGGGCAGCAGTTTCTCGCCGGCCGCTCCGCTGACATGCACAAAGTCGATGCCCGACTCGCCAGTCATATCTTTGAATGGGATGTTCGGCAGGTCGACCGTTTCTTCGCGGACGGTGTAAGTTGGCGTGGTCGGCGGCTCGGTGATGATGATCTCTTCGGGGCGTTCTTTCAGCCAGATGACGCCGCCGATGATCGCCGCTCCAACGGCCGCAACCACGATTGATCCCCAGAATGCTTTGCCAATCACGGCGTCGTTCTGTTCGTCAGATTCTTCCAGTGGAGTGTCAGGTTCGATTTCGGACATGGATTGAGTCGATCGAAAAAGCTGGAATGAATGGCGGCAGGCAGTTGCGCCTGGTTACGAATCTGCAGCGAGATTGCTGGATAGAAAGATCCCAGCGTAGAGTTCGCAGGTCAGCGCGTGCCAGCCACCGGGTAGGCCGAGGCGGTCTTTCTTTGGAGAATAATGACGTGAAACCGATTATCTCAATCAGCCTGCCGGTTCTGGTGATCCTGGCCGGCGTTTTTCAAGGTTCGGCCAGCGCGGCAAAGCCCGTGCAAGTCTTCATTCTGGCCGGTCAGTCGAACATGGAAGGCCAGGGCGTCGTCGATCTCGACCATCCGCAGCACTACAACGGCGGAAAGGGGACACTGCTGCACGTCATGCGGGATCCGAAGAAGGCAAAGACGTTCTCGCACGTAAAAGATGACGCCGGAAACTGGATTGTGCGTGACGACGTGTTCGTCCGATTCAAGACTCGGCACGAGACGAAGAAAGGCGGTCTGTCGATCGGCTTTGCAGGCTATCCGGGCAAGCATCACATCGGTCCGGAGTTTCAGTTTGGGCACGTTGCCGGTGAAGCATTCAAAGAACCAGTTCTGTTGATCAAGACGGCCTGGGGTGGCAAGAGCTTGTTCAAAGACTTTAGACCTCCGAGTGCTGGCGGCGAAACGGGGCCCTACTACAACCAGATGATCGAAGAAGTTCACGAAGCGCTCGGCAGCGTTGACAAAGACTTCGCGTCTCTGGCTGGCCGAGAGCTGAACATCGCCGGCTTCGCCTGGATGCAGGGTTGGAACGACATGTTCGACGAGAAAGCTCGCGCCGAGTACGAGCAGAACCTCGTCCATCTGATCCACGACGTCCGTGCCGAGTTCAACCAACCGAAGCTGCCCGTTGTCATCGGCGAACTCGGCAACGGCGGCCCCAAAGCCAGCGACAGCATGCTCGCAATTCGAAACGCTCAACGAGCGGCAGCATCACGAGCTGAATTCAAAGGAACGGTCGCGTTCGCACCGACGGCAGACTTCGCGAGGTCAGCCGATCAATCACCAAACGTCGGCCACGGCCATCACTGGTTCGGCAATGCTGAAAGCTACTTCCTGATCGGCGACGCTCTTGGAAAAGAGATGCTGAAACTGCTGAAACATTAAACGCCAACGTTCCGGGGCTGCCGAGCGTCGTTCCTGGTTATTGATGCTTCTAAAAATGAAGGAACACTAATCGACCACTGATAAACGCTAATTTTGCGATTCCGCTTCGCATGGAAACCAGCATCTATCAGTGGTGATTAGTGTTCCTGTCAGTTGCGACTTCACGACTGATGTTGTGTCAGCCGGGTTCGGGGCGTCACGCAAAGATGTCCGTGACCGGTTTTCCTTTGCCATCTTCGGTGACGTAGAACGGGCGGCCTTCGATGTCGTAGGCGGTTTTTGGGCTGATGCCCATCGCGGTCATGATGGTCGCATGCAGGTCGGTGACGGAGACTGGATTTTCGACGGCGATCAGCGGTCGTTCGTCGGCGGTTTTGCCGTAGAGGAATCCTTTCTTAACGCCGCCTCCGAACATCACGACGCTCGTTCCGCCGGTGAAGTGACGATGCAGACCGTAGTGTTTCTTCTCGGTGATTTTGTCGACTTTGAATGTTGCCTGGTCGTTGGCCTTGGAGCCAGGCCGGCCTTCGATCAACGCGTCGCGGCTGAATTCGGAAGCGATGATGACCAGCGTTCGATCGAGTAGCTCACTGGCTTCCAGATCGAGGATCAGTTGAGCGATCGGTCGATCCATTTCGCTGTGCATTCTCGCCACGGTGTCGTGGCCGCTGTTATGAGTGTCCCAGTGGAGAAACGGGACGTACTCGGTGGTGACTTCGACGAACCGGGCTCCGGATTCCACCAGGCGTTTCGCCAGCAGACAGCCACGTCCAAAGCGGCCGGTGTCGTAGATCTCGCGACTCTCTTTGGGTTCGAGTTCGATGTCGAAGGCTTCGCGATCTTTCGAGCTGAGCAGTCGGTAGGCGTTCTCCAGGGAACGAACCATCGATTCCTGCTGGTAGTCGCTGGCCCGTTCTTTCAGCGGTCCGGACTTGACGAGTTCCTTGAAGAGTTTGTGACGGTTGGAAAACCGGCCGGCCGTCATACCTTTCGGCGGCTGAACAGACTGCGATGCCTGCTCGGGGTAGGGCAGATTCATCGGGCCGAACTCGCTGCCAAAGAAGCCGGCCGTTGTGAATGCTTTCAGTTCTTCTTTCTCGCCGACGCCTTCCAGTCGCTGGCCGATGTTGATGAACGGCGGAATGACCGGATTCTTCGGGCCGAGCACCTTGGCCATCCACGCGCCAAGATGCGGGCAGGCAACGGTCTGAGGCGGAACGTAGCCGGTGTGCCAGTGGTACTGATGTCGCGAGTGTAGAATACTGCCCAGGTCAGGCTGCACGGCCGAGCGGATCAGCGTCGCTCGGTCCATTACCTGGCCGATCTTCTCAAGGCCTTCGCAGATTTTTATGTTGTCGACGGTGGTGTCGATGGCCGGGAAGGTGCTCAGCATGCTGCTGACTTCGAGGCCTGATTCGAATGGCGAATAACGTTTCGGATCGAACGTGTCCGGAGCCGCCATGCCTCCGCCCATCCAGATCAGGATGCACGAGTCGGCGGTTGCTTCAGGCTGCTTGAATCCATGTTCAGCAGCTGACAACGAACGTGGCTCACCAGCCAGCAGCGACGCGGCACCAGCGGCTGCGAGTTGTTTTACAAAGTCTCGTCGGACAATGTGTTCCGGTGTGGTTGGATCATGTTCGAGATTCATGGTTTGCTCTCAGCGATTTCGACGATCGAATCAGGAGAAATCATACTTGTTCCTATGCTCTGCGTGGGCACATTCCGTCGGACGCTCTGCGTCCCGTTGTTTTTCACTTGATGGCCAACGTGAAGACGCGGAGCGTCGACAATTTTCGTTCCCACGCAGAGCGTTGGAAAGAGGTAAAACAGCAGGCTGGAACAAGCAACGCGCCGTTCCGGCAGATTCTGGTTGTTGGTCATTCGCGCTGCCGGAACAGCGCTGCGCTCGTTCCAGCCTACGAATTTAGCCTCGCTATCGAATCAGCAGAAACTCGGGTGTCATGCACAGAGCCCAGAGCAGGTCTTCAATCTGCTCGGACGTTGCTTTGTCATCGAGTACCTGCCGGACGGCCGTTTGTTCGGATTCGCCAGGTAATCGCGTCAGTGTTGAGGCAAACAAGTGATTGATCAGGTCGTCGGGGGATTGCCAGTCCTGATCGGCCAGTCGCTGGCCACCTCGGGCAAGTGCCTGAGCGACGGTGGCGTTGTTGGACAGGTCGATCGCTTCCAGAGTTGTCAGGTCGTTCGGACGTGAAGAAACGATCTGATCTCGGTTGGGCCGACCAAGACTTCGCATCAGAAAATCACTTTTCAGCAACGACGCTCGCACCATCAACGCCGATCCGTGAGAAGCCTGCACGAGAAGCTTCTGTGCGATGGGATCGATGGCTTTCTTCCACGGCTCGATCGTTGGCACGACGGTGACGGGGTGCCACTTCAGGTTCTTGAGCGTCCAGCGCCGCACCGGTGTCTTCTCCGGAAACGTCGACGCGAACTGCCACGAACTGTCCGATTTGATCGTCAGAGATTCTCCGTCCGCAAAGTTGATTCGGGCTTCGAAAAACAGCCCGGCCAGGTTGGGAGTGTCACCGGCGTTCTTTCCAAGAATGACAATCGTGTTTTCACCTTGCTTCAGTGCCGTTGTGAAAGTGACCGCGCCAAGTTGCGTCCAAACGTTGCCTTTGGCGAGTTCCTGCGAATTCACGTGCAGTGCAAATTCGTTGTCACAGGTGACGACCGCTCCGGCCGATTGAACTGGCTTGTCGATGTTGAATGTTGTGAAAAACGCGAGTTGCTCGCCCGCGTCAGGGACGCCTCCGTTGGCTGAGTCTCCCCAGATCCATTCCGCTGAAACCTTCGTCGCGGCGACTTCTGCCGGATCGACTTTGCCTCGGGAAACCGGAGCATCGAACGACGTCGGTGCCGAATTGGTCAGTTGCCAAAGCGAATCGACAAACTGTTCGGCGGTCATCCGTTTGGCTCGCGGACCGGCGAAGGTGTAACCGGTAACGTCGGCATCCTGAGCCAGCGATTCAACCTCGGACTGGTAGGCCTGAGAATTGGCAAGCAACGCGAGCACGGACTTCAGGTCGTACGCATTGTCCTGAAGGTGGGTCGCCAGATAGTCGAGCAGGTCTTCGTTCCACGGTGCGGTCTGCATGGCGTCCAGCGGGTGGACGATGCCTCGCCCCATCAACTGAGCCCACAGCCGATTCACAATCGTTCGTGTAAACCGACCGTTCTCGGGGTGCGTCATCAATCCGGCCAGTTGCGAAAGGCGTTCCGCTGGTGCAGCCTTTGCGTCGACCTGCCCGAGTTCCGGGAACAGCCATGAAGCCTGCGCGGTCTCACCGGTCGGCTTGTCACAACGATGAATGTCGAGCGGTCGGCTGGAGTAAATGGCCGCCAGCCCGTACGCCTCGCTGAGCTTCCAGCGGTCGATAAAACTGTCGTGGCACGAAGCGCATTTCATGTTGATGCCGAGGAACGACTGAGCGACGCTTTGAGCGAACTGAATTTCGATTGTCTGCCCGGCGCTGACTTCGCCTCGCCATTTGATGCCGTCGATGTAGCCGCGACTTTCCGGCGTCGGCGGGGCAATCAATTCGCGGACCATCTGGTCGTATGGCTTGTTGTCGATCAGCGACTGGTACAGCCAGCCGCTGACCTGCTTGCGTCCGCCAGTGATGAACCCGGTGCCGCCGTAGTCATTGCGAAGCAGATCGTTCCAGAAGGTGAGCCAGTGCTCGGTGTAGCGAAGGTCGTCGGCCAGAAGAGCCCCGATCATCTTCGCTCGTTTATTCGGCGCGCGGTCGGCGAGGAACTCGTCCAGCTCTTTCGCAGTTGGCAACAATCCGACCAGGTCGAGATGAACTCGCCGCAGAAATGCCGCATCGCTGATCGCCGCCGGTCGAGTCTGCGAGTCCTTCGCGAAGTACGCATCGACAATTCGATCAACGGGATTGGCACGGCCTTCGACGACCGGCGGCAACTCGGGACGACGCGGACGCAGCGGCGGTTCGTACTTCTTCGTGGCAAACGTGAAGCCGGCGCCCCACTTCATGCCGGCTTTAATCCAGGCTTTCAGCAGCGTGATCTGCTCGGCGGGCACGCGAGGTTTGCCCTTCGGAGGCATCTGCGCTTCCGGATCGGTGGAAGAAATCAGCTCCAGAAAATGCGACTCGTCCGGTTTGCCCGGCGCGGCCATTTCGTCTTCCAGGAACAGCTCGCGAGTGTTCAACGAGAAGCCGCCTTTGGCATCGTCGCCGCCGTGGCACTCGACACAATGCTGCTTCAGGATTGGGGCGATCTGGTGGGCGAAATCGAGCGGTTTCTGCTGGGCGGAAGCTTCGGCGGCGAAGGACATCCCGACTACAAAGAGTAAAACGTTCTTGATCATGCTGACTTTTGGGAACGCAGAGGTCGCTGAGGAAAAAAGACGCAGAGGTCAGGAGAACTCTCCTTTTTCTCTGCGAGTCCTCGGCGATCTCTGCGTTCCTTTCCCATTGAAAAAATGTAAGACGCGGACGGTCCTCCAGTATGGCGGGCCCATTTCTCGCGTCAATTCGGTACGTCGATCTGCAAAAACAGCGGAATCCGTAGCCGGTTTGATGCCGGCCCGCGCGACACTATCATGCCGCCCGTTCTGAATTATTGCCGTCCCGGAAAAGCCGCTATGAAAACTGACGAACTCCGCGAAAAGTACCTCGCTTTCTTTGAGTCCAAAGGCTGCGTCCGCCGGCCCAGCGATGTTCTCGTCCCGCAAGGCGACAAGACCGTGCTGTTCACGCCGGCCGGGATGAACCAGTTCAAAAATGAGTTCATGGGCATCGGGGTCGATTTTACTCGGGCGACGACCTGCCAGAAGTGCATCCGGACCGGCGATATCGGCAACGTCGGAGTCACGGCGTACCACCACACATTCTTCGAAATGCTCGGCAACTTTTCGTTTGGCGACTACTTCAAGAAGGACGCCATCCACTGGGCCTGGGAATTCCTGACCGATCCCAACTGGTTGGGTCTGGATCCGGCCCGATTGTCGATCACCGTCTACCTGGACGACGACGAAGCGTACAAAATCTGGAATGAAGAAGTCGGCGTTCCGGCAGAGCAGATCACTCGCGAGGACGAAGACGAGAACTTCTGGCCAGCGAGTGCTCCTTCGCAGGGGCCGGACGGTGTCTGCGGACCGTGCTCCGAGATCTATTACACGCCGGACGACGGCAACAAAGTCGAAATCTGGAATCTGGTCTTCACGCAGTTCAACCGGGTCGGCAATCCGCCGGACAATCTGTCGCCGCTGCCGAATAAGAATATCGATACGGGCATGGGCCTCGAACGAACGGCCGCCGTTCTGCAGGGAGTTACCAGCAACTTCGAAATCGACACGCTGCGTCCGCTGTGCGAAGCCGCCGGTCGAGTCGTAGGCGTCGAGTATCAATTCGATGGCAAAGACGGGCGAGCCATCCGTCGCATCGTCGATCACGTTCGAGCAGCCGTGTTTGCGATTCACGAAGGCGTCGCGCCCGGCAGCAACGGTGCGTCTTATATCATCCGACTGTTGCTCCGCCGCGCTTGTCTTGAAGGTTATCTACTCGGCAAACGGGAACCGTTCCTCAACGAGTTCGCTCCGGCAGTCATCAACATGATGAAGGGGCCGTATCCCGATCTTGTCCACACACTTCGCAGTGTCGTCGACACGATTTATGAAGAAGAGTCGGCATTCCTGGGGACCATCGAGAGAGGCCTGTCGAAGTTCGACAAGCTGGTCGAGAAGGCTGGCAAAGGCGGAGTGCTGGCTGGTCACGCCGTCTTCGATCTTCACCAGACGGACGGTTTTGTGCTCGACCTGACGACCGCTCTGGCAGACGACCGCGGCTTGACGATCGACATGGAAGGCTACCGAATCGCGGAAGAAGAGCACCGACAGAAAAGCGGCACCGGAAGCTGGGGCGTTATGGCTGCCGGACCGCTCGATGCTATCCGACAGGAAAATGGCGACACCGAATTCCTCGCCTACGAAGCCACGGAAGCAGATGCGAAGGTCATCGGAATCGTTGTCGACGGAGTCAGCGTCGAGTCGGTTAACGACGGCCCCGCACTGGTCGATGTCTTACTGGATCGTTCGCCGTTCTATGGCGAGTCCGGTGGGCAGGTCGGCGACACCGGATGGCTTTCCGGCGGGGGACCAGACTTCGAAGTCATGGATGCTCAGAAACACGGCGGGCTGATTGTTCATCGAGGTAAACTGAACGCGGGAACGCTCAAGGTTGGACAGGCGGTTCAAGCGGAAGTCGTGAAGCCACGTCGAGCTGGAATTCAACGCGCACATTCGGCAACGCACCTGTTGCATCATGCGTTGCACACAGTCCTGGGCGACCATGCTGTTCAGCGAGGGTCCAAGGTCGAGGACGACGTTCTGCGTTTCGACTTCTCGCATGGAGTCTCCGTGACACTCGAAGAATTGCAACGGGTCGAAGACATCATCAATGACCGAATTGTCGAAGGTGCAGACGTCGACATTAACTTCATGTCGAAAGAAGAAGCTCAGGCCGGCGGAGCGATGGCTCTGTTTGGCGAAAAATATCCGGATCGCGTTCGAGTCGTCACGATGGGTGACTACAGCAAAGAACTCTGTGGCGGAAACCACCTCAGCAACACAGGCAAGGTCGGTCTGTGCCGGATCGTCAGCGAAGAAAACGTTGCGGCCGGAGTTCGCCGAATCGTCGCGACGACCGGCAAGCGAGCACTGAAACGCGTGCAGGAAGCTGACGCTCTACTGAAAGAACTGGCCGTCTCGTTGAAAACTCAGCCGCAGGAACTTCCGCGACGAATTCGGCAGCTCCAGGATGAAATGCGGGACGCTCGCAAAGAACTCGCAAAGCAGGCGTCTCAGTCCATCAGCGGCGCGGTCGACGATCTGGTTGCCAGTGCCGAAGAGGTCGACGGTGTGAAGATTATCACTCACCTGGCATCGGGACTCGACCGGGATGGGCTCCGAGAGTTCGCTGACAAGCTGAGAGGCAAAGCCGGATCGGCTGCCGTGTTGCTTGGCATGGAAGTCGACGGGAAAGTCGCCCTGCTGGCGGCCGTCACCAAAGATGTCATCGCCAAAGGTGCGAAGGCCGGAGACTGTGTCCGCGAAGCAGCCAAAGCCGTTGGCGGCGGTGGCGGCGGACGTCCGGATCTCGCCGAAGCTGGCGGCAAAAATCCGGACAAGCTACCGGAGGCGTTGAAAGTTGGAGCCGACGTCTTCCGCAAAGCGTTAGGCGGATAGACGCCCTGACCTGAGAAGTTTTGAAATCGCAGAGGACGCTGAGTTCTCGCCGAGGAAATGGAGAGACTTCTCTGCAATCTCTGCGTCTTTACTCTGCGGCCTCTGCGATTTGTTCCTTTTCGTCGGGAAGTCCTCATGAACTCAAACAATCGAGTGGCTCTGATTACTGGCGGGGCGCGAGGGATCGGGCTGGGGATTGCGAAGTCGCTGGCCGCTGATGGCTATTCGCTGGCGTTGAACGGTGTTCGCGCAGAAGACCAGGTCGAGGATGTGCTCGCTTCGTTTCGCGATGCCGGCACCACGGTCGCCTATTGCCAGGGCGACGTTGGTTTGGATTCCGACCGTAAAGCCATCATTGAAAAGGTTCGCTACGAATTCGGCCGGCTGGACGTGCTGATCAACAATGCTGGGATTACGTCTCCCGGCCGCAAAGATTTACTCGAGGCGGACGAGGGGAGTTTTGATCGCGTCGTCGCCGTTAATCTGAAGGGGCCGTACTTTCTGACGCAACTCGCTGCGAATTTCATGATCGAGTTGCAGGACGCGAATTTCGAAGCCGAACCGTGCGTCGTCAATGTGTCGTCGATTTCCGCCGAGTTCGTTTCAACGAACCGCGGCGACTACTGCCTGACCAAAGCGGCGACCGGCATGGCGACAAAGCTGTGGGCGACGCGGCTGGCTGAGTTCGGCATTCGCGTTTACGAGATTCAGCCGGGCATCATTCGGTCGGACATGACTTCAGGAGTTACCGAGAAATACGACCGTCTGTTTGAAGAGGGCCTGGCTCTCGAAAAACGCTGGGGCGAACCTGAAGACATTGGTCGAGCGGTCGCAACGCTCGTTCGAGGCGACATTCCCTACGCAACGGGACAGGTCCTGTACCTGGACGGCGGCATGCGAATCCCGCGTCTGTAAGAATCCGTGTGCCACTGGCTTTGCCAGTGCTTTTTTGAATCGGCAAACCGCAGCGAATTCAACACTGGCAGAGCCAGTGGCACACTGTGCAGCCTAAAATGGTACGCCGGCGCTGCGCTTGACATACCCTACGAAAACCGACGCGACGGGTTATTAAGAAAGCTTTGTGGCCGACACGAGGGACGGCCACAAAGCTGGCGTTCTACGAGTGCAGCATTCACGTTACGGAAGAGCGACCGTCTTCAGTTGCATGGCTCCGTCTTCGGCCTGGACCAGCACGACGGCGCTCGAGGCGTTCAGTTTGGCGAGCTGCACGACACCCTGCAGCGACTCGATCGTTTCGTAAGTCTGTCCGGCCGTGTCGGAGATTCTTTCGGTGATGCCCTTGTTCTCGGCGATGTCTTCCGTGCTGATTTTCATGACGCCGCGGGCGCTGTTGGCCAGCAGCAGGAAATTGCTGCCGTCCTTTTCGTAAACGATCATGTCCAGCGGTCGATTGTGATTGCCCAGTTCGGCGACCGTTGTGCCGCGTGCCGGCTTGCCGGACTTGAGGCTCGACAGCGGAAACTTAACCAGCGGCGTGCAGACGTAGCCGGCCAGCAGCGCCGGTTCTCCATCAATGTTGAACGGCACGAACGTTCGAATCGCCGAGTGACTTTCGTACTTGCCGTGCGCTCCGTGGTAGATTTCAACGCGCGATCCCTGCGAGGTCGACGAGAAGGGGAATCCGATTTCACGAACGGTCGATCCGCCCTGTCCGGCCGAAAGTCCTGACACGATCACCTTGCCGTCGACATAAGCCAGGTCCGTGATCGAGTCGTTACGCAGGTTGCTCGACCGGCGGCCGCGTTTGACGACTTTGTCTTCCGGAGCGTTGGGCAGTTCGACTTTCGAGAAGGCCACTTTCTTCAGTGAGACTTCACTGAACGCGCCTTTGCCATCAACTTTGACGAGCGCCGGAGTCGCGTCCGAACCGCTGCCCTTTGTCACGGCCAGGAACACGGTACCGGTCGCAGGATTCGCCGCCAGATCGTTCACGGCCACGTCACCAGCGTCGACGTTGAACAGTTTTCCCAGACGAGCACCGACATTGCCCACATTCAGAGCCACCTCGGAGGCGGTGCCTTTGGCGTCGCCGGTGTCGATCGCGAATACCGCAGCCCCCTTCTGATCCCCGACGAAAATGATTCCATCCGGCCCGAAGGACAGAGTCCCCGCCGACTTCAGTTCCGGCGTCCCCTCTTTCAGCTGCCAGAGATTCGCCGCATTTCCAACCGACGAAACAGACATCGCGACCAACAGGGCCAACGTCGTAAACAGGTGCTTCTTCATGGCTTATCTCTCCAAATCGATAAAAGGGAAACTCGTCAGTGTTAAGTCGTCACTTTCATACAGAGTTCTGCGAAACCGACGGGGGTATCCACTGAGTTTTGTAGGTCAGGCTCTGCCTGACGAAGTTTTGACAGCTACGGTCACCGGTCCCGGGACTCCGTCAGGCAGAGCCTGACCTACGGCGGTGATCCAGTGCGTTGAGCACAGATTGCGAGACTTTCCCTCCAGCTGCAAGCGTCAGACGGCGTGTCAGTTCGCCGGTGATCTCGAAGCCGATGGTCAAACGGTCTCGCGGAAGCACTTCTTCCATGCGATCGGCCCACTCGATGAAGCAGACCCCGTCGCCGGACATGTACTCGTCCGCTCCGAGTTCCAGAAACTCGTCGATGTCGCCCAGGCGGTAAGTATCGAAGTGGTAAACCGGCAAACGGCCTTCGTATTCGTGAATCAAGACAAACGTCGGGCTGTTGACCGCTTCTCGCGGAATGTCGAGCCCCTCGGCCGCCGCCTGAACGAAGCGAGTCTTGCCAGCGCCAAGGTTGCCGACCAGCGCCACCACAAGTCCCGGCTGTGCAGCTTCGCCCAACGCACGGCCAAGCTGCTGAGTCGCGGCTTCGCTGGAAAGGTCGAATGTGATTTCGGAAGGGACGTCGGTTGGCATGATTGGCAAAGGATACCGCTCCGTTAATGCCTCGCCTATGAATGAAGTGGCGTCGTTGTTCGGTGGCAGATTAGTAAGCGATGTCCCAGGATTTACGCGCACTTGTAAATTCGAATCACTATGGAAAGCCGGATCCATGAAACGCCTGCTCTGCCTGACACTGCTCGCCCTGTTCGCATGCTCGACCGCTTTCGGACAGAAGTCCAAAGATGACAAGAAGCCCGCAAAGAAGCCGCCACGGCCATTTCGCTGGGTGAATCCACTTCCAAAGAGCGGTTTACCAGCCGGAGTGAAGCACGGCACGTTCAAGAGTCCGTCGATGAAGGTGGACGTCGGGTACTGCATTTATCTGCCGCCGAGTTATGAGGCGACCTCGAGTGCCGGTAAGAGATTTCCCGTCGTCTACTATCTGCACGGTGGACGTCCCGGCGGCGAAACCAAGTCCGTCAAACTGACAACGCACATCGACAAGGCGATGCACAAGGGCGACGTTCCACACATGATTTACGTCTTTGTGAATGGCGGAAAAGTCAGTCACTACAACACTCCCCAGTTTGATTCGATGGGGGAAGACGTCTTCGTCAAAGAGCTGATCCCGCACATCGACGCGACGTACCGAACGATCGCCAAACGGGAAAGCCGAGGCCTCGAAGGTTTCTCACAGGGCGGACGCGGCACGACTCGAATCATGTTCCGACATCCTGATCTGTTCAGTTCGTGCGCTCCTGGCGGGGCAGGGCACTCGACCGAAAAGTCCATCTCAGAAAACAACGGTCGCGAGAACGAGAACCTGGTCTTCGCCGAGGGCTACAACACCTGGGACCTGGCTCGCGACTACGCCAGGAATCCCAAACCGTCACTGAAGATTCTGGTTCATGTCGGAACCAAAGGATTCAACTATCAAAACAACCTTGAGTACATGGAGTTCCTGACGTCGCTGAAGATCCCATTCGGACGGCTGATCGTCGAAGGCGTGCCTCACAGCGCAGGGCTGATCTACGAGAAACGCGGGTTGGAGCTGATGAAGTTTCACGCGGCAAATTTCGGTCTGACATCAAAGTAGGATTTCTGAATTTGCTCGGGTGGAAACAGGAGAAAGAAGAGAGAACAGAGCCAGTGTTCGAATGTGGTCTCTGATTCCTCTGCTCTCTCCCCTGTTCAAAATCTTTGGCACAGTCGTTCAAAACGACGATTACGATCGGTTGATTGATGGCGAATGATCACGACCCGGCGACGTTTGGTGTTGCTCCGAATGCTGACCAGGCTGCGGACGCGTTTGTTCGTCTGATGGAAGTCATCGCGAAGTTGAGGTCGCCGGAAGGTTGTCCCTGGGACCGGCAACAGACTCTGGCGACGATCAAGCCGTACACGCTGGAAGAAACGTACGAACTGCTCGAAGCGATCGACTCGGACGACAACTCTGCAATTTGTGAAGAGCTCGGTGACGTGCTGCTGCAGGTCGTGCTGGATGCTCAGATCGCCAAAGACGAGCAACGGTTTGACATCCTGTCGGTGATGGATGGGATCACGAAGAAAATGGTCGACCGGCATCCGCATGTTTTCGGAGACGCGGTCGCCGAGAATGCTGAGGATGTCTCTCAGCACTGGGACAAGGCCAAGCGGAAAGAAAAAAGCGAGCGTGAATCTGTGCTGGACGGGGTCCCTGTCGAATTGCCGAGTCTCGCCAAAGCGGCACGCATCACGAAGAAGGTGGCTCGCGTTGGTTACGACTTTCCTCATCGAGCGATGTTGTTCGACAAGCTGAACGAAGAGGTCGCGGAGCTGGCGGACGAGCTGTTTGAAGACGGCCAGGTTCCTGACATTGCGGCAAGCGTCGACGGCCCTCGAATCGAAGACGAACCCGTTGACGATGCCGCTCGGCTGGAGCGGATCGAGGGGGAACTCGGAGACGTACTCTTCGTGATTGCCAACATCGCACGCCGATGGCAGGTCAATCCCGAGGAAGCTCTACGAAAAAGCAACGCGAAGTTCGAGCGACGGTTTCGGTACATCGAGACTCGCTTGCGCGAACGGGGTCTGGACATCCGGGAAGCCTCGATCCAGCAGATGGAAGAGCTCTATCAGGAAGGTAAACGGCTGGAACGCGAATCGCTCGATCCGGCAACGTGACCATATTCGGCGTCACGACGCACGCCTGAATCGCTCTTTCTCCAGATCCGGACTGGAGTTAGACTCGCCCCACTTCGCCGGGAGGTGCTGCGCGCACCGAATCGGACGGACGGTCTGCTCAGGGATTTGAGCGGTTAGAAACGGGCACAGCCCGCGAGTATCGAAAGGATTCGAACATGGCCTTTGAGGCTTTGCGGTTCATTCATGCAGCCGGCGTGCTGGCCGACCATCAGGTCCGAGACACCGGCCCGTGCGACGACGACGTTCGGTCGAAGCTGATCGACGCGACGCTGCATTCGTTCGAGCGGATTGTCGAAGCATGCGTCGACAACGAGGTCGACTTTCTGCTGCTGACCGGCGATACGTACGACGAGTCTGACCGCAGCCTGCGTGCCCGTGTCACGATTCGAGAAGGCTTTACGTGTCTCGAAGAAGCGGGCATCGACGTGTTCGTTGTGCCCGGCCCGCGCGATTCGCAGGATGCCTGGGCGTCGTTCAAGGACCTGCCGGACAATGTCAGCCTGTTCGTTTCTGAAGTCGACGAGCCCACTGCCATCATGCGAAACGGCAACGTTGTAGCGACGCTGCAGGCATGTCTCGGTCGTTCTTCGGAAAACGCTGTTCAGCAGGACGAGTCTTCGTCGATGGGGCAATCGCGGATCGGCCCTTTCCGCATTGGGATCATTCCGCCATTCGCATCTTCCGGAGCGACGCCTGATGAATCGGTCGTTGAGACCTGGCTTGCCGCTCACCGCGTTGACTATCTCGCCGTGCCGCTGCCGTTTGCCCGGACGACGATCACGCGAATGGAGCAAATTGCTCACGGCCCCGGACCGGCGACATCGATGACCCGCGATGATCGTGGGCCAATCGGATGTTCGCTGGTGACGGTCGAAGCTCGATCCAGCATCAAGACCGAGACGATCGTGACGTCGCTACTCCGCCGCGAAACGATCAACATCACAATTGGTGACACGGCGACCTGGGACCAGCTCATGTCAGCGATGCGCGGGTATGTCGAATCGCTGCCGGGGCTGGAACGAGCGTCTGTGTTAATCCTCAACTGGGTACTGACCGGTTGCGGAGAACTTCACGAGTCGCTGCAGGACGCCGGCGCCGAACGTGAGCTGTTCGAACTGCTCGAAGCGGATTCGTCTCTGGCGGAGGGACAGCACATGATTCACAGCCTGACGCTGCAGCCGGAGACAACTCCTACTGAAAACGAGGCCGTTCACGAATCCGGCGACGCGAAGTGGGACGACGGGGCGGTCGAGCACGAGGACACCAATCCTCTGCTGACCAGCTTTCTGGGACGGGTCGACCGGGAACATTCCATCGCCGGGAATGTCGTCCGACGATTGAAAGCAGCCGGCGACGATTCGTCCGAGCCATGGTTGAACCGGCTGGAAGTGCTGGCAGGAAGGGTCTCTCAGAACGCCGTTGCCAATCGAAGTCGCGGCTACGGTGCAGAGTGGTTTGACTCTGCTGCGGAAGCGACGTCGGACTTCGATGACGAATAAGATTCACGATTAACCGTATCGCTCACTGAGTATTTGTATTTGTGCCGGGGTTGCCCGGTCGGATTGGATGACGCCGGAAATTGGCTCTCGAATGAGTAATTCCTGAGAACAATCAGAAACGGCGGCTCCGGGTTTCAGGAGGAAACCGGATGAAACTTGAACGGATTCATATTGAACGATTCGGGGCGTGGCAGAATCTCGATTTGCCGGTCGATTCCGAAGGGATCAGCGTTTACTTTGGCCCGAACGAAGCGGGTAAGTCGACGCTGATGAAGTTCGTCCGGGGCGTGCTTTACGGCTTCCGGCGCGGCGAATCCGGCCGTCCAGCAAACGACGACGGCAGTCGGCCGTGGGGCGGAGCGCTCCAGATTCGGCACGACCATGAGTCCTGGATGATCCGCCGTTCGGGGCAAGGCGACTCGACAGGACTCGTCACGTCATGGCCTGTCGAAACAGAAGACGGGTTGAGCACAGATCAGACTTCGCACGATGGGTCGGAACTCGTTTCGAATCTCGTGTCGGATGTCAGCGAGTCTGTTTACGAAAATATCTTCGCCATCGGCCTGTACGAACTGCAGGAACTGGCGACGCTTGAGTCCACGGAAGTCGCCGAGCACATTTACTCGCTGTCGCTTGGTCTGGACGGTCAGCAATTGCTGCGGCTGATTGAGGAGGTCCGGCAGGAATGCAACGAGCTGCTCAACGTCGAAACTGACCGCGGGAAGCTCGCCGATCTTTACGAAGAAGTGGCGAAGATCGATGCCCAGTTGGAACAGGTGACCGGTCTGCGACGAAAGCATGCTCAGCTTTGCGGCGAGCAGGAACGCTGGGAAGAGTCGATTGTCGAGTTCAAGCAGCGACAGCAGGGGCTGGAATATCAACTGCACGGCCACGAGTACATGGAGCAGATCCACGAGCCATGGCAGAAAGTCCGAGTGCTTCAGAAGAAGCTCGACCAGTTACCGCATTTGCCAGACTTTCCCGCAAACGGCTTGTCCGATCTGCACGACATCGAGCAGGAGCTGGGTTCAATCCGCGGTCACCGGAATGCACTGCTGACTGAGGCTCGACAGTTTGTCGAACAGCGAAAACAGATCGCAGTCGATCCGCTGTTTCATCGTTACGGACCCGCTTTGCAGGCGTTCGTTGATCAGCGTGACTGGATTGCCGAAGTGCAGGGATTCGTCGACGAGACTGACGAAAAGAGCGACGCGCTGCGTGATAAACTGACCGAGCGTCTGCAGGAACTTGGAGCAGAGTGGACCGAGGAACGGCTGCGGGCAATTGATACGTCGCACCTCGCCGGCAACTGCCTGACGAATCGAGCGAAAGAGTTTCGAGAGTTGAGCGGTCGCAGTCAGAAGATGCGCGACCGCTATCGTAAGCTGTCGAAGAAGTTTCATCGGCGACAGGAAAAGCTGACGGCTGCTCGCGAAGAATTCCCTGGCGTGACGATCGCGCAGGCCATCGAACAGACGAAGGAAGAACTGACACGGCTGGAAGATCTCAGCCGGCTGAGGATCCGCGAAACTGAACTCACGCAGCGCCGAATCGGACTGGCAAATCAGCTCAATCGATTGCAACTGCACTCTGCATTGCCGCAATGGGTCAACGCCGTGTTTATCGCACTGGGAATCGCTGGTTTGTCTCTGGGCATGATCGGCATTCTGACCGGGATCATGACTAACGGCTTCGCCGGGCTGACGTACGCTTTGTTAGGAGCATTCTGCACGGGGACGCCGTTCGCGTTGAAGCGTCACTTCGAAGGCGAGTTCGAGCGGAAGAAACTGCTGCTCGAAGACGAAATCCGAGAACAGAAGCTTCGTGTCAAAGAAACGCGGGAAGCGATTTCCTGCATCGCTCCTTCTGTCGCGAAACTGCGGCGAGAAGAAACGTGTGAGGACTCTGTGAATGAGGACTCGGGCGAGTCGCATCCGCTTTCGCAGACGCAGGCGGCTGGGTTGGTGGCACCGCAGCCGGTTGAGAATGAGGCGTCGTCTGTCAGGACCGAGTGGCAGGAAAGCGACGGGAAGGTCATCACCGTTGCGGATGAGACCGAAAGTATCGCCGACATGATGGCTCGCGTTTCGGCCAGCAACCTGGCGAACAGTAACGATTCAATCGTGCCTGTTTCGCCGGCTCCGGTGAGTCAGGTTTCGCCACCGTCTGATGAATCCACCTCGACAGAATCGACCGCGTTGGTTTCCGTCGAAGGTGAAACGAGACCGTCGTGGTTATCTGAAGCCGACTTGCTGCGGCAATGTCTGGAACGGCTGCGTGAACTCGAATTGGCAGAGCAGATCGAAGAATGGGTCGCGAAGACCCGCCCCGAACTTGTCGAAATGCGGCATTCTCTGCGGGACGTTCAACGCGACTACGGAACCGCTCGGCAAGACTGGTGTAGCCAGTTGATCGAGCAGGGTCTCGAAGAGACCGTCGATATCGACGAGGCCATGTGGCAGCGGGATCAGGTTGGTCGAGCGGCGATGATTCTGCAGCGTATCGACGCGCTGGACGAAGACACTCAATTGTCTCGCCGCATGCTGGAGCGATTCCGCAAACGTGTCGAAGAGTTCGGGCATCGCCTGCAGCAATGGAAAGTCGACTATTCCGAACCCGTCCCCGTGCTCGACCATTGGGCTCAGATTCTCACACGAGTTGCGGAGCTGACTCAGCAGCGTCGTCAGTTCAAACGGGAAGCTCGTCAGCGGCGGCTGGAAGCATCGAAATATCGTGACCGCATTCGTCGGCTGGAGTCTCAACGCGACGCGATCCTCGTCCGGGGCGGAGCAGTTTCGCGTGAAGAATTTCAGGACCGAGCTTCGCTGCTGGAACGCCGCTTCGAACTGGAAGAGTTGCTGGATCGAGCGAAGCAGGAACTGGCAACTGCTGCTTCTGGCGAGTCGACGATGGCGATCGTTGAAAGCGATCTCGAAAACTACGACCCGGAACACAACGCCAAATGTATCGAGACGATTCGAAGTGAACTCGATGACCTGGCAATCGACATCGAAGACGCCTTCGAGAATCTTGGGCGGTTTAAACGCGAAATCGAATTGCTGGAAAACGATCGAAGCGGCGCCGAACTTCGGTTCGAGCGTGAGCAGCAGCTTTCGGAACTGACGTCACTGGCTGAAGAGTGGTTCGCTCTGGCATGGTCTGTCACTTCGCTTGAGGAGTTGCGAGTTGAGTTCGAGCAGAGCCATCAGCCTCCGATTCTCGCTCGGGCGAAGGAATACCTGAGTCGGCTCAGCGGAGAACGCTACGACAATATCTGGACGCCGATGGGAGAGCGAACGCTGTGTGTCGACGATGCCGACGGAACCACTGTGAGGATCGAACATCTCAGTGGCGGAACGCGGGAACAGCTCTTCCTGGCCATTCGGTTTGCGATGATCGAACACTTCTCCAATCAGGGAGTCGAACTGCCGATCGTCCTGGACGACATTCTGGTCAACTTTGACGAGCAGCGGACTCGGGCAGCGATCGAAGAGCTGTTACGACAGACCAGTGACAACCAGCAGATTCTGTTCTTCACGTGTCATCAGCACCTGGCCGAAATGTTCCGTCAGCGCGGGGTGAGCACGGTCATGCTTCCCGACCGACGTGCACTCAACGACGAGTTGAAGGCCGGGTAAGCCGAGTGAAAATGCAAATCAGTGTGTGCCACTGGCTATGCCAGTGCGATTTCCTACACGGATTGCAAATCGGAGAAAACACTGGCGGAGCCAGTGGCACACTCTTCAACAAAGTGCTGACATGACCTCTGAAGCGAATGACAATCCCTCGATAAAGAACGGTGGGATTCGCAAGGAGCTCGTCCTTTTAGGAACGGGAACCAGCACCGGCGTGCCAATGATCGGTTGCGACTGCGATGTCTGCCGGTCACCGAATCCGCGCAACAATCGGATGCGGACCGGCGTCGCGGTCTTCGCTCCCGACGGAACATTTCTGATCGATACGTCGCCCGAGATTCGGCTGCAGCTCATTCGAGAGCAGATTTCAGTCGCTCATGCCGTGATCTTTACGCACGGGCACGTCGATCATCTGTTTGGTCTGGATGATACCCGGTTGTTCCCGCATCGGTTGGGTTATCCGCTGCCGATCTACATGGAAGAATCGACAGAAACCACGATGCGAGGCGCATTCGGCTACGCTTTCAAGGAGCGGCCACCCGAGGCGAAGGGCTGGTCGATTCCGCAGTTCGATGTCAATCGAATCGGTGAAGAGGCGTTCGAGTTACTTGGCCAGACCATTCAACCGGTGCGGTTACTGCATGGCCGGTTGCCGGTGCTCGGTTTTCGTCTCAACGATGTCGCGTTCTGCACGGACGTCAGCACGATTCCCGATGAGAGCTGGTCGAAGCTCGAAGGCCTTGACGATCTGGTTCTTGACGCCTTGCGAGACAAGCCGCACCCGACGCATTTCTCCATCGATCAGGCTCTGGAAGTTGTCGACCGGTTAAAGCCGAAGCGAACCTGGCTGACCCACATTTCGCACTCGCTGGAACACGAGGCAACAAACGCCCGCCTGCCGGCGAACGTCCAGCTTGCTTACGACGGACTTCGTATCCAGTTTTGACGACGAACACTTATAGAAAAAAGGGCGACGCACATCACTGCACGTCGCCCTGTCGATTTTTTCACCGTCAGATGTGCGGAGCTAAGCCGCGTTCCGTTAGTAGTAGACCAGGTCGACGATGCGGCCCGGAATCAGGCGGACTCGTTGAGTGCCGAGGCTTCCCAGGTTTTGCTCGACCGTCTTTTCGAAGACGCGGCCATAGCGTTTCTCGAAGACGGTTTGCTCACGAATGAGTTCGAACTTGACGTCGTAAATATTCGGAACGGTCGTCAGAAGCGGGTCTGATTCAAAGTGCCAGACGCCGTCGTCACCTCGGAAACCTTCCAGAGGATTGAAGTAGTTATACATGTCCCGAGCGGTGACTTTGATTTTGACATCCGAAGCCAGGCCGGCTCGAAGGGTGTCGATCACTTCGACGTCGAGCATGCCGATGCGCGGATGCTTGTCCCAGTCGATCATCCGAGTTGGACGCATGTAGGTTTTGCCGAGTGTTCCTGGCGGACGTGCTCCGGTGTCGGAGTATCCGTAGACAGTCGAAACTTGTGACGGTGGATTGATCGGGCCGGCCGGAACCGGTCGCGGTGGAGCCTGAACGAAAGGCGTGACTCCTTGAGGAACCTGTTGGATCGGCAGGGCGGGGCCAGCATAAGCAGGCATTTGCTGAGGAGCTCCATACTGTTGAACTCCGTACTGCGGAGCCGCATATTGTGGAGCCATTTGAGGTGCTTGCATCTGCGGAGCAAATCCTGGCTGCATGCCGGCTTGCGGTGCGGCTTGAAACTGTTGCTGCGGTGCCGGCTGCAGCGGAACGATCTGCTGAGGAGAGTTCACGCCAGCGGCTCCACCTTGACCATTAAAAACGCCTGGGTCAGCGGGCACCGCTGGTTGAGTTGGAACCGGCTGATTCGGATTGGTCGCCTGAGCAACCTGATACTGCTGCTGCTGGATACCGTTTTGAATGCCATTCTGGTAGCCGAACCGGCCGGGCGCGGCCTGCATCGGCATGGCTTGAGCGGGACCAGCCTGGTAAGGAACAGTCTGCATCGCACCGGCGTTGTGAGTGCTCGCCAGAGCGTTTGGGTGAACCCAGCGTGGTGCCGGGGCGGCAATCGCAATGACCGGAACGGTGCCTGGTGGGCGAGCCCACTTTGGAACCGGGTCAGGTGGACCTGCCGGAGCGGCTGGTGCCACTGCCCGTGTAGAAACTGGAACAAAGCCCTGTACTGGCGCGACGGGTGCTCCGTACGCGGCCCAGTATCCGGCCGGTGCTCGATGAGCAAACCCACCGGATGAGCCGCCAGAGGAACCTCCAGACGATCCGCCTGAACTTCCGCCGGATGAACCTCCCGAGCTGCCGCCGGATGAACCTCCCGAGCTGCCACCGAGCGAACCACCGAGGCCCAGGCTGATCGTGGATCCGCCAGACGATCCACCGCTGGAACCTCCCGACGAACCTCCACTGGAGCCGCCGCTTGATCCACCCAGGACACCAAACACGTCGAGCGCGTAGCTCGGCGTCGTGTCGAACCCGACGATCGCAGCTGCAACTGTCGCTGCTGCGGCGAGTTTTCTTCCGTTGAACCAGACCATTCTGACGATACTCCCGTGAACCTGATCGATAAACAGACTCGCTGACATTTGAATCTCGGACTCACTCTGCGCACGCGGAGCCTGTGTGAATCTCTTACCGAACGTAGCATGAGGTACGGTGATCTCAGGCGGATGCTGATTCCAACATGACGTTTTCTCGCAGACAAAACGCTACGGGATGCGATTCTCAGCAGATCACGCTTCACGTGACACGCCCGCACGAAACGTTCAAACCGGACGAGCCGTGTGTGGGCTCTTACTGTGCCTTCGATCTTGATTGAGAGATCGCTCCGCCATTGTTCACCGGGTGGCTACGTTGCCATACTCTGAGGCAAATGTCGCTGGCATTGTTGCCAGTCTTTCCAGGAACGCGTGGAGACAGCATGGTTTTTCTGATCGGCGCGTGTTTTGGATCTGCACTGCTTGTGTCGATTGTGTCGACACGAATCGTCCGACAGCTGGCTCCAAAGCTGGGACTGATCGATCAGCCGGCCGCACGCAAGGTGCACGTCACGCCAACGCCGCTCGGTGGCGGAATCGGGATCTGGCTGGGCGTTGTTGTCCCACTCGCTGCGGCACACCTCGCCGTCTGGTTGATTACTCAGCAAGACCAGCCGCCAAAATGGCTGCCCGAAGAATTCTGGCCGCATCTGGATGGGATGCTCAATCAGGCGGGTCAACTTTGGGGCATCGTCGCGGGTGGAACCGTGCTTTCTGTCATGGGCCTGATCGATGACCGCAAGAACCTGCCGTGGCAACCACGACTGGCGGTTCAGATTCTCGTTGCGTGTGCCCTCGCTGCAGGCGGTGTTCGCGCGACAGTCTTTGCCCCCTGGTCGTGGCTTGGATTTATCATTGCCGTCGGCTGGATGCTCGTCCTGATTAATTCGATCAACTTCCTGGACAACATGGACGGCCTCACCGGAGGCATCGGTCTGATCGCGTCGCTGATGTTTGCAGTCATCATGCTCACGGCGCTGAATGAACCTCGCTGGTTCGTCGCTGCGGTGTTACTGATTCTGGCAGGTTCGCTAACCGGATTCCTCTGGTGGAACTGGTCGCCGGCCAGCATCTTCATGGGCGATACCGGTAGCTACTTTGTCGGACTGATGCTGGCAGCGATGACGATCGTCGGGACGTTTTATGAAGAGTCGCCGACGATTGGACGGCACGTGATGCTGGCTCCGCTTTGCGTCCTGGCGGTGCCGCTTTATGACTTCACCAGTGTCATGCTGATCCGACTGAAGGAAGGAAGGAGCCCATTCAGCCCTGATAAGAGTCACTTTTCACATCGACTCGTCGAGCTGGGTCTACAGCCGAGAAATGCGGTGCTGACCGTTCATCTGGCAACGCTGACAACGGGTATCGGAGGTCTGCTTCTCTACAAAGTGCCGGACTGGTCGTCGGCTGTGATCGTGCTGGGCCTGATCGCGTGCGTGCTGTTTATCGTGGCGATTCTTGAAACGGCCGGGCGGGCGAAGAGAGAAGGAGAAACGCGATGAGCATCCTCAATAATGAGGATGCTCACAAGCAGTGCTCCCTGGCTTCCGTCACGCAACGGCGGTTTAGACAGCAACCGTGTCAGCGATGGCTGGCTCGTTCGTCGTCGGCTGTGAATGAGTCAGGAGGAAATCGTTGATCCGAACTTCGCCGTCGGTCGGCTCGAGGAAGGATTCGAAGAGCTGGACGATGACACCTTGAAAGCGGTCTCGGCACACTGAATAGAAGTTATGCTTGCCGTCGCGGCGAACCGTCAGAATTCCAGCCTGCTTGAGCAACGCCAGGTGATGGCTGACTGCCGGCTGGCTTTGGTCCAGACGCTGGCAAAATTCCGTGACGTTGAGTTCCGCTTCACTCAACAGGTAGAAAATGATTCGCAGCCGGTTGGGGTCTGAAAGCATTTTGCACAGATGAGCCAGTTCAGCGCGAAACTCGGCTGAGGAGTCCAGGTCCCCCTCGGTGACTTCCGGCTGCGTATTAGTCTGATCGAGCGTAGCAATCATAACTCGCTCCAATTCTGGCACGTGTTGGTCGGATGCTCCCGCAGGTTCTGAACGAAAGTTGCAGCCTCGGCAGCGATGGCAAGGAACTTAGTCGTCGCATCAAATTCCAGACAGGCGTTTTGTCGTTAATCTTTCCTTGTTTTGCGTCAGTGCCTCGGCGAAGAACGCCTGAAAATCACACGTTATTTCACAAATCGTGACTCGTGAAACCGACAACTGGCATCGTTACAGCACCCAGACGTCTGAAAGCCTGCAGCACAGATCACACTGTCTGAAGCGACCTACCGCTGCAGATCGTCCGGGCTGATTGAGCCGTCGTGCAGGGCTGAGGCGACAAGCACTCCGTCGATTCCGGCGGAACGCAGCGTTGAGAGATCGTCCGATGATCGGATTCCGCCGCCCGTGATCAGCTTCAGCTTTGGAGCGAAGTCTCTGAGCGACTGGCAGATCTCCAACGTCGCTGGTCCGGAGCCAACGCCGACTGCGGCCAGATCCAGGACGATCAACTCGCGGATTCCAGACTCGATGGCTGCGCATCCGACGTCGACTGGATCGTCGCTGGTCATGTCGTCGAACTTGCGAATCGAACGCCCGGACTTCAGGTCGAGGCTGAAGATCACTCGCTCCGAGCCAATCTTCTGAAGCGTCATTTCCAGAGACGCCAGCAGCGGCCAGGTTTCCAGGCCGACGATGACTTTTGCAGCTCCGGCCATCAGCGTTGCTTCGGCGTCAAAGACGTTCCGCAGCCCGGCGTCGATCAACAGCTCGAAGCCGTCGTCTTTCAGCTCCTGGTAGGTTTCAACATTGGGCTCGGCATTCAGGATCGCATCCAGATCGGCCACGTACAGGGTCGATAGCCCGAACGTGTCTCGAAAGGCGTTCGCAACAACCAGTGGTTCAGCAGAATCGGTGATGTGGCTTTCGACTCGGCGGTATTGATCGCGCTGCCCGGCCACGCCTCGCACGACCTGTGAATCCAGAATGTCGATGACGGGAATGACTCGCATGGATTTCTTTCAGGGATGACGACTCGTTCAGACCAGCACCGCGTGGACTACTTCCACGATTTGAGGTGAGACGTCAACTGTCGCTCAGGCTTCGACCAGATTTTGCGAAGCTGCACGCTGAGTGGTCCGGGCGGTTCGTGAGCTTCAATTCCGGACAGGTAATGTGTCAGCACCGCCCGAGTTTCATCTGGCCCATGCAGCAAAAAATGCACCCAGGCCCACGATTCGCGATAGTTTCGCGTTGTCATCGCGGATTGATCTCGGACCATTTCGAGTCTTACAAGACTCGGTCGCCAGGCAAGGATCAGTCTCGCGTCGAGTTTCGTTCGACGTAGATGCGGGTTGCCGGACGCTCGTTGGTCGCACGCGACTTCGAAGTACTCAGCCAACCCTTCGTCGAGCCAGAGCGGCAGAAATGGCAGCGACGAATGCAGGATCGCATGCGTCGTTTCGTGCCAGAGATCTGCCATGATGTCCGTGTGAAGGTAGGCGTAGACGCTTCCGTGAGTTTCAGATTTCACAAAGAGTGCGCGGCGGTTTCGTCCTTCTGGTATCTGCCGGGTCATGAATTCCTGGTAGCTTCGCTGCGTCTGGAAGACGTTGATCACGATCGGTTTGTGATTCAGCCTTAAGCCAAGCGTGGCCGCGATATCGGCTTCGTGCTGAGGTAGTGACTGCAGAAATTCACCAAGCACCCGCGACTGCCGAATCGGGACCTCTGACCGAAGCTGAAAACGGCCAACCACGTGACGGTCGGTCCACGTGTCGGAAGCGCGAACTGACGACGCCAGCAGAGCCGTCAGCAGAACAGTAGAAAGAAGTGTCCTTCGTGAAAGGCTCATGTTGATCACGCAGTGGTTGATGAGTTTTTTAATTGTAGGGTGTGACAAGCGGGCTGAACGCAAATTCCGGTGTGCCGGCGCGGAGATCTGAGAGCCATCCTGACGGCTACGAATTCAGATGGTTGCCCGCGCCGGCACACCAGCCGTTTGATTCGCTCCGCTTGTCACACCCTACGAAAAACTCACAGCACTCGCAGTGCTGGCAGCGCAAAAGAAACGACCACCTGCTGCGTGAAAGCAGCGACAGGTGGTCGGATTCGGTTGACTGCAGATTCGCGCGGAAAGGACGGCGATGCTCGACCGCGACGAAACGACGTCAGGAACTGCTCGGTCCGGACAACGAGCCGTGGCGAGTCTCCGAGACAGTCGAGCTCAGATGACGCCGCCATGCGTTCGGTATGGCGTTGCCAGGTCAGGCAATTCCAGTCCCCAGACACGTTCCCAGATCTGTGGGATGTGGCGATAACCTTCCGACACGTAGATGAGCTGTCGGGTCCGGACGTCTGCTGACGACGAGTAAATTGGGACAATGCAGCCAATTTGCACGGCACACAACGCTGTCAGGATGGTCGTAAGGACGATCTTCCGCATGGAAAACTCCTCCATGAGTCGGCGGTTACGTCCGGCGGCTGCGAATCCTTCGCGACCGTTTCCAGCTTACATGCCAGGTGTTGACGGTGGATTGCCGTCAAAAGATGGCGGTGTGGCTTGTCCAGACGAGTTTGGTTGGATTGATTGGGATGAATTGTGTTGATCAGAAAACTGCCCAGGTGCAGCAGATGGCGAAGAATACGGCGACGACGAGCTCGATGAATCAGCAGCATTCTGAGCGGCGGCAGCCTCTGCGGCTCGCTTTTCAGCTTCCTGTTGTTCCAGAAGTCGGACTCGTTCCTCCATCTCTTTGCCAGGTTTGAACGTCACAACGTATTTTTCGGCAACATCGACCCGCTCGCCAGTTCTCGGATTGCGGGCCTTGCGAGCCGCTCGCTTCTTCACCTCGAACACGCCGAAGTTCCGAAGCTCAATCCGATGCTCGCGCACAAGTGTGTCGATGATTGCATCGAAGGTTTGTTGGACGATTTCTTTCGTCTTCAGTTGGGTCATCCCAATCTGTTCGGAAATCGCCTTCACAATATCTTTTTTCGTCACGACTGAGTCTCCGCCCAGCGGTGCCGCAGGACATCCCATCCGACATCGGATACGAGTCGGAACTGTAAACCCGAATTGAACTTAGTGTCAACCTGGGGTCTATCGAAACAGCTCCGGTTGGTCGTAAATTCGAGCCTTCCAGAATGTCCTGAAGTCACTATCGGCATTAACACGACTATGAAATCAGAAGAATCGTCAAAATCCTCAAAGTTTACCCGAATCCCCGTTCGACCAGCTTCGAACCACGATTGGACGCGACGAAACACGAACTCAAAGAGTGTCCGGAGAAGCTATTTGTGTTCATTCGTAGTTTTGGTCAGCGAGTCAGGAATGCCGGCCGCCCGATTGCTGGGTCGCCACCAGAGGTTAAGAGTGCAGCCCGCAGCAATGTGAACTCAATCTGTGTCGCCGCAAATTACCGAAGTTGTTTACAGGAAACGACTACCGTCTGTCGACTCTCCGACCGCGATTCGCCAAAGATTTCTCCAGCCGCGTCATTCCGGCAGGTATCCGGCGTCGATGTGCTGCCTTAAGGAATAGTCCCGAAATAAGTTCCTTGTTTGACCCGAAGCCGCAGGCGATGGTGTTTCAGACGCCGGCACGCATTCAAAACACCATCGCCTGCGGCTTCGGGTCA
>Ga0316208_1000681_pt1 | contig 37819 bp, 34 predicted proteins | sample 3monopyrite_MG_FD_204944 | JGI IMG/M metagenome (GOLD analysis project Ga0316208, IMG submission 204944) | Microbial mat bacterial communities from mineral coupon in-situ incubated in ocean water Damariscotta River, Maine, United States -... | ecosystem: Environmental > Aquatic > Marine >...
TCTTGTTCTTTTCATAATTTCCATTTTCTAAGTTATAAATTTTTCAACTTAACCAATGGTTCGAATTTGTCGAGGTATTATACCCAATCTCATTCTTATCTGAAATAATCTTTCTTTTTACTTCTTCGTCCATATTTATTTCTGCTAAATAAATTGATGCATTGCCGTCTTTTGGCTCAACATCTTTTAATTTCCCTATATCCTTAATATCAATGTTCTTCTTATGATCTGTGTATATCAAGTATAAACTATTGGACCTTAAAAATCCATAATGACTAAGTCCATTTAAATAGGGAGGATAGGCAACAACAGAACGAGGTATTACCTTTATTTCACCCAATGTTAAATCTGACAAAAATGGAATAACCAATATTTCATTGTAGATATATCCCCTTTCTCCTGAATTCCTTTTATGATTAGCAATCAAATAACCATTTTCAGATTCATCAATTAATACATCTAAAGAATACCATCCATAAAATTTAATGGTTCCACTATTTTTAACTTTATATCCAATCCCATCAAAAAACTCTTCAGTATAGCTGTATGGGACGATTTTATCAATTTCATAAGTATCTGTATTGTAATTCCCTAAGAAGAAACCAACTTTAACTCGATCTTTGCCATTTTGCTTTTCAAGCATTCCTGCAAAATAATAATTACCCTTTTTATTGAATTTAACAACACTAATATTTAAGATTAGCTCCTTGTTATTAATCGATTTGTCAGAGATAGTTTCTCCATTTTTATTTACGACCAATATTCTAATATTGATTTCATCTTTACCTTCAATATATTCTGAACACCATATGACATGATTATCATTGTGGTCAATGGAATAGGAATCAATATAAATTCTTGATAATTGTTGTTCAGATTTGACATCAAATTGAAATCTATTCAGATTTTCACCAAGATGATCGAAGTTAATTACTTCAAAGGCGTAAGTGTCAAAAATTTCTCCTTCAGCTTTAATAATCAAATAGCTGAAGTTCTTTTTGTCTTTTGATCTGTGTACAGTATAACTTAGTTCATTATTAACAGTTAACTCATCATCATCTAATTTAGCAACTGTTTTCTTTTCAATAAAACCGCCATTTAATTCATAATAATGTATTTCAAACAATGCTCCTAGTCCTTTCCCAGGGTATTCTATGGTGAAAAATTCTAATCTATCCTCGTATAATTGATCAAATGAGGAACCAATTTTTAATATGTTTTCTAATTTAATATCAATTGTTGATACAACATTTAATGTTTTTGATATTTTTTGTACAATTTTAGTACCTCCGTATTTAAATGCTGTTGGTGCATCCTTCTCTAACGTATAAAGATAATCATCATACCAACCCAAAGTTTTAGTATAACCATTAGCTTTATCTGATTTGGCTTCTGTTCCCCATTTTATTTTCTGAGAAAAGGACGAAAGCGAAATCAATAAAGCTAAAAAAAGACAAAATTTATTCTTCATAGTTTTAAACTAAGGATAAAGAAATTTGAGATGATTACATAAACTTATCCATGACTTCCTTGCTCACACCTGTATGAGAGAAGCCTCCATCGTGGAAAAGGTTTTGCATGGTGACATACTTGGTCAAATCACTGAAAAGTGATATGCAATAATTGGCACAATCCAATGCTGATGCATTACCTAAAGGTGACATTTTATCTGCATAACTGATAAAGGCATCAAAGCCTTTTACACCACTTCCAGCTGTGGTTACTGTAGGAGATTGAGAAATTGAGTTTATTCTGACTTTTTTAGCCGTTCCATAATGGTAACCGAAGCTTCTACATATTGACTCTAGCAATGATTTTGCCTCAGCCATATCATTGTAATCTGGAAATACTCTTTGTGCAGCAATGTAGCTTAATGCGACTACCGAACCCCAATCATTGATAGCGTCCATATTTTTAGCAGTTTGCAAAACACGGTGTAATGAAAGCGCTGAGATGTCTAAGGTTTTATGGAAAAAATCATAGTTGGTGTTGTCGTATGCTTTTCCTTTTCTAACGTTGGGAGACATTCCAATCGAATGCAATACAAAATCAATCTTTCCACCCAGCACCTCTTGTGATTTCGTGAACAACTGCTCTAAATCTTCCATACTTGTCGCATCTGCAGCTATAACTTCAGCCTGGCACTTCTCAGCCAAATTATTTATCTCGCCCATTCTCAATGCAATTGGTGCATTTGTTAATGTAAAGCTAGCTCCAGCAGCATGTGCTTGTTCAGCTACTTTCCATGCAATAGATTGCTCATTCAAGGCACCAAAGATGATTCCTCTTTTACCTTCTAATAATCCTTTGTGACTGCTCATAATCTTGTATTTTCAAAAACAAATATAGTTTTAATGCCTTAGTTTGCGAGCAATTCTTTCGCGCTTTGTTTGGCTGTTTCACTGAAATTCTTCCCTCCAATCATTTTTGCTAACTCCTCTACCCTTTCTACGTCATTTAACTTTTTTAGATGAGAATGTGTCCGCTCCTTAAACTCTGCTTTATATACGAGATATTGATGGTCTGCTAGGGCTGCAATTTGGGGCAAATGAGAAATGCTCAACAATTGGAAATTAGCACTCAATTGTTTAAGCAACTTGCCTACTTCAATGGCAATCTCTCCAGAAATGCCACTGTCAATTTCATCAAAAATCATGGTAGGCAATTGTTTGCCTTTTACAACTAAACTTTTTAATACCAACATCAATCGAGAAAGCTCACCTCCTGATGCGATTTTTTCAATTGCCTCTGGCTGAACTCCAGCATTTGCAGAAAACATAAATACAAACTCATCCCTACCATATTGGTCAAACTTTTCGCTAAATTGATGCTTTACCTTAAAAATTGCTCTAGGAATGCCAATTGATTGGAGTATTTGGCTGGTTTTAGTTTCTAATATTGGCAATACTTTTTGTCTTTGCTTGCTTATTTGTGAAGCCAATTTGTCACATTCTGTTTCCAAGCTTTTGATTTGACCATTAAGACGTTTTAATTGGCCTTCTTGTGCATCAATCGATTTCAATTCAGTTCTATACTTATGGGATAATTCAATCAATTCTTGTTCAGATGTTAGTTGATGTTTGTGCAATAAATGATTGATCTCAGAAAGACGTTCGTTTACCATCAACAATCTTTCAGGATCCATTTTTGACTCTTCCATAATGGACTGTAGGCTCGCAGATATATCGTTTAGCTCCAATTGTGAACTTCTTATACGTTTGTTTAAATCTGAGCCTTCTTCTATAAATTCTAAGACTTCATTCAGACCATGTTCTATGCTATACAACTGACGGATCACTCCATAATCATCTTGATCAAACAATTGAATGATTTGTGATAGTTTTTGTTGCAAGCTTTCACTGTTTGTTAGTCTTTTTTGTTCAATTTCTAAGCTGTTGAGTTCACCTGTATTCAACTGAAGGGCCTCCAATTCATCCAATTGAAATTGAACATAATCCATCCTTTGCCGCTGCTCTGCAATGGTTTCTTCTATTACATTATATTCCTTTTTTAGTGCAGTATATTCTTTATACTTTTTTCGAAAGTGCTTGTATGACTGCTCTTGATTGGCCAAGCCATCGATCAGCCCCAATTTAAAGGCTTGAGACTTAAGTTGTAGACTCTGATGTTGGGCATGAATATCAAAAAGCAAGGGAGAGATTCCTTTTAACTGCTGAAGGCTAACTGGAGTATCATTGATGAAACTTCTGCTCTTTCCATTTGGTGTAATTTCTCTTCGTATGGTACTTTCTAAATAATAATCCAATTCCTCATTCTCAAACCAAGTCCGAAAGTCATCATCAAGTTGAAAAGTCCCTTCAATGATGCATTTTTGATCTTCGTGCATCAAACTTTTGAGCTCAGCGCGCTTCCCAAGTAAGAGATTTAATGCCCCTAAAAGGATGGATTTCCCTGCACCAGTTTCACCTGTTATTACAGTAAATCCATCATTAAACGCAATGTTTAACTCTTCAATAAGAATATAGTTTTTTACGAATAAACCCTTTAGCATTTCACAGCTTTAGAATTGAAAAATAAGCCTTTATTTTCTTAGTTTTTCGTACCGGTTTGCATTGCCAGGATCTATTCTGATCAAAAGTTCAGATATTTTTTCAATTTCTGAAGGAGTTGCGTTTTCATACAACTTCACCACCTCTTGAGATTTGGCATTGAAAAAAACCTGCATGTTATAGGAAGAAGGTTCAACATTGTGCACAGGCAAGAGGTCCTCTAAAGATTCTGTAATCGAATTTCGAGCTTTTGTAGGGTCAGATTCAAGCACATCAAAACCATTGCGATGATAGGCATAGTAAGCTTTTCTTAAGGGCTTAAATCTAGCATTGAGAGTGTTTTCAATCAACCAATAGCGATTGCGCCGACTTTCAAATGATCGCCAGCCTTTTTGAGAGGAGCTCTGTGCGTTCGTAACGATGCGCTGAGCTTCTTGAAAATAAGATGTCCCTCCCTCTTGAGCAAAAGAGTCATAATCATAGCCCAAAATCATATAAATGTAAAAGGCGACAATGGTTGTCAACTCTCCACTATAGGATCCTTCATTAAACTGCAGTGGTTCAAACTGGTTGTAACGAATGACAAAATCTTCGTCCCTTACATTCATGATTGGACTCTTGTAGCTTGTATTGTAAACAGGTCTTGAAGCTTGAACCTGAATGTTTCCTCTATATTCATTCGCAGATAACCTTTCTGTTAAATTGATCAAGATGCTACAATCAATTCGTTCATTGGTTTTAAACTCATCTTTTGTCCACCTTTGACCATTGACCAATCGGAAAAGCGTTTTTTGCATTTCCTCAAACATGAGCCGCTCACTTCCTTCTACTTGACGTGCATCTACATTTACAATGCAATTCAATTCTTGCGCATGCAAATGAAACATAAAATTGACTAGTGTAATTAGAAGTAATATTCTATTCACCATTGAGATTGAATGTGATTTAAAATGTCCACAGCAACTTCATCTTTATTCTTTAACTCAAAATCTGTCTGCTTATTATTCTTGTCTATGATAGTGATCTGATTCGTGTCATTCTCAAAACCAGCACCTTTATTTTGCAATGAATTGAGAACAATTATGTCCAAATTTTTTCTTTCCAATTTACGCTTCGCATTGGCCAATTCACTGTCAGTTTCCAAGGCAAAACCTACCAATCGCTGATGTTCTTTCTTTAGTCCACCAAGCTTTTTAAGTATGTCAATGGTCGACGCAAGTTCTATGGACACTTTATCAGTAGCTTCTTTTTTTATTTTTTTGGCAGTCACCGTTTTTGGAGCATAATCTGCTACTGCGGCTGCCATAATGGTCAAATCCATTTTAGGAAACAATTTTGAACATGCATCATCCATATCTGCAGCACTTACTACTTTAATGTGCTGGAATACTTTTGGGTCCTCTAAATTGTTTGGCCCACTGATTAAGTGCACCTTTGCTCCTCTTTGTTCCAATTGTATAGCTAAGGCATAGCCCATTTTACCTGAACTTCTGTTGCCAATAAAACGGACAGGATCAATGGCCTCATGAGTTGGACCAGCAGTGACCAATACGCTCTTATCGCTCCAAAAGGCATCTTTTTGTTCAACTGCCTTTAGTATATTAGAAACTTCTGCCATTCTGCCTTCTCCAACTAAGCCACTGGCCAATGCTCCTCGCTCTGCAGGAATTAAAACGTTGCCGTAAGTCTGGAGTTTTTTAATGTTGTCTTGATTTGCTTTATGTTTAAACATATCAAGATCCATGGCAGGCGCAAAATACACTTGATTTGCCATGGAAAAGTATGTGGCAAGCAATAGGTTATCACAAACCCCACTGGCCATTTTTGCCAGCGTATTTTGAGTTGCAGGGGCCAATATGAAAAGATCAGCCCATTTGGCAAGTGCTACATGGTTGTTCCATTCACCAGTTTCTGCATCGGCATAAGCAGAATAAACTGGATTCTTAGAAAGAGTAGAAAAAGTAAGAGGCGTCACAAATTGTGCTGAATCGGGGGTCATCAGCACTTTTACGTTCGCCCCTTTTTTGATTAATTCTCTGCAAATAAAAGCAGATTTATAGGCTGCAATACTTGCACTGATGCCAAGAATTACATTTTTGCCTTTAAGCATTTTTAAGCCTCCTCTTCGGCATCTAATTTAGGATCTCTAAAATAAGTTCCCTCATCCAAGTACTCTTGAATTGCTATTGCATTTGGCTTTGGCAAACTTTCGTAGAATTTTGAAATTTCAATTTGTTCTCTGTTTTCAAAAACTTCATCCAGATTGTCTGTCACGGTAGCAAATTCTGCTGATTTTGCATTCAACTCTTCTTTCAAGACTATGCCAATTTGATTGGCTCTTCTTGACATAATGGCGATGGCTTCATAGATGTTGCCAGTTTTAGAGTCAATGTTTACCACATCTCTAGTAATGGTGGAGTCTGCTGCGTCTACTTCTTTATAGTTCATTTTGGTCTGGATTTTCAATTAAGAATTCTTCTCGTTCTTTTACCAACTTCGCATAAATCACTTCTGCTTCGTCGATTTTTACACTGCCTGCAAAATTATCAATAAAATCATAATAAGCTTCTATTCCCTTATCGTATCGTTCTTTTTTCTTTTCGAAGATACTGTTAGTGGCTAACTCATAGTAGGATTTAAGTACCAGTATTTTGGCCTCTTCTTTGTACTGGCTTGCGGGATAATCCGCCAAGAAGTTGTTCAAGGCGACTATTGCGGACTTGAATTTTCTTATGTTGTAGTATTGTTTACTGTTCTCAAAGGCTTTGTTTTCAATCTTTAAATTTAGCTTATCTACAATTGTATTTGCGGAATCCACCAACTCACTCTCTGGATAAGTGTTGACGAAGAGTTGAAATTCTTCTAACGCCAACAATGAAGGAGTTTGATCAAGACTAGGGCCTGGAGAATCTAAATAGTTGCAATACGCACTCATAAACATAGCCTCCTCAGCTTGATCGGACATAGAGAAGGTTGAAGCATATTTTCTAAAATGGTATGCTGCTATAAGTAAATAACCCAAATTATAGTTGTTGTAAGCATAGTATATATAAATCTTGCGGCCTTTTTCTGTCCCTTTGTACAATGGCAATATTTCTAAAAAAAGAGGTAGACTTTTCGAATACTCTTCTGCTTCAAAATACTCCACGGCCTTTTTATACTTGAGTTCAGGATTTGGACTTTTTAGAATCTTATTGTATTCACTGCAACCATTAGCATAAAGTAAGGTTAAGGCAATTAAAATGTATAATGAGTAATTATTCATCAGTGCAAAAGTAAGATAAGCTAAACAAGCGAAACGCTAATAAAAGTGAAATCTTGTGGATTTATCAAATTCAGCTTGTTAATAATCCGCTTAAGTTTTATCTCATCGAGGTATCCATTAACGCTACTTTAGTCTTAAAAAAGACCATGAAAAATTCCTTGACCCTAATTTTACTCTTCTGTAGCATTTGTATAAATGCACAGCACACAGTGGTACTCAATTCTGGTGAAAAGATTGAATGTATTGTATTGGCTTTGGATGAAGATGTTTGGGACGTGGTTTATGAAGGCAATGAACGAAAAATACATATGAAAGATGTGAGCTCAGTTTTTTTTAAAGAATACATTGCATACGATGGAAAATTGATTCCTGGGGGGAATGAAAAGTCCATTGTAGTAAATGGGTTTACCGTCAAATACAAAATCAAAGACAGGATTTTTGATCGAGAGCCTAAGGTATCTATCGGTTCTCAAGATAAGGGCACAGTCGTGGTTGACATAATCGTTGACAGGTATGGCAATGTTTTGAGTGCAGAAGCTGGTGCTCCAGGAACTAACACATCTAACAACTACCTCTATGTGAAAGCGGAGACCGCAGCAAAAAGTGCTAAATTTGATGAAAACTTGAAAGGACCACTCAAAACAGAGGGTACCATTACAATTATTTATTAATTCCCTATGAAAACAAAGATTCCATTATTTATCGTCACATTGTTCTGCTTTTCTGTAGTGAGCGCGCAACTGAATAAACCACACTTTATAAGTCTAAATGTTGGCACGAGCATTCCACTGGCAGATTATAAAGAAGTGAAAGATCAATTGACCTCCGGGGGAGCAGATAATGGGCTCTCTTACAGTCTAGAAGGTGCTGCTTATATGAATAAGTTTTTAGGAATAGGCGCAAACCTTGGACTATTTAACAATGGAGTTGACAATGATGAATTGGTAAGTAAATTAGAAAGTGAATTCAATGCCCCAAATTCAACAATTAGTGCAGATGATTGGGTAAATGGCTATGCCATGGTTGGACCATATTTAAGTTTTGGAACTGAAAAAATCATCGTAGATTTTAAATTCTTGGCTGGTTTATTGAGCACAAAAAAACCCATCCTAGATATCAACACCAGCACCAACAGTGCTAACATTCCAACGAGTGCTGAAGAAGTTGTAGCTTCAAACATTGGCTTTAATTACGGCATTCACTTACGCATTAAATTAATTTCCAAATTGGGATTTCGATTAAATGCAGAGCAATTCAGTAGTCAACAAGAATTTAAAGGGAAAGTAGAAACCAATGGAGTTATCAACGAAGCAACGATTCAACAACAAATTTCTACCTTTAATTTAGGTGCCGGCCTTGTTCTTACATTCTAATGAGACGTTTTGGGGTAGAATTGCTTTTTAGATTGAATAAAATGCTTCTACCAAATTATACTAAGTATGAATTGAGTCGTTTGACTAAGATGGACAAACTTCTAATTTCATTTAAGTATTGGTTAGCCAAGCAAAGACTAGACTAGTGCACAAAATTACAATGGCCATCAAATAGAATACCCAATAGTGTGTAGTTACGTTTGGATTAGATCCAAAAAATGATTTACTAATACGGAACATCAAATTTCTATGGTCTGCAACGTATTGATATGCCCAATCGCTAAACCGCATAAAGAAGCCTCCCTTGTTATAGAAGTTGTGTAGACATTTTAGTTTACCTTGATTAAAATAGGTAACGTAAGCAGCATCAGGACCATTCACAATATTACCATTGGTTTGAATATATCGAACAGCTTGTTTAAAATGATGGATATCAATGTCTAAAAATCGATCCCCAATTTCTTGGTATGCAATATATTCTACTGAATCTTCAGTAAGTTTCTTCCACTTCACAATCCAATATTTGCAAAATCCACAATTACCATCAAAAACCATTATAGGTTTGACTTCAGGAGGATATTCAGTTTTGATCAATTTCTGGAACATAAAAATATTTTAGGGAATTGGAGGGCCACTTTCAAGCGTATGGTATGATCTAAAAACAGTTTTCCCTTTTTCTATATTTACTTTAAAGCTCACAGTATCAGAAGGAAAATCTTTGCCATTACTAATAAAATCGATGGTGTGATTACCTTCAGCTAAAGTCAATTTTTGATAATAAATCGAGTTTGGTAATGTTTGCCAATTCCGTGTATCTGCTTTTTCTGTAGCAGCGTTAACAAGAGACACAAGTGTGCCTAAGTTTTCATTTTCCTCTCTTGCAGCCAACTCTGTAGCTTGCTTTAACGCAAGCCTACCAATTGACTTACTTATTTCTCGTAACATTCTGTCTTGCAAAGTGGACACTGCAATGGCTTCCACGTCTTCGACCTTTTTCAAAACAAATTGATTATGGTTGACCTCAAGAAATCCATGATCTAGCAATGGCATTCTCTTATTGTACTTTGGGATTGCCATGCGCACGAACTTCAAATCACTAAATTCTGATGGATCAGTTGAATAGTATGAGCTATTTTCTGTGTAGGGGATTGAAAACCCTTCTTGTTCATTTGCAAAAGTTAGAAAACCTCCATCCCCTTGAACTCTAGACAAGTTCAAGCTAAATTCACTCTTAACAGGACCCAATCCATTTAACCAAAAGAAAACAAAACTACCTGTATTTAAGGAATCTCTTGTAAACTTCATGTCAAATTGTTCTTCATATTCTGTCAATTCGGCCATAAAATTATTCCTTGCTGCGCTCCTCAACAAGTCTTTCTTCAATTCTATAGGTGGACTAATATCAAATTCATCTTCATATAAGTCATTGTATAGATTGTATGCGTTTCGAAACGCAATAAAGGCATTGTTGTCATCGCCCTGTGCCTCATAGATTAGGCCCATCAGCTGATGTGCAAAAGCATCTTCTTTATACCTGTTTTTTTTGTATTTGTATTTGTCGTTAATTTCATTCAATTTGACATTGATTCTTCGTGCTTCAATCAATGCTGCATCTAAATCGTCCAAATGAATAAAATTGATGGCTTTGTAAAAATGCAACAACACTAACTCAAAATCTTCTCCTTCATACGGCTTTAGCATTGGATTTGCAATGAATGTCATCACATCATCTGTAAAACTTTTTCTAAAATCTTGACTAAAGGTGTAAGCCTTTTCTAAAAAGGCATTGCTTTCTTCGTAATTGCCTAGCATCTGCTCTACTACTCCCCTGTCGAAGAAGTAAAGCAGGCGGTCCTTTTTCTCCTCAGCTTTTTTATTGTGCTCTAAAAAGGCTTTGGCTTGTTCCAAATTTCCACTAGAAAATTCTTGCTGAAACTTATAACTTTTCTGGTAATATGTAGCGCATTTAGTGAGAAGCAATACCGCCAATAGACCACCAACGATATGCAGAAGCCTTCTCATGTATTTATTCTATAACTTTTTTAATCTTTTTATCGCCAATCCATACTTTCTCATTGGTTTCTAAATTGGTCAATTCTAAATCGGTTTGATAAAACACTACTTTTTGTTTGTTATTGGAATCCACAATGGAATTGACCAATCCTTGAAGCATAAAGTCAGCACCCAACTCTTTCCCCCATTTAGCAGCAGTTTCTTTTGTGGCAAATTCATTCTGATCGGCACGTTCTTTTCTTAGCTCTTCCCTCTGCTCTGCGTTGCCTACCAAACGGACTTTGCCAGAATTCAGAATGGCTTTTTCGATGTCCTTGATATAAGTATCAGTTGCAATGTGTTCATGGCTTTTATTTTTCACTAGACCAACAATTACAACTGGTCTTCGGTCCATGCCTTTTTCGAACTCTTCTAACCACGGCTTCATCAACATATCGCTCACCATTTCCTCTGCAACCAATCTTGAATCAGTTTCATTCCACCTTCCACTCAAGTCAATAACAGCATCCTCATTTACACGGGTAACTTGTTTCGTGTTGTTACAAGCAGTAAAAATCACTGCCAAAAAAAGGACAATTCCTGATATTTTTATTTGTTTTGTCTTCATAGTATTTATTTTTATTTGTGCTTTTCAATTACTGTGCCAATTAATATTCAGAACGAAGTTAGTTCATCTACCTGAACTATTTGGATGCAACATTCGCATATTTTAAAGAATTATTTTCGAAGAAGGTCTAGCGGATTGACACACTTCCTTAATTTTGATGCTTGATGATATTTTTAAGACCCGAGTTTCTTTATGCTCTTAGTTTACTCTCTATTCCCATCATCATTCACCTTTTCAATTTTCGTAGATACAAAGTAGTTTACTTTTCTCAGGTCAAGTTCTTAAAAAATATTCAGCAGAAGACCAAAACGGGAACTCAACTCAAACATCTTCTCGTGCTCTGCAGCAGGTGTCTAGCAATTGCAGCCTTGGTATTTGCCTTTTCTCAACCCTTTTTACCGAAAGATGAGCAAGGACTTGGTACAAAAAACTACATCTCTATATACATCGACAATTCCTTTTCCATGCAAGCTGAAAATGAAGAGGGAGTTTTATTTGAGAATGCAAAAAACAGAGCCATTGCAATTGTTGAGTCCTTTGCTATAACTGATAAATTTCAATTACTCACCAATGAATTTGAGGGAAGGCATCTTCATTGGTTTAACAGAGATGAAATTGTGAATGAAATCAGCTCTACTCAGTTATCTCCCTTAGTAAAACAACTCTCGCAAGTCTTGGAGAGGATAAAACAATTGGAATTGGAAGAAGTGAATGCCAAACGGAGCACTTATATTCTCTCGGATATGCAAAAATCTTCTTTTGACCTAAATAATCTAAATTCAAAAGAAAGGCTAACTGTTGTACCATTGCGCTATTCATCTGAAGTCAATTTGAGCATCAATGAAATTTGGTTCAGCAATCCTTATCATTTAGCTGATCAACAAGAAGAGCTCAATTTTAAATTGAACACATCAGAAGTTACCAATCAAAGGGAATACTTTGGAAATTTATACCTTAACAACCAGCTAAAGGCCCCATTCTCTTTTAAAAGTGAAGCTTTGGATACCATCAATTCGATGGTGGGTTTCAAAAATAGCTCAAAAGCATCACAGCAAAAAGGAAGAATTAGCATTAAAGATTATCCTGTTCAATTTGATGACACCCTCTACTTCTCCTACCCGATTCAATCCAATGTAAATGTTTTACATATTTATGAAGAGTCTCCATCAAAAGCCATCAAAGGACTTTTTGAAACAGACAGCTTTGTGAACTATTTCTCAAATAGTAAAACCCAAATTTCCTATGAGCAATGGGAAAGCATAAACTTAATCGTCTTGGATCAAATCAACAGCATAGGTTCAGGACTTAAGCAAGCATTGAGCAATTTTATAGAAGAAGGAAATTCTATCGTTGTATTCCCTTCGAAAAAGATGGAATTGAGCAATGTAAATGCCTTTTTAAAAGACATATCAGTTGGAACATTCTCTAAACTAAAAGAGCAAACGCAAAAAGTAGGCAACATCAATTTATCCTCCCCACTTTTCCAAGATGTATTTGATGAAAAGCCTGAGCGCATTGATCTTCCTGAGGTAAAAACATATAGAAAGATAATTCTGCCGTTGAATAGCATTGCTGAAAGTGTCCTAGCCTTTCGAAATGGAGATCAATTTTTGACCAGTTTTTCTCTCAATGGGGTTGCGAAGGTTCACATTTTTTCAAACGGACTTAATGAATCAGAGAGCAATTTGGCAAAGCATGCTCTTTTTGTGCCTATGCTATACAACATGGCCATTCAATCAAATCCTGTTAAAAACATTGCATATTTTTTCAACTCAAGCCATATTAACATAAAGGGAATTGAACAAAGCGAAAGTGCAATTCACATTGTAGGCAATGGAATGGATGTTATTCCACCACAACGGTTTGTCAACAATAGACTTCAACTCAAAATAGGCAATGTATTGCAAAAAGCTGGGCACTATGAAATTCAACGAAACGGAGAACTGTTGACCATAATCGGACTTAATTATGACCGAAGAGAATCAGATCTAAGTCACTATGTAAAGGAAGAGATTGAGGAGATGGCCGCAATTAATGCAATCAATGTTAAGGTGATCGACGAAGAAGTGGAATTGATGAAAGCAGTCATTCAATCGGATGAAAAAGGCGAACCATTGTGGAAATACTTTATAGTGTTAGCTTTATTGTCTTTTGCTGTTGAAATGCTCTTACTAAGACTCATGCCCTAAGGTTTAAATTATGGAAATACTTATTAAACAAGCAGAAATTATCGACTCCAAAAGTTCGTTTAATGGACAAATTAAAGATGTATGGATTCAAAATGGGAAAGTGGCTAAAATTGCTGACAATATAGTGGCTCCTAATGCTGAAGTCATCCTTAAAAAAGGATTACAACTTTCTCCAGGGTGGGTAGACCTTTATTCAGACTTTCAAGATCCTGGGTTTGAACAAAAAGAAGACATTGAAAGCGGCTTAGCCGCTGCCGCTGCAGGTGGTTTTACCACTGTATGTGTAGCGAGTACCACAAAACCTGAAAGAGACAGTAAAGGTCAAGTGCAATACCTTTTGAATCGTTCAAAAAGCCACTTGGTAAATTGTCTACCATATGCATGCGTATCAAAAGAAGCGAAGGGAGAAGAGCTTGCCGAACTCTATGACCTTTTTGAGGCAGGAGCAATTGCATTCTCAGATGGCAAGCGGCCCATTCAGAATCCAAACTTGCTAAAAAATGCACTGCTCTATTCAAAAAGCTTAGATGGAAGCATTTTTAATTTTCCACATACTTCTGAAATGGCTACTGAGGGTGTAATGAATGAAGGAGCGGTGAGTACAGCGTTGGGCTTAAATGGCATGCCTGAACTCGCAGAAAGCTTAATGGTTGAGCGAGATATACACATCAATGAATATGTTGGTGGCAAATTACATTTTCATACCATTAGTTCAGAACACAGCATTGAGTTGATCAAGAATGCAAAGGAAAACAATCAGAATGTTAGCTGTGATGTGGCCAGTTATCAGTTGTTACTTGAGGATGCAAGCTTGAATGAATTTGATACCCGTTATAAAACTTTACCGCCCTTGCGTTCTAAAGAAACCATCCAAAAGCTCATTGAAGGGATAAAATCAGGAACAATAGATGCCATCAGCTCAAATCATATACCGGAAGACATTGAAGCCAAGAAAAAGGAAATGGACCATGCTGCCTTTGGCATTATCAATCTACAAACATGTTTTTCGACTGCTTGGACAGCATTGGAAGGAAAGATCACATTGGCTCAACTGATTGATCTATTTACTTATGGTCCCGCACAAGTATTAGGGATTGAAAAATCGAGCATTGAGGAAGGGGTGATAGCAGATTTCACCATCTTTGATTCAAATGAAAGTTTCACCCTGAAAGAAGGGATGGTTAAATCTAAATCACTTAATTCCCCATTTCTTAACAAACCCCTTAATGGCAGGGTCTTGGGTGTAATAAATGGAAAGCAAATGCTTTTGAATTAAAGCATTAATTGGCTGGCACCGTATAATCTTCAATGTGTTCCATCTGGGCATTAATTGCCTCCGCATATTTTGCAAGTGAAAAGGCAATTCGTTTGCGCAATTCTAGAAACAAGTAAAATCGTTTCGCCAATTGTAATTGTTTATTTTTTATATCAATATAATTCGATGCTGAAGGATCAGGAAGTGTTTCATACTCTCCAGCCAATTCCTCCAATCTACTTTCTACTGACATGATTCGTTCTACCCCATTTGTAAACTGTATTAGCGGTAGATAAATATCCATGGTAAACATCTGATAGCTCTCCTTTGTCAACACTTCTGTAATGACATCAATTGGATATTGAGGCTGCGGGTAAATAACATCTCCATAATAAAGAATCTCTCCCAATTCTAAAGAAGACTTGAATTCTGCATTGTATTTTTCATGATAAATAACAAAGCCACTAAACAGTTCTTGATAACGTTCAATGCCATATTTCATCATAGAAACAACTTTTTCTGCTTTGCGTTCCTCTTGTTTCTCTAACTGCTGATTGGACAAAATAAATGCAGCGTAAACACCAATGAATACGATAATTAATTCAAAAAATAATTGTTTAAAACTTATGGATGTTCTATTCTTCATAACTCAAATTTCAAAAAAAATTAATGATCGTGCTGCCTTCCTTTTATTTTGCCTTTTATGAAGGCTTCTTCCGTTTTTTTCTTTTCTTCCGCAATTACCTCTAAATCAATCTTTTCACCTAATCTATCCAAATCTGGCTGACCAGCATTGATCCAAGCAGTATACCAAATACTTCCTACCATCACGATGGCTTTACGCATTCTTGTCTCGACCATTTTTTTCATACTTCTGTCATACGCCAAAGCAAAACCCTGTGAATATTGTTTAACGGTAGACGCTCCTCGCTGTTCGAAAGCATACTTTTGATCTGATGGAGTTTGCAGACTTATGGATTTCTCAAGAAATAAAACGGAGTCCACAAAAGAATGACTCTCTTCCACGGCATCCCAAGCTGCGTCTAAAGGGCGATCTATGTACTGAGCTTGCCCTACCAGATAGTCGTATTCATCTGCTCTCAATTCAGGGATTCGAGATTCCCATAAACCATGAATGCCCCTCTGTCCTGTCAATTGACCATTGTAATTTTCTGTGGTGTGCAGAGGTACATGGGCATCTCCAATGTAATGTCCAATTTCTGCAGACAGCCGCATAACATCGTTTGCATTGCCATTTTCAAACGCTTTAGTCAGCCAAGCAGTCATGGATGCGATGTGCCAAGGAACAATTCCGTATGCCTTAAGAGTGTCTTCAGAATATTTATCAACTGCATCTGACCATTTTCTTGGCATCGATTCAAAGGGATCTTCTCCATTCTTTACATAATGGTCGATGTCTATATAATGTCTCGGCGCCTCTACCTCAGAAGCGTAACGTCTTTTGTCCGGATCTACTGCATGTGCAGTAATGAACTCAATGTTCAATTTGTAAAATGAGATCATCTCTGGTGGCAGTGTAAAAACTGCCATCCTGTTGATACGTTTATGTCCAAAGAAACCCCACGAAGAGTGAAGTATAACAATCAATCCAAGGACTGTAATAAATTTAATTTGTTTAGGCACCGTGAATTACCAAAGCATTTCCCTCAAAGATAGGGACTAAATCCATGGTATTTTCTTGCAAACAATAATTTATATCTCTGTCTAAATTCAAGCGTTTTAAACGATTCCTGTGGGAAGATGACGCTAAGAAAGCATTCAAATCATCTTTTGCCAGGCCATACAAATGTTTGGCTGCAAGGGATGAATCCGCCAAACCCGTGTAGCGAGGATTTTGACTTAAGGAATAAATGACCGCACCAGCAAAAAGGGAATCTTCGAGATTGAATCGATCGCGCCAACCAGCACAAAGAAGTATTACATTTTTTTGTGAAACTTCAAGGAAATTACATACTGCTTTTAAATTGAGAAAAGATCCTATGATCAATTGATCTGCAGCTTTAGCACGTTCTACTGCTTTGGTGCCATTGGTTGTGGTAAGGACAACCTTTTTTCCTCTGATCTCATCTCCCATATAGCTGAAAGGAGAATTTCCCATATCAAATCCGTCCACTACCTCACCATTACGTTCTGCTGCTACTAAATAACCTTTTTCTTTGTATTCTTTTGCTTCTTCTATGGTTGCTACAGGAATGATTTCTTTCACTCCGTTTTGAAAAGCAGTACATATTGCTGAAGTTGCACGGAATACATCAATCACTACTACAACGCAGTTCTTTGATTGATAATACACCGGAAAAAGTGCAGGTGAATAACACACCTCAATCCTTAACTGATCACCTGTTACAATGGTTTCCATCAACTATACAAAAGGAAGTTTAACAATCTCCGCTTTGATCTTTTTGTTGCGAACTGCAATGAAAATCTCTCCTCCAACGGCGGACAATTTTTTTTGTATATACCCCATGCCAATGCCTTGGTTCAACATGGGTGAATTGGTCCCTGAGGTCACTGTTCCAATGGCAGTGTCTTCCCCATCAACAATTGAGTATCCTTGCCTAGGAATTCCTCTTTCAACTGTTTTAAAGGCTATTAGTTTTCTTGAGATTCCCTCTTCTTTTTGCTTTTTTAGAAAATCTGAGTCCACAAAATTTTTGGTAAATTTTGTAATCCAGCCCAATCCTGCTTCAATGGGTGAAGTGGTATCGTCTATGTCATTGCCATAAAGGCAAAACCCTTTTTCTAGCCTTAGAGTATCTCTCGCACCTAGACCTGCTGGTTTTATCCCGAAAGCTTCCCCAGCATCTAAAATAACTTTCCATAATTCTTCTGCATGTTCATTCTCAAAATACAATTCAAAACCTCCAGATCCAGTGTAACCTGTAGCAGAAAGGAGTACATTTTCTTTGCCAGCAAAAGTTCCTTTCTCGAAAGTATAGTACTTCATTTCTTCTACATTAATGTCAGTTAATTCCTTTAGCGCCATGATGGCCTTAGGACCCTGAACTGCAAGTAGGGTAGTTTTATCTGAAATGTCGATCATCTCGGCACCATATGTATTGTGGCTTTTAATCCAGTTCCAGTCTTTCTCTATGTTGGAAGCATTTACTACGAGCATATAAGCATCGTCTTCAAGACAATAGATCAATAAATCATCCACGATTCCTCCTTTTCCATTCGGCATGCAAGAATACTGTACCTTGCCTGCTGTCAATATAGAAGCATCGTTGCTACTTACCTTTTGGATCAATTCAAGCGCTCCCTCTCCACGAACAATAAATTCACCCATGTGGGATACGTCGAACATTCCAACATTTTCTCTTACTGCATGATGTTCGTCCAGTAAGCCACTGTATTGCAAGGGCATATTGTAACCTGCAAAGGTGACCATCTTCGCCCCCATTTCCTCATGTACTTTACTTAATGCGGTTTCTTTCATTTTTAATTACTTAGTAAATCTTTAAAGTGTTGTATGTAAATATTCGTGTATGCATCCACTGAATACCGATCAATAATCGTTTTTCTTGCTGCAATGCCCATTTTTTTACGCAGCTCCATATTTTCGATGAGCAAAGATAACTTTCTGTACCATTCTTCTTCATCTTTGGCCCAAAACCCATTGACGCTATCTTCAACAATCTCACAATTTACCCCGACTGGTGATACTACAGGTACCGTTTGAAGAGCCATGTATTGCAAGGCTTTAAAGCCACATTTCCCTTTGCTCCACTGATCATCAGTCAAGGGCATCAATCCAATGTCGATGCTAGAAAGTTGTTGAATCTCTTCTTTCAAGGTCCACGGAATGTGTTGTATGTTCACTCCTTCAACATTCCAAGGATAATCACTGATCACCTTAAAGCAAATCCCTTTGCCATATTTATCGCTCAATCTTTTAAATACATTCTCTAAAGAATTTAGATACTTGACAGTCGTTTGTGTGCCAGTCCACCCTATGCAGACAGTTTCATTGTCAAATTTTCGATCGGTATCATGGTAATGGGTGTCAATCGTTGTGGGGATCACCTTCACATTCTGATTGTACTTCTTGGCATAATCTGCTAGGTAGTTGTTGCCAGCAAAAACTAAATCAGCTATCTGAAGAATTTCAGATGTCTTTGCAGGGCTTTTTAGTTTCTGTAACTTTTTATTGCCCAAAGAAACATTGGGCAACCAAATTGCATCGTCAAAGTCGAAAACAACTTTGGCATTGCTTTTAGAAAATGCCCGCTCAAAACGTGAAGTTCCTGTCAGTAAGGCTTCTCTGAATATAAAAATAATGTCAAATTCATCGGCTCTAGCAACGTCTCTCGACCTTATCCTCCATGCTTTTCTAGCCAATTTTGCTTTCTGTAAGTACTTGCCTTTCTGGTACAAAATTTTATCGTCGTCTTCAGATATGATGTAGGAGAGTTCCCATTCGAAACCATTCTCCTGAAGATGCTCAAGGTATTGCTCAAAACGAAAGCGTTGACCTGGAGAGCGTCGCAAGCGATGATTGGCGATGAACAATACTTTAGGCATTGACTGCTTTTTTTTGTGCGACTACATGCCAATAAGGTTCTCCTTCTGAAAAGATTATGTTTTCCATATTTGCTGCTATTAGCATCTCTTCAATTTCATGCTTCTTAAATCGTTGTTCTAAAGGTGTTCCAAAGCGATCCAAAGCATCGTTTCGGATAATGTTCCAGCTCTTATTTCTGTAATAAGCCAAAGGAACCTTTAAATAGGCATTCCCTGGAATGAGTAATTTGATCAATTTGCTTAAAAACACAAAAGGCAAGTAAATTGTTATCGCCAATAAATCACACCAAAAGTGTTTTAATCCTTTGGGCATTTTAGAGATAATGGAACGTAACAAATTACTTATTTTAAAGATGGTTTTGAATAAAAAGCCACGATTGTCAAGAGCATAGTAAAGATAAATCAAGGCATGTCCCTTATGTTTTAATTTTTTGAGTCCTGACTTAACTGCTTCAGCTGTATCAGGAATATGGTGCAAGACACCCAAGGACATTACAAAATCAAAACTCTCATCAGGAAAAGGCAAAGTGTCGACACTCGCTTGAGTAAATCTAACATTCTCTAACTCATTCCATACATGTGCAGCTTGAAAAACGGCATTGCTAGGGTCAACTGCCTCAATGAAGCCTGCCTTAGCTGCAATGTATTTTGTCCATCTACCAGAACCACATCCAAGGTCCAATACTGTGCTTTTTTTGTTCAGCATTTCCGTCCTTACTATGTCGAAATACTGATCTCCTGCCCCTTGAATGTCTGCCTCACTAAAAGCATCAAATTTAAGCCACTCATCTCCAAAGGATTCGACTGTTTCTTTGTCAATATTTCCCTCCCCAATATCAAAAGAAGCTACAGATTTCTTTCCAATCATTGTAGTGTTTAAGGGGGAGCTTTGAAAAGGAATCTCAGTCATAGAGCACAAAAAAACTAAAGTTTTTGATACACTTCTGCGTATTTGTTAATGGCATGGTCTAAAGCAAAACGTTTAATGGCCTCTTGGCGTACTTCCTTTTGGTTCTTATTAAATGAAAGTAACTTATCCGCAGCCAATTTTAAAGACGCTTCATCATATCCCTCAATCAATACTCCTGTATCACTTTCCTTAAGGATGCGATCTGTATCACCCAAACCAGCATTGGCAACAATCGGTAATCCCATGCCCATTACCTCTGCTTGTTTTGTAGGAGAAACTGCTTTGCCTGAAAAAGAGGTGACAATAAAAAATATAGAGGCATCGGCCAATGCAATGTATTTAGGAATTTCTTGATAACTTGATGAAGTTATGATGATTTCTTCTTTAGAGAGGTGGAGCTCTTCACATGCATTGAGAATTTGTGATTGTTCGCTCTTTGTGACAAATAAAAATTTACTATTGGACACTTTTTGTTGAAGCAACTGAAAAAAGCGTAGCATGTCTTTAAGTCGATAACGTGTGCCTAAAGATCCAATGTACGTTAACACATAAGCCTCCTTATTGATGTTCAAGGATTCTTTTAAGTTATCTAACTCACCACTCGAAAAAGAATTAGGATCAAAGTGATTTAAGTTTGCAGCACAAGGAATAACTTGAAAATTTTCTTTTGTACTAAAGTGCTCTGATATATATTCTTTGCCGCTTTCAGTTAAACTAATGATATAATCAGATTGTTCAAACAATTGGCATTCCTTTTTCTTGAAAAATAGGTACAAATTATTGTAAATAGGGTTTTTTAAGTTCCATAATTTACCGTCTACCCTCTCATCTGCCCAAAATCCACGCATGTCAAAAATTAGCTTACTTCCAAATTTAAGCTTCAGCACATGACCTATCATGGCGGGCAGGATTGAACGGCAATGCACTACATCATAATTCTCCTTTTGCATTAATTGTATCGCCTTCCGTTTTAATGCTACATAATTTAAATAACTTGAAATCAGAGGTGGATGAATTCGATAGTGGATGAACTCCCACTTCAATTGAGCATCGATAAGCAATTGCTTTATCGCTGAACCATTTTGCTCTAAATTGTTTGGTTTTTCTGCACTTAAAAGCGTGACTTCATGTCCTAATGCACGCAAGCCTTTGAAGTAAGGAATGATCTGGGACTGGCCTAAAGGGTCTGTCAAACCATCAATGCAGATAAATAAAATTCTTTTCACAGGCTTGCTTTTCGCAATATCAGGTCAACGTTAAAAATAGCTCTGATGGAATTGATGTACATCTATTTATGAACGATTTGGTCTTGATTTCTAGACCAAGTAAAGGCCTGCATATTTCTATTGTTGTTTGCCAATAAGACAACCTCAGATCCATCCACTATGATGGTATGCATGTCATTGACCACCCAAGGTGCATAAAAGCCGCTCTCTCTTGCTGTAAGGGGCTCAAAAGTTCCTTGTCCATCTCCTTTTAACCACAATCCAATTCCAGCATCATTTCTTGGTGTTTCAACTTCAGAACCGTGCATATTGCCTGCAATGAGGACATCTAAATTTCCATCCTTGTCGTGATCGTCAATTAGAATACTGTTTACGCAAGAAATTTGCGCTTCATTTGGCAATGCATGGATTGCAAAGCTTCCATCCCCTTTATTTTCCATATAAGAAGAAGCGAAATGTTTGGCATCATATCGCAAGGCCACCTTGAGCTTTTCTTCCCCATACACTTGATCTATGGTTGCATCACCAAAAGAATTGTAAGTTTTAAACTTCTTCTTGATGGAAGGCATTTGCTCGGAAGAACATTGTAGTCCTCTTACAGGATAAGGCTTGCCTTGATTATAATAGCTGAGCACTATGTCCCATTTTCCATTGTCGTCAAAATCTCCTGCATAAATTTGAAAAGGCTCGTCTTTTGTGCCTTGATATTTGTAGTTCAGCCCTAAATTTCCACCAAGAATGTCAAGGTCACCATCTTTGTCCATGTCTTCTACAGCCAGATCAAACCACCAACCAGTAGAGTGCTCAAAGCCATATTCTTTGGTTTTTTCTTCTAACTTCCCTTCTTCTTGAATAAATACCTTGATCGGCATCCACTCACCGCTAACAACTAAATCAACCTTATTGTCTTGATTAATGTCTGCCCAAACGGCAGCACAAATCATACCTGCGCGCTCTAGTTCTTTTGCTTTAGCTGAGATGACATCCTGAAATACACCACTATTGTTCTCAAGAAGGTAGCTTTTAGGTGAAAAAGGGTATTTTCCAGGAACATGTCTTCCACCCACAAAGAGATCCAAGTCTCCATCGTCATCGTAATCTACAGCTTCTACCACCCCATTGCTCGTTTTCATCTCAGGCAAAGCTTTGTTTGCTTTCTCAAAACTCCCTTTGCCATCATTGATGTATAAACGGTCTTGTAAAGCAGGATCCCCTTCATCATATTCATTTCCCCCACTTGCTACGAAGAGGTCTTTATCTCCATCTGCATCTGCATCAAAGAAAAAAGCATCAAGGTCTTCGGATGCTGCATCTCTTGCAAAATCTGGAACATTTATTTGATTAAATTCACCTCTTACATTTTGAAGGTAAAGGCTTGCTTCTTGACCCACAGAAGCACCAACATAAAAATCTTCCAAAGCATCTCCATTGACATCTGCCACTGCAATGCAAGGTCCAAACTCCGACATCTTGTGAGGCAACAGGACTTGGCGTTTAAAGTCATCAAATTCATTTTCTTTGTGTTGATGCGTTATTCCCAATTGTTCAGTAAGGTTAGTAAAAACCTTGGTTTGAGTGTCATTCCTATTATCCTGAACAAGATTTGCCGCTGCATGGCTTAATTTCAACCTTTGATTTGTCTTTACTTCATTCAAGATAGATCTCTTCCCATCTGGCCAATACACTTCCAACGATTGGATTGTCTCAATATTACCCAAGCCAAAATGCACTAAAGGTTCAACAGAAGATTGGAAGCCACGACTGGGCATTATTTCCTGCCATTGTTCTTCGTTTTCGTAGTGAATCACAATCTTGCTTCCGAAAGCAAACGGGTTTGAAGCATCGCCCTCTAATTCTATCTGAAGGTAATTGGAATTTTGGCTTTGTGTTGCTTGATTTTCATAAATAATTGCTTTCGCATCTAAATTATTTAAAACTAAATCTAAATCACCGTCAGCATCTAAATCCCCATAAGCAACACCATTGGTAAATCCTTCAAAATCCATCCCCCATTCTTTAATTCGCTTTTCAAAGGTTAGATCACCCTTGTTACGGTAAGTGTGGTTACTGACAGGGAACACAGGCATTTTATCCAATACCTCTGTAAGGTTTTGCATATTGATCTGACCCCGCTGATTTTTCATTTGAATCTCCTTCATATAATCTTTGTCATTGATGCTCCTTCGAGTTCCATTGCTGATAAACAGGTCTTTCCATCCATCGTTGTCCATGTCAAACAAAAGGGCCGCCCAGCTCCAATCGGTAGCATCTACACCAGCAAGCTCTGCAACATCACTGAAAGTGCCATTTCCATTATTGATTTGCAAGCAGTTGCGCATAAATTGATGATGAAGACCTCGATTGATTGCATCATAGAATAATTCAGGATTCATACTTGCCATATTGGTTTTTTGCTGCTTGTTGTTCTCGGCCATCATGTCCAATTGCATCAAATCCACCCAACCATCATTGTTGATGTCAGCAAAGTCAGTTCCCATTCCAAATTGGGCTGTATGCTTAGTATACGCTTTTAGTTCATCTTTAAAAGTGCCATCGCCCTGATTGATGTACAAGTAATCCGGACTGATGAAATCATTGGACACATAAACATCTAACCATCCATCTTGATTAAAGTCTGTTACTGCAGTGCTCAAAGACAAACCAAAATTGCGCACACCAGCCTCATTGGTGACATCTGTAAAGCCATCCGTACCGTCGTTTCTAAACAAGCGATCGGTTTCATTGTCGGCCGGGGCTTTCATCTTGGCCTCATAATACATGTTTGGACTGTTGAATTTAGTAGGTGGATAGTTGGCCAAGTAAAGGTCCAAATCCCCGTCCTTGTCATAATCAAAGAAACTAGATTGGACAGAAGGGCCGGGATAATTTAAGCCAAATTCTGCTGCCCGTTCTGTAAAGGTCAAATCGCCATTGTTGATGAACAACTGGTTTTCCTTTTTCGGAAAACTTGCAGATGCGCAGATGTAAATGTCTAGATATCCATCATTGTTTACATCCACCATATTTACACCAGTGTACCAACGATTGTCTCCTTGAACCCCAGCTTTGGTAGTAATGTCCATAAACTCCATGTTACCTTTATTGAGGTAAAGTTTATTGAAGACCATATTTCCAGTAAAGTAAATGTCTGGTAATCCGTCGTTGTTGATGTCCCCTATAGATACCCCACCTCCCATGTACATATATGGAAAAGTGAAATAATTGAATTGGTTGCTCTCCGTGAGTTTGTTCTTAAAATCGACATGGCTAATGCTATCAGGCAAGCTCACAAATCCCATTTCTTTTCTGATTGTTTCCTCTTCTTTTGCTTTTTCTTCTGAAGAACAGCCTACCGCAAACACAATTAAAACTGCCCACAGTAAAGGTGAATGTCTTTTTCTCATTTTAGCTTCGATTCGTTGAAGCCATAAAGGTAGTGGAAATGAAATTACAAATATAATTACATGGAGGGTTTTCAAATAATTAAGCAACAGGTGTATATTAATCTAAATTAGCACCTTATGGGTTAGTCTTAAAAAAATAAACTACTTCTGCAGAATTTAATTGAAGATCCTTGTTGTATAGAGATAGTACGAATTCATTATTGAAATCACACCTTGCATTAAGAAAAATGTCTCTCTTCTTTTTAGTAATAACTGGTCCACCAATTGGCGTTTCAATGTAAACATGGGTGTAATTAAGTGTATCAGGAAAATTTTCTTCATTGATTCGAATATTGATCGCTACAATATTGCAATTAATCTGTTCACCTTTCACAACAGTTATATAAGGATTTGAAGGGTTTTCATATGGACTATTACTTAAAAAAACATCATTTAATTCATTCTCCTTTTTACATGAAAACAAAACAAATAACCAACACATGCCTAGTATATATTTAGTCATACTATCTGTAATTAGAAATTAAATCCAATAGTTAGCTGAGTAGTCCTAGATTGCATATCAGGGCCAATAAAAAGTTTTGTTAGCTGAGGTTTCTCATCATAATTTGGACGTTTTAATTTCTTGGACAATCGCCATGTAAAATAGTTTACAACAATTGTCGCAGCTAATCCTGCATATATTTTTTGCCAGCCATCATTCACTTTTTCAATTTCGTTTTCGTAAGATAATTTACTTATGGCAAACCCCTTTCTATTTGCTTCTATGTCACTTGGCCAAAATGAATTTTCAGCCTTACTCTTTTGCTCATTCGCCAAAGTTAAAAACTGATCAGCATTTTCGTTTGACTTTGAAATAACAGACATTTCATTTGCTGCATAAAATATAAATGCAGTCATCGGCCCATATCTTAATGTTGTTTTCTTGACCTCATAAAGCGCTTTTTTATTCCTGTAATGTTTATATTCTTTGGTCAATGGCATTTTTATTCTGACGGTCTTGGTGTATTTGTTCCCAACTCTTACTAACTCTCTTACTTTTTTTCGTTTCGGAGCCCAAGCTGTAATAACATATTGCCCAGTATCTAATTCAATAATCTCACCATATTTTACCTTTAATTCACCAACATAAATAACAGCAGCAGAGGATTGAGTATAAACACGCATTTTCCCTTTTGATGAGTCAGCCATTTCTTGACTATAGCTGATGCCTCCAATTAAGAATAGTACATTAAAAACAAATAGTCTAATACTCATATTGTATATACCCTCAAATTTAGGACAGTAAGTTTAATTAATTTATTGTTTTTTATCAATAGCGTCCTAAACGTTTTTAGAAAGAAAATAAAAGAGGAGTTCTTTCTGTATCTCAAATATCTTTGAGTTCCACAACATAAATGACTTCCTCTCATGTCAAAGATTACATTGTTCTCTCAGATAATTGGTAAGATGAATAGAGTAAAATTCAACAAACTGGTCAAAAAACATTCAACGAACAAACATCAGATGGGTTATTATAGTTGGACACATTTGGCATCAATGTTATTCTGTCAGTTTGCTAAAAGTCAATCATTACGTGACATTAGCTATGGGCTAAAATCTGCCACAGGCAATTTAAATCACCTTGGAATCAACAAGACCCCATTAAAATCAACCATAAGTTATCAAAATAAGAACCGCAACTGGGAATTGTTCAGAGACTACTATTACAGCTTACTTGAGAGTTTAGGACAGCAGGCTGGGTTTAAACGGGTAAAACTCAGAATAAAGTCGAAGATATTCCCTTTCTAAGCGTAGTTTTCAACTACGCTTTAATTATTGATTTACTTCAGTTGATTAGCAATATCAAGGCGTAGATTCAGTCTATGCCCAGTTAGGAAAACTAAAAAAGATTTCGGCCTTTACAGTAATTCAGTTTATCAATAAATTACTCAAAAACAGAAACATGAGTCACATTAAAGTAGCTATCACCTAAATGCACAACAAGTTAATCTATATTAGTAGTTGTAATGTCTATAAATGGTAATGTATTAATTCTAACTCCCTAATTTCATAATTTTTACTGCTCCTCTTATAACAATTGCAAAGATGATTACCCCAATGACTAAATCTGGAAATTTGCTTTCAGTGAGGTAGACCAAAACCCCTGCAAGGATAACACCTGCATTGATAACTATGTCATTCGAGGTAAATATCGCTGAGGCTTGCATGTGAGCTTCTTTGCTTTTGGCTTTTTGAATGATGTATAGAGATACTGAATTGGCGATCAATGCCAAAATTGAAATGACAATCATGTTTTGAAATTCGGGAATTTCAGAAGCCCTGAAGACTCTTCTTAATAGCTCTGTTATACCTAAAATTGCCAATGCCATTTGAAAATATCCGCTTAAACGTGCTACTTTTTTCTTTTTTGCTAAGGTTGCTCCAACAGCCATCAAGCTTAATATATACACCAATGAATCAGCAAGCATATCTAATGAATCGGCAATTAAGCCCATAGAATCAATAAGCCAACCATAAATTAATTCAACAAGAAAGAAAGTAAAATTTATTATTAGAACTGCCCACAATATCTTACGTTCATTCGCATTGGTAGAACTCTCTAAAATAAAATTTTCTATGGAGTCATCGGAATTTAAGCTTGTGTTGAGATTTAAATCCTCTAAGGAAGCAAGGACTAACTTAGAATCTGTCTCATGAATTACTGCTAACTTTCGTTTAGGTATATCAAATTCAAGTTGATAAATTTTATCCACGTCGGACAACTTCATCCGAATCAATTGTTCTTCTGATGGGCAGTCCATTTTTTTTATTATAAATGTGCTTCTATTCAATTTTTGTAGTTATGTAAACTTCTCAGTTCACTTAAATGAGTTTTGTATGCATATAGTTACAGATTTTCAATAACGGTTTTTAGCTTTGATTGTATTTCCAAAGCAATGCTTTCTAAGTTTTTATTCTCCACCGTTTGCATTGAGGCTACAGGGTCCACAGCTGCGATCTCTATTCCATCTTTCTTTTGTTGAACGATTACGTTACAAGGTAACATCGTACCAATTTTTTCTTCCGCAATTAGAGCTTTATACGCAAAAGGAGGATTGCATGCACCTAATATTTTATACGGTTTAAAGTCTACATCAAGCTTTTTCTTTAAAGTTGCTTTTAAATCAATCTCGGTTAGGATTCCAAACCCTTCCTTTTTAAGAGCTTCTGTGACTTTTTGAACTGCTTCTTCGAAACTTATGTTTTCCAATGTTTTTTCGTGATAATATTTCATTTTGCATTTATTTTTAAATTATTTTACTTTTTGTAAAATTAATTGATACAAAAGATAAAAACTGTAACATTAGTTGCTTCTCAATTGATTTTGATTTTTTTGATAAGGCTAAATGTTTTTCTTTTCCTCGTTCAATGTTATTTATTAAAAGTCAATAATCTCAATGCATTAAACACTACTACCGGAGTTGAACCTTCGTGGATAAGCACAGCAATACCAATATTGGCCAATCCAAAAATGGTTGAAGGTATAAGCAATGCCACAATACCCAAACTCATCCATAGGTTTTGTCTAATTATACCTTTGGCCTTCCTACTCAAACCGATTGCAAAAGGCAAGGTTTCCAACTTATCAGCCAGGAAGGTACAACCTCTACATAAGAAAATCCAAAGCCAATACCTAATAATGCTCCGCAGATGATGGAAAAGATCAGCACTGTATTTTTACCGAAAATGCCTCCATGTGAATGATCATGATCTTCACCTTCCTCATGGTCATGTTCCTTGCTAGTTTCTTCTTTTTGCTCTTTGCCTATTTCAGCTTCTTTTACTTTATCAAGATGGCACTCGGCTCCTCTCTGGGTATTCGGTATTTTAAGTCCCTCTTCTTTCTACGCGTTCAGGATTTTCGCCTCATCTACTTTGGCCGTAATAAGCTCTATACGCACTATTCCAGATGCCGATTCGGAGGCTTCTAAAATACCCACCATATCCCGAAGGTCACGCTCTATATTACGGGCATGGCGGGTATGGCGAATACCTTCTACTTCTATGAGTCTGTGACCAAATTTTTGCGTGATTTCCGCTCCGGCTTGCTCTGCCAACGACTGGATACAATCTATGGAGATCAAGTCCGAATCATAATGAAAACATAGCTGTGGTACGTCATTCTCCGTTTCATCTGCTACATACACTTTTTCTAGGCCTTCTTTATACTGAAACTGTTGAATAAGTTTTTGCACGCATCGATCCTTCTCATCCGGTAATTCAGGCAGAAGGAGTGGTATTTTTATTTGCAGTTTATTCATAAATTCTTAATCTAGCTTGAACCAATAATTCTTAACTATATACTGCTTACTTTAACTTGGAAAAAAAAGGGTTGCCTTTTCTCAAAAGTTGAGAAAAGCTGTTTCTAAATCAATCATCGTGCTCCAATTCCCCTTTCTTCATTTCTGAAATGAGGTAATAGGCATTGTCCCAGGCTACTTTAGTACCTTCGAGTAACTCCTCTAGCAGCTTGATTTCGACCCAACCTTCGTCGATTATACCTGTTCGTATTTCAACAGGTTTAAATGCCCATTCGGTTTCTCCGTCTTCCTGATGAGATTCCGCAATAAAGATATAAGGCTTGCCTTCTTCCTCTATAATGGCATCTTCCGGTAAGGCCATAACTTCCCGGCTGTTGGTATGGATTCTTCCATTGATGTACATCCCGGGAATCAGAAAATCTTCTTTTTGATCAATTTCAGCGTGTACATGTACCGCTTTCGGATTTTGCTCGAATTGTTTGCCTACAGAATAAATATTAGCCGTCAATGTAGCTCCGGGAACCGACTCCACCGTGAAAGTTAATTTTTGTCCTTTCTTTACTTTATAAATATCCTTTTCAAACACCATCAGGTCGGCATGAATGTGTTCGGTATTGACAACCCTGAACATCAACGTCTGGGGATTCACAAACTGGCCCAACTTAACTTCTACTTTTTCTATGTAACCACTTATCGGGCTAACCACAGGCACTTGCTCATAGATTTCGCCTTGTTGTATCTTTGCTACATTCAAATTGAGTTGTTTGAGCTGGGCTTCATAACCTTTTGCTTCACCTTTTATGGTTTGATAGTCAGCTATTGTTTGCTGATAGGTCTTGCCTGACCCCACATTTTCTTCATAGAGCTTTTTTTGACGTGCGTGTTCTTTCTCCAGGTATTGCAGCTGACTATATGTCCTTACATAATTGGATTGAATGCTACTCAAATTGGGGTGAGCTAGGAAGGCGAGTACTTCACCTCTCGATACTTTATCACCCTCAATAACATTGATGGAAGTCACATTAGCTCCCAGAATGGCAGTAACTGTTGCCTCATGCTGGGGCGGTACCTCCAGCTGACCGTTGGCCTCTACTACATCAGATAGTGCGCGAGTGGGTAGCGCATCAATTTTTATTTCCAGACTTTCAAATTTGAGGTTTGATAGGTGAATCTCGGCCATTCCTTCCTCCTCATGTCCTTCTTCACCCTTTTTATGTCCATGAGCGGCTTCTTTCGTATTATTAGCAGACTTGCTTCCGCAACCGGTAAATACCGATACCATCAGTACCAGTGCCAGTATATTTATGATTTGCTTTTTCATTATTTGCTATTTTTTGTTCTTTAAATTTTATTGACCAAGGAGGAACTCCAGGTTGATGACCTCCTGATTGTATCCATTTAGTGTATTGAGGTAATTGAATTTGAGGTTCAGGGCCTGGTTGAGGTTTTGAAAATATTCCACATAACCTATGTTTCCGCTCTCGAAGCTCTTCTGGGCATTATCTAAGATTAGATTTGCCTGGGGAATCGCTTTTTCATTGTAGTAATTCAGGCTGTTGCGGAATTTATTTACTACTTCCACCTGCTGGCTAAATTGTCCCTGGACGGTTGTCCGGAAGTATTCCAGATTTGTTTTGGCCATTTGCTCACGCAAGCTGGCGGCCTTAATGTCTGCTTTGAAGGACCCAAAAAACAATGGAATGGCTATGCCCGCCTGCACGCCCCCGAACCGATCGGAAGACGTTGCAATATCCCCATCTGCGGTTTCACTTCCAATCAGTGACTGGTTGAAATATCCCACAAAAAACTCAGGCATTGTTTTAGCAGATACAACTGATTTCTCTGCATCCGCAATTTTCACCTGTTGCTGTGTAAACTGCAGAAATGGATTGTTTTCAATCAGCGTACGATCCTGGAGTGCCAAAACTTGTCGTTCCTCCAGACCGGATGGCGAAAAAGTCAAGTCCGTGGTATCATTGAGCAGGATCTGAAGCTGTTTTTCACTGATGACCATATCGGCTTCCAACAGCTTCAGCTGATTTTGAACTTCCATAACCTGCGTTTCTGCAGCCGCTTTCTCCAGATAACTGGTAGCTTCCGTTTCAAACCGGATGGTTGCGGCATTGAGGAACCTGGCATAAATGGAATCCTGGTAAAGCAACAGGTTCCTGGTCTGGTGCAAATAGGCCAGTTCGTACCAAGCTTGGCGGATATTCGCTTTGAGTTCGTTCTCGGTAACCGCCAGTTGTTTTTGACTCCCGTCGATCTTTTCATCGGCAAGGTATCGTTGTTTACTATATACAGTGGGAAAAGCAAAGAATTGGCGGACATTGAATGAAAGGTCATTTTCAAAGCTGTTGTATTGTCCGTATTGCATTCGAATGCTTGACTTGCCTGGGTTGAATGCGGCCTTCTTTCCTTGTCGCTGAACGTCTATGTTGGTTTTGACCACCTTTACGTTCCCATTATTGGCCAGGCCAATATCTATGGCTTCATCCAGCGTATTCACAGAATTGGTTTCCTGCGCATTCCCCACAGCCGGTAACCCAAACAACCCACCGCAAACGATCAGGGCAATGATCAATTTGGCATTCGGTGCTTTCAGGCTTTTTCTTCTGTCACTTCTGCCTTCTACAAATGTGTAAAGCACTGGCAGCACTACCAGCGTAAGCAAGGTTGCGGTAAGCATACCACCAATCACTACGGTAGCCAATGGGCGTTGTACTTCCGCTCCTGCAGAGGCTGAAAATGCCATGGGTAAAAATCCGAAAATGTCTGTAGTTGCTGTCAACATGATAGGTCTGATTCGTTCTTTTGTTCCTGTTAAAATTCTCTCTCTAATACTCGTCACCCCTTCTTCCTTCAATGAATTGAAGCGGTTAATTAGCACCAGTCCATTAAGCACGGCCACTCCGAAAAGCACGATAAAGCCTACACCAGCAGAAATACTAAATGGCATATCCCTTAACCACATAGCAAATACGCCCCCAATGGCGGCTAGAGGAATTGCCATATAGATCATAATGGACTGTGTAAATGAGCTTAGGGCGAAGTAGAGCAAAACAAAAATCAAAAAGAGCGCAATCGGCACCACAATCATTAATCTGCTTTTCGCTCTTTGCAGGTTTTCAAACTCTCCTCCATAGGTGATATAATAACCTGCCGGTAAATCTAATTCGGCATCTAGCTTTGTTTGTATATCATTTACTACCGACTCAACATCCCTTCCTCTGGTATTTACACCTACATACGTTCTGCGATAGGTATTGTCCCTAGATATTTGCATAGGACCTAGTATATAACTGATTTCAGCCACTTCTTTGATGGGAACTTGTGTCCCATCCGGTAGATCAATATAGAGTGTGCGCAGATCATCAATACTTTTCCGGTGGGCCTCATCAAATCGGATAACCAGGTCAAAACGTTTTTCTCCTTCAAAAACCACTCCAGCCACTCCACCAGCAAAAGCAGAGCTGACATACTCATTGAGTTTTTGAATATCCAATCCGTATTGAGCTATCTTATTACGATTGTAATTCACGGTCATTTGGGGGAGTCCTGAGGTACGCTCAGCATTGACATCTCCGGCACCCGGTACTGTGGAAATGATCTCCGCCATCTCCTGAACCTTGGTGGCTAAAACCTCTAAATCTTCACCGTATAGCTTGATCGCAATGTCTTCCCTTACTCCTTCAAGCAATTCGTTGAACCGTAATTCCACAGGTTGGGTAAAGACCAAGTTAACCCCAACGAGTTGTTCATCGAGTTTGTCTTTGATCTGATCAATTAGCTCGTCTTTGGTTGATGCGGAAACCCACTTGTCTTTGTCCTTTTCCAGAATGATGTACATATCCGCTATGTCCATGGGCATTGGGTCTGTGGGTATATCTGCCACTCCAATGCGTGAGGTGACCGTTTTGATCTCAGGAAAGTTTTCAAGCAAGAGCTTTTCTATTTTCATGGAGACTTCATTAGACTCAGTGAGTGAACTTCCCGGTCGTATCAATGCCTGCATGGCCAGGTCTCCTTCATCCAGCTGAGGAACAAATTCCCCACCCATCTGAGAGAATGTAAATCCGGCAACACCCAGCAGAACAATAGCCACGATGATTGCGATAGTCTTAAAACGGAGGGCACTATTTAGCAATGGCAAGTAAGCCTTGTGAATGCCGCCAATGATTATGTCACTCATCTTTTCCAGCCAGCGTTCGAAGCGACCAAACCAGTTCTTTTTGTTTTGGATGGGCTTCATAAATAAGGCTGACATCATTGGCACGTATGTCAGACAAAGGAAAATGGCACCAATCATGGCAAAACCAAAGGTGTAGGCCATCGGCTGGAACATCTTACCTTCAACACCTGTGAGAAACAGAATCGGAGCGAACACAATGAGAATGATAATCTGACCGAAAAAGGCAGAACCCATCATGGTGCTTCCGGACTCAAAAGCTACCTCGTCCATGACACCTTGGTTGAACTTAATTTTACCAGAGCGTATGCGTTTCTGGATTTCATAGACCGTTCCTTCTATGATGATCACCGCACCATCTATAATAATTCCAAAGTCAATGGCACCCAAGCTCATCAGGTTGGCCCAGACATTGAATTGCTTCATCAGTATGAATGCAAAAAGCAGTGAAAGTGGAATAGTAGTGGCCGTGATGATACCACCACGCAAACTTCCCAATAGAATGACGAGCGCAAATATGACGATGAGTGCTCCTTCGATCAGGTTGGTTTGCACTGTACTGGTCGTTCTGGAAATAAGGTCACTTCTGTCAATGATGGTATTGATTTCCAATCCTTCAGGAAGCGATTTCTCGACCTCTTCCATTCGCTCTTTCACATTTTGTATGACCGCATTGGGGTTAGAGCCTTTTAGCATCATGATGATGCCGCCCACCGATTCACGACCATCCTGAGTGAATGCACCATAGCGAACTTGGTGTCCAAAATGGACTTTAGAAGCAACATCACCAATCGTGACAGGAATGCCATTTTTAGTTTTGATAACAATTTTTCGAATGTCGTCTAATGAGCGAATCAATCCTTCTCCTCTTATGAAGTTGGACATTCGATTCTTCTCAATATAAGCCCCTCCAGTATTGACATTGTTTCTCGCTAGTGCCTCATATACCTGCGATATGCTAACGTTTTGTGCGTTGAGTTTTTCAGGATTGATGGCTACCTCGTATTGCTTGATGTAGCCCCCAAATGAGTTGATTTCAACTACTCCATCCAGTAGCGTGAGCTGTCGTTTTACAATCCAGTCCTGAATGGTTCGCAAGTCTGTTGGTGAGTATTTTGTTTCAAAACCCTCCTGAGGCTGGATGGTGTATTCATAGATTTGGCCCAGACCAGTGGAAATTGGCCCCATAGTGGGACTTCCGAATTTTTGGGGAATGCTCTCCTTTAGTTCGTTCAGTTTTTCTTGTACTAGTTGGCGCGGCAGATAGGTGCCCATATCATCTTCAAAGACGATGGTTACTACAGACAGGCCAAATCGTGAAACTGAGCGAATTTCATCTACTCCTGGAAGGTTACCCATGGCCAGCTCGACCGGATAGGTGACGAACTGCTCAATATCCTCAGTGGCCAGATTGGGTGAAACCGTCATCACCTGCACCTGATTGTTGGTAATGTCTGGAACCGAGCCTAAATTGACTGTGGACATGGAGTAAATACCAACTCCTATAAGGGCCAGTGTGAGTAAACCCACAATGAATTTGTTCTTTATCGAGAACGAAATAATTTGATTAATCATACTTAAAATATTAATTCAACAATAAACTAAAAATCTGACATTAAGTGCCATATTGATTTTAAGTGTAGTAAAACCGTAAACTTTTTTTGTAATTAAAACGGCTATTATTTTAGTATTACGCCTTATATAATGTTAAGTGCTTAAAGAATAGAAAATGTAGGGCGTATATACCCCAAAAAAGTTGAATTAAACGATGGGTGGTCGAAAGAGTGTTGAAGGAGAAATGTTAGGTTCTGATGCGGAATAACGCATAAAAGTTTTGCCGTAATCTGGTAAATTAGATAAGCTTTGAAAATCAGAAGATAGTGTTGCATGTACATGGCAACAATGGCAGTAACATAAGGGAGCACAATTGTCTGCTTCACCTTCATGCTCATGTTCCTGACTCAATTCAATCGCTGTTTCATTATTTGGTGCAGCGTCGGCACATGGCATTACTGCCAAGCACAAAAATAAAATACCTAAAACCGTTGCAAAAAATTTCATGGCGTAAAGATAATGAATGAATTCGTGCAATTAAGTTGCAAAACTAGATTTAAGAAAATTTAAAAATATGTACTAAACCCAAATAACCATGCTGCTGCGTTCTTAGGTGGGTTATTTAGAATGTCTGTTTGTTTTTGATAACGATAATTCAGCCTAAAAACAGTTTGTGCAGAAGGCCGAAAGCTAATGGATGGTGTAATGGCCCATAGTTCTTCACCAATGTTTTCATCATTTTCTTTAAATGTGCCAACATTCCAATCTACATAATCTAGTCGGGCAGAAACATTTAGTACAGCTCTATCCCAATTTAATATCGCTCTTTTTAAAACTGGTTGTACGATATCAATAAATGCCCCCCGTTGTTTATCTCCATATTGTTGTGTATAAGTAGATGGAACATCGACCAACACCCAAACCATTTCACCCACAACATAAGTTCCGAATTTTTTAATGCTTGTATTCCAGTCCATAGCAAAAACGTCAACTCTTCTTTGTTTATCAAGAATTACACCACCGTTTTCAAAATTATTATAAACTCCTCCCATATAGGACAAACCAAATTCACCAATTTTTCTGTTTTTAATCGCAATTTTTCCTGAAGTAAGTGGTTTCCCACTATTATTACTTACAAACCGGTCTGGATTCTCTTTTGTGGCTGGTAAAAAAGTTTTACCCTCTTCATTGTCAATGATACTGTTGTCAAAACCGTTGGTTATATAAGCCTCATACCCTAAAATCCAATTTCCTTTATATGTTTTGCCATACACTCCAAAGCCTGCATTTGACCAAGTGGCACCCAATAACTGTTTTGCAACATTTGGTCGCTCTACAAATTCCCATATCGGTCCATCGTGATTTTGATTAAATCCACCTATGGGGTTCATCATAATTCCACCTCTAAAGTTTAACATCGGATGTAAAGCGACATCCATTGCTGCAAATTCTATGGCGATTTCTTTAGTACCATCTTCAAATTCAAGTTCTGACAAAAACTTGATTCGCTTTGTTATAGATGCGGACATAAAAATGGTAAGCAATCTTGCTTGGAATGATAATCCTTCAGAAATGCCATCTTCTGAAGTATATATTGAATTGGTTTCTATATAACCTCCTAAAGCTACTGTTGTTTTACCCATTGTTAAAAAAGGGCGATTATATATTGCATCCATATTCATCTGCGCACTACTTGTATCCTTAGTTATACGTCTGATAAGCGAATCTGTTTTTTGAGCATAAATATTGGACCAACTTAAAAGGAATAATAAGCTAGGTAAAAATATTTTATGCTCGAAATATGTAAATATTTTCATTGTCTGTTTCGGTTCTGAATGTTGTTAAATCATTAATAGCTGGGCCTTCCAATACCTTTCCTGTTACTGAAAACTCGCTTCCGTGACAAGGACAACTGTATATTCCACCACCTACATTTAGTTCACAGCCTCTATGTGTACAATGGAGCAATGATGCACAATACCTATCTAGGTCCAATCTATAGAGGCAAATCGGAAAATCCATGCTATCTGTTTTAACCAAAACAAAAGAGCGGTTTACTTTTTTATCCTTTTTCAAGTACCAGAATTCCGATTTTTTAACCAGCAATTGGTTTTCATTTTCTGTAATTTTTGCGTAATAAATAGCACCACAAGATTGTAGGGCTGTGCCTAAAATCGGGATTCCAATAGCTGTATAGAAACAAGTTTTTATAAATTCTTTTCGTTCCATTATTATAATGATTCTAAAAACTTAATCAATTGCACCTTTTCGGCTATGGAGAGCAGTGTGTAGTTAATTTTAGATTGCTCTGCTTCTCCTCCGTGCAATAAAATAGCGTCTTCAATGCTTGTAGCACGGCCATCATGCATCAAAAAATAAAACCCACCTTGTGCATCTTTAGATAGTCCGAGTCCCCATAAGGCAGGTGTTCTCCATTCAGAGGTCAATGCAAAACCTTCTGTATATCTATCGTCCAACCCACTTCCCATATCATGGAGCAATAAATCGGTATAAGGATAAAAATCCTTGTACGCTATTACTTCAATAGGAGAAAAGCCAGTTGTTAATTTAGGGGTGTGACAAGAAGCACATTTAATGCGTGAAAAAATTTGCTTCCCGATCAATACGTCAGGATTTTCTTGGTTTCTTGGAATAGGTGCTTTTAGCGTTTTAAGGTAAAAAACGACATCATTTACCGTTTGTGTACTTACTTCGGGATCTAACTCTAAACCACTATAAGGGTCGATAGGCTCATACAAAGATGTGACACCCATGTCTTGATTATATGCAGCAGTAGTTTGATGGAGCAAATCATAAGCACCTCCTTTCTTACCAAATCTTGATATGTATTTTCCATTTCTAGAGATACTATTTGTCCTAATCTTTATGTAATCTGGAATCCTATTCCAATGAGGTCTTCCACTAATTCCATCCCCATCCGCGTCGTTTGGGTCTGATAAGGCAATCAGGTCTGCATC
>Ga0316208_1000682_pt1 | contig 37800 bp, 32 predicted proteins | sample 3monopyrite_MG_FD_204944 | JGI IMG/M metagenome (GOLD analysis project Ga0316208, IMG submission 204944) | Microbial mat bacterial communities from mineral coupon in-situ incubated in ocean water Damariscotta River, Maine, United States -... | ecosystem: Environmental > Aquatic > Marine >...
GTAAATATATGCGTTATTATAATTATGAACGCTCACATTCATCAATTGGGTATATCTCTCCCGATGAATTTGAGTGTAGAATATTGAACTAACAATGGGGCCTGTGCAAAAGCGGGTTAGGTTCCGGATGAGGTTAATTTAATTTCTCCGGGTAAAAACTATGGTTGGCCGGTTATTTCTTATGGAAAGGAATACTGGGGACCTGTTGCGGTTGGTGAAGGCACGCACCGTAAAGGTATGGAGCAGCCCAAAAAAGTTTATACTCCATCTATTGCGCCGGGAAGTTTAATTGTTTACAGAGGGAATGCTTTTCCAAACTGGGAGGGTAATTTGTTTTCGGGGGCTTTAAAACTTCGTCATTTAAATCGTCTTGTTATAGACGATAGTGGTGTTGTTATAAAAGAAGAAAGGCTATTTTCTTCTTTGAATGAACGCATTCGTTCTATTACAACAAATAAGCAGGGATTACTGTATTTTGCTACTGATAGTGGAAAAATATATCGCATTAAACCATATTGAAGTAGTTATTTGATATTTAAAAAGAGTAGTTATTTGTGGAAGTAAATCCAACACCCGCGTTATTAGACAGTTTATACTGGATCACACTTGTCGCTGTTATTGTATCGTCTGCTTCTGCTGTTTTAAAAGCTGGGTTTAAGCAGTTTGATTTATTCGGTGTTATTATCATTGCTATTGCAACCGGACTCGGTGGTGGTTCTTTACGTGATATGTTACTTGATAGAGAAGTATTTTGGATACGTGATCAAGGTTTCTTTACTGCATCGCTGGCCAGCGCGATTGTTATTTTTATTATTGCCAGGTTAAAGGCGATCTCCCCAAAATTCTTTTTATTTCCAGATGCGGCAGGTTTAGCAACATTTGGTATTGCGGGTACGCTGGTGTCACTAATGGTGGGGACTCCCTGGTTGGTGGCAAGTTTTATGGGGGTGATGACAGGAACGATGGGAGGTATTTTTCGCGATATACTCTGTAATGAAACGCCGGTTGTTTTTCAAAGCTCATTATATGCAACAGTATCATGGGCTGGCTCGTTATTTTTTATATTTTTATTATATATGGGCTGGGATGTTACTTTATCAGCAATTTTCGCTGGAATTTTGATTTTCCTTGCGCGATTACTCGCCATGCACTTTGACATTAGTTTGCCAAAATTTAAATTTAAGCAATAGGGCGTATTATGCTTAAGTAGAGTGCATTTCAGAGTTTTATGCATGTTTGTAGTGCAATATTTTTTTCTTAGTTCATTTTTTATTTAAATACGCGCTTACTCTTCCTGACATTTTTAAAATTATTTTGTTTCTCAAAGTGGCATCCTTTTTGCTCTAAGGATAAACAATAGTGAATTAATGATTTAACTCTAATATATAAAATGAAATGAAAAAAAAAATATTACTTATTGATGAATGTACTGGCAGAACAGAAAGATTAAGTTTGTCACTCCATGAGGCAGGATTTGAAGTGGTTGGCAGGGTATCTTGTGATGATGATATTTTATCGAGTATTAAGATCTGTGAGCCAGATGTTTTAATGATCGATATGGAATCTCCGGATCAGTATATTTTCAATCAATTGGCAGAAATAAATAAGGCACTGCCAAAACCCATCGTTTTCTTTGCAGAAAAAAGCGAAGAAGATGTAATTAATAAAGCGGTTAAATCCGGGGTAAGTGCGTTTATTGTCGACGGTTTAACCGGAAGACGATTAAAACCTGTTATTGAGCTTGCTATCGCACGGTTTAATGAAATGCAATCGCTGTATAAAAAACTTGCTGCATCAGAAGAGAACCTGGAAGAGCGTAAAATTATTGAGAGGGCAAAAGGGATTATTATGAGCATGAAAAACTTAAGTGAAGATGATGCTTATAGCTCTTTAAGAACACTGGCAATGAGTCAAAATAAAAAAATATTTGAAATAGCAAAAAATGTTATTGAGATGTCGGAGTTATTTTAATTTTGCACCTTAATTGTTAATTTTAAATATACGACGCTTCATTTTGGTACATTAAAAGTCATATAAGTGATGTTTTCGTCATTATTTTTTAATAAAGCCTCTATTTAAGCCATTTTTATAATTGGCACATAGATTGCTCCAGTATAATTTGTAAGGATAAAATTTTAATTATCGTCCAACGGCGGGCGGTAATAACCGGACAAAGGCGTCCACACAGTAAACAGTAGTGTTTGCTGTGTGGGCGTTTTTTTTTGCACATTATTTTAAACACAAAACAGTAGTGAGGCTGTAATGAAAAATAAAATCATAAAATTAGAACGAAGGAAGTTTTTTAAGTCGACAATAATGTCGCTGGGTCTTTCGGCAACATTGGCAATAGGAGTGCTAGGATCAATAAATGTTAATGCAGCAGTAGGAGAGGCTGAAAAAGAGGAACTCACGTTCGGTTTTATTAAGCTTACTGATATGGCACCGCTCGCTGTCGCTTATGAAAAAGGTTTTTTTGAAGATGAAGGTCTGTATGTAAAACTAGAAGCTCAGGCAAACTGGAAGGTATTACTTGACCGGGTTATTGATGGTGAATTAGATGGTGCTCATATGCTGGCAGGACAACCTTTAGGTGCAACCATTGGATTTGGTACACAATCGCATATTGTTACAGCGTTTAGTATGGATTTAAATGGTAATGCAATAACCGTTTCAAATAAAGTGTGGGGGGAGATGAAGAAACATATCCCGCATAAAAATGGTAAACCCGTTCACCCTATTAAAGCCGACGCTTTAAAGCCGGTTATTGCCAAATATAAATCAGAAGGTAAACCTTTTAAAATGGGAATGGTATTTCCTGTGTCAACACACAACTATGAATTACGCTATTGGCTGGCGGCAGGCGGTATTAACCCTGGTTACTATGCGCCACATAAAGGCGATAGCAGCGGTACTCTAAAAGCAGATACATTGTTATCAGTTACGCCACCACCACAAATGCCGTCAACTATGGAAGCCGGAACGATTGATGGTTATTGTGTTGGCGAACCCTGGAATCAGCAGGCCGTATTTAAGGGTATTGGTGTTCCCGTTGTAACCGATTATGAAATTTGGAAAGATAACCCGGAGAAGGTATTTGGGGTAAGCAAGAAGTGGGCGGATAAAAATCCGAACACACATATCCGTGTTGTAAAAGCAATGATACGTGCCGCGCAATGGTTAGATGCGAACAATAATGCTAATCGTCCGGAAGCCGTGAAAATTTTATCTAAATCTCAATATGTCGGTGCTGACTATGATGTTATTGCTAACTCAATGACGGGCACATTTGAATATGAGAAAGGCGACAAACGTGAAGTCCCCGATTTCAATGTTTTCTTTAGATATAACGCAACTTATCCGTATTATTCTGATGCAATCTGGTATTTAACTCAAATGCGTCGCTGGGGTCAGATTTCAGAATATAAACCTGATAGCTGGTATAAAGATATTGCGAAAAAAGTATATCGTCCGGATATCTATGCAGAAGCAGCTAAAGAGTTAATTGCTGAAGGTAAGGTTAAAGCAAAAGATTTTCCTGATTTAGAAAACGAATCAGGATTTCGTAAACCTCAGAAACATTTCATCGACAATATTGTGTATGACGGCAACAAGCCAAATGCATATTTGACGAAATTTAAAATTGGTTTGAAAAATAAAGACAAAATGTAAGACGGGACATCCATACACATCAAAGTTTGTGTATGGATGCTTACACTGAGTTGATAAAGATTGCTAATTGAGGCCGATAAAATGAATGCAAGAGTACTGAATATGTTAGAAAGTAAATTTATGACAAAATTATTATCCATGTCAAAACAAGAAAATATTGACTGGGAAGGAAGGTTTAAACAAATACTATATTCACTGGGAATACCTTTGCTTGCGATTGGATTATTTCTCGCATTATGGGGAGGTGTTGCCTCACAAATACAAACCTCGTTAGGTCAGGTACCAGGGCCAACTAAAGTATGGCAACAAGCTGTATCTTTATATGATGAGCATGTAGAAGAAAGAGACAAAGAAGCTGCTTTTTATGAAAGGCAAGATAAACGTAATGCAAAAAAATTATTAGCTAATCCGGATGCGAAGATTAAAGTTCGTTCCTACACGGGAAAACCGACATTTTTTGATCAAATTGCTACCAGTATCATTACGGTACTAACGGGCTTTATTATTGCCTCGATGATTGCTATACCTGTTGGCATTATTAGTGGCTTAAGTCCGGTTGTTTATAGTGCATTAAATCCTCTTATTCAAACCTTTAAACCTGTTTCACCATTGGCCTGGTTACCCATTGTTACGATTATTGTCAGTGCGGTTTATATTTCAGATGATCCCTGGTTTTCAAAATCATTCGTTAATTCTGCGATAACCGTTACTCTTTGTAGTTTATGGCCAACAATAATAAACACTACGGTAGGTGTATCTTCGATAGATAAGGATTTAGTGAATGTAAGTAAAGTACTGCGCTTAAGTTGGTTTACACATATTACAAAAATTGTTTTGCCGGCTTCGGTACCAATGATGTTTGCCGGCTTACGTGTTTCTTTTGGAATTGGCTGGATGGTTTTGATTGCGGCAGAAATGTTAGCGCAAAATCCGGGGTTAGGGAAATTTGTCTGGGATGAATTTCAAAATGGTAGCTCAAATTCTTTAGCAAGAATTATGGTGGCGGTAATCGCGATTGGCTTAATTGGTTACATCCTCGACCAGTTTATGTTGAAACTACAACGTAGTGTGTCCTGGGATAAAAATGCGGTATTACGTTAAGTAATTTACTGTCACTATACATATTATTGGAGAATAACGTGAATAAAAAACATTTAGAAATTAGTACGGTATCAATCGAGTTCCCAACTCCTGCAGGATCTTTTAAAGCACTGGATAAAGTGAACCTTAATATCAATGAAGGCGAATTTGTTTCCTTAATTGGACACTCTGGTTGTGGTAAGTCAACGGTATTGAATATTGTCGCGGGTTTATATCAGGCAACGGAAGGTGGGGTTATTCTGGATGGTAAAGAGGTTAATGAACCGGGTCCGGATCGCGCAGTTGTATTTCAGAACCATTCTTTATTGCCATGGTTAACCGCTTACGAGAATGTCGAACTTGCGGTTAAACAGGTTTTTAAAGGTAAAAAATCAGCAGCAGAAATAAAAGAGTGGATTGAACATAACCTCAAGCTTGTTCATATGGATCATGCAATGCATAAACGTCCCAGCGAAATCTCCGGAGGTATGAAACAAAGAGTTGGGATCGCGCGTGCCTTAGCAATGGAACCTAAAGTTCTTTTAATGGATGAACCTTTCGGAGCACTGGATGCGTTAACACGTGCGCATATGCAGGACTCATTAATCGAAATACAATCCAGGTTAAACAATACGGTTATTATGATTACGCATGATGTTGATGAAGCGGTTTTACTTTCGGATCGTATTGTTATGATGACAAATGGTCCGGCAGCGACGATTGGTGAAATACTTGAAGTAGACTTGCCAAAGCCAAGAAATCGCGTCGAGCTGGCAAATGATGCTCAATATAACAGCTATCGGGCATCTGTATTAAAATTCCTCTATGAGCGCCAGCGTAATCCGGCCAGCAAAGTAGCATAACGGTCCCAAAGTACCCGGGAGGAGCTTAGGTACTTATTAGCAATCGGTCTGCCATGGAAGGCATTTTATTTTATTTCTTTTTTTGGTTGAGCTATGTAATAACCTTGTGAATAATCGATTCCAAGTTTTTTTACTTTATCAAATATTTTTTTTGAGTCTACAAATTCTGCGACTGTTGTGATACCGAGTTGTTTTGAAAATTTTACTAAAGTTTTAGTAACAATTTCAGTATTTTTATCCTTGATAATGTTTTTAATAATTGAATCATCAATCTTTAAATAATCTACATTAATATGAATCAGATGGGTGAAGTTGGAGTATCCTGTGCCAAAGTCATCTATTGCAACACGATAACCTAGTTGTTTTATTTTATGGATGAATTTTGCTATTGTTGTTCCTCCATTATCTAAAAAATATATTTTCGATGATGATTTATTAATTTTGTTTGCCAGAGATATTGTAGACTGAATGTCTTTGTATTCAAAAACGCCTGTAACAGTATAATGTGTGCTGTGGTTGATGATTTTAGAATTGTTTATCCTGAAAAAACAACCGGGCTACTCCAGGATAAAATATTTTTTTTGGAATGGATAACGTTTAACGCATTGTCATCTGTAACATAAATGAGATCCGGTGGGTTATTTTTATATTTTGCATATAAAAATAGTGCAAAAAATTATTTTTATATGCTTGCGAAGGGGTAATCCATTTTGTGTCTAAATATTCGGTTGAGATATTTATAGTATATTCAGGTAGGTTGTTACTCAGTTTGTTTTTAAATGCTTTGAATTGTGATGCTGTCCATTGATATAACTGGTGGTATGAATGTATCGCTAAAACGCTCAAATATTTGTCATTTTCTTTTGCGCATACAAAAGAAGGCATTTGTATGATAATGGCGAGGAACAGGAGACTTTTAATAAAACTTAATACTTCTGTTTGATGTACTGATACATTTAAACTTATTATTATTATTTGCCACATACACTAATCTAAAAACGAGCAATTCACCATAGTGTATCTCTAACGCAAGATTTGCCATATTTAGAAGCGTCCACTCCCATATGTGCACCAGTTCTGTGCATTCTGATTTGTAACCAGTCGCTAATGATACGCTCCTGTATTTCTGTAAAAGTTAATAAATACAAATAGTTAGCTGTTTATTAAGCCGTTGCTAATATTATGGCACACATGTTGCTCTAGTGACGGCAGTAATTGGGCTCACAACCCAGAAAGGTTTTGGAAAATAACGATAATGACCAAAATCACACTTTTATGAATTTTTGGAGTACAGGATGAAAGAGAAACTGGTTGTAATAGGCAATGGTATGGCGGGCATGCGTACCGTTGAAGAATTGCTGAAAATAGATGAAGAACGCTATGACATAACCGTTTTCGGTGCAGAACCCTATGGTAACTACAATCGTATCATGCTTTCGCCAGTGCTTGCGGGTGATAAGACTATTGATGAAATTATGCTCAATGATATGCAATGGTATAAGGATAATAATATTACGTTACATAGTGGTAAAGAGGTTACATCAATTGACCGCGCTGGCCGCAAAGTTATTGCTGACGATGGTACCGAAGAGTCATATGATCGCTTATTAATTGCGACAGGTTCAGATCCTTTTATTATTCCTGTTCCCGGTAATGATCTTGAAGGTGTTATCTCTTTCCGCGACATTAATGATGTTGATGCCATGATGACAGCGGCAAAGAAACATAAACATGCGGTCGTCATTGGTGGTGGTTTGTTAGGGCTTGAAGCTGCGAATGGCTTAATGCAACAAGGTATGAGTGTCACCGTTGTTCATTTAATGGATAAATTAATGGAACGTCAAATGGACGGACCAGCAGCAGCGATGCTTAAAGAATCTCTTGAAGAACGTGGTTTGCATTTCTTAATGGAGGCGTCGACTGAATCCATTATTGGTAAGGACCGTGTTGAAAAAGTGCGTTTTAAAGATGGTTCGGAAATATACGCTGACTTAGTTGTTATGGCAGTAGGGATTAAACCAAACATAAAACTTGCACAGGAAGCAGGCATTCACTGTGAGCGCGGAATCGTAGTAAACGATACATTACAAACGTATGACCCCTCTATTTATTCTGTTGGTGAATGCGCTCAACATCGAGGTATTGCTTACGGTTTAGTTGCTCCTTTATTTGAAATGGCAAAAGTTTGTGCAAATCATTTAGCTAAAATGGGGATTGGTGTCTATCAGGGCACCATGACATCAACAAAATTAAAAGTTACGGGCATCGATTTGTTTTCAGCCGGTGATTTTAACGGTGACGAAACAACGGACGAGCTCGTTTTTCAGGATAAAGCACGGGGTGTTTACCGTAAGATCGTTGTTAAAGATAACAAGATTCAAGGCGCAGTTATGTATGGCGATACCATTGATGGCACATGGTATTTTGATTTAATGCGTGATGAAACAGATATTTCAGAATTCCGTGAAAACTTACTCTTTGGTCAGGCTCATCTTGGTGATTCAGGACATGGCGATGACAGCCGTGTTGCGGCAATGTCAGATAATGCAGAAATTTGTGGCTGTAATGGGGTTACCAAAGGTGACATCGTCAATGCAATTACTGTTAACAAAATATTTACACTTGATGAAGTACGCGCCCATACCAAGGCATCGAGTTCATGCGGTTCCTGTACCGGACTTGTTGAGTCATTAATGTCGCATACCTTAGGTGGGGAGTTTTCGACTGCTCCGCATTTGAAACCAATATGTGGTTGCACAGACAAAACGCATGATGAAGTTAGAAATGCTATAGATGAGAAAGAAGTGAAATCTATACGCAGTTTAATGGATGTGTTGGAATGGAAAACACCGGATGGCTGTAGTAAGTGTCGTCCGGCGCTTAACTACTATTTAGTTTGTAAATTCCCGGAACTTCATCTTGATGATGCACAATCACGTTTCATTAATGAACGTGTACACGCAAATATTCAGGGTGATGGTACTTACTCCGTTATACCGCGTATGTGGGGGGGGATGACAACACCACAAGAATTACGTGCTGTCGCAGATGCGGCTGAAAAATTTAATGTTGATACCGTTCATGTAACCGGTGGCCAGCGTATCGGCTTATATGGTCTTAAAAAAGAAGAATTACCCGAAATCTGGAAAGATTTAAATGCTGCAGGCATGGTTTCAGGTCATGCCTATGGTAAAGCACTTCGTACGGTTAAGACTTGTGTTGGTAAAGAATGGTGTCGTTTTGGTACACAGGATTCAACCGGGTTAGGGATTAAATTAGAAAAAATGAGCTGGGGTTCATGGATGCCGCATAAATTTAAGATGGCCGCATCAGGTTGTCCGCGTAATTGTGCTGAAGCAACCATTAAAGATTATGGTGTGGTATGTGTGGACTCGGGTTATGAAATCCATGTAGGAGGTAACGGTGGTATTAAAGTTCGTGCAACCGATTTACTTTGCAATGTTGAAACTGAAGAAGAAGTATTGGAATACAGCGCTGCATATATTCAGTTATACCGCGAAGAAGCCTATTACCTTGAACGCACCGCACCCTGGATAGAGCGTGTTGGCCTAGGTCATATTAAAGAAGCTTTGATTGATGATGCTGAAGGTCGTAAAAAATTAGCAGAACGTTTTAATTTCTCACAAACCTTTATGCAAGATGATCCATGGGAAGAGCGTGCCAAAGGCGGCGAGGCTCATGAATTTACTCCACTCAAAGTGATTGGATAATTAAAATATATTGTAGCTTGGACTGATGTCCAACAGCTGCGTCAGACTAAAGTCTGAGCTACATTTAAAAAATGGTAAAAGATTATGAGTGATTGGATTGAAGTAGGAACATTAAACGATATACCAAAATTGGGCGCACGTGTTGTCAGCCGTGCAGAAGGGGATATTGCCGTATTTAGAACAGCAGATGATAAGGTTTTTGCCTTGCGCGATAAATGTCCACACAAAGGTGGTCAACTATCTCAGGGTATTGTTTTGGGTGATCGTGTTGCATGTCCATTACATGACTGGAAAATTGGTCTTGATACGGGTGTAGCTGTTGCACCGGATGAAGGCTGCGCTGCAAGCTTCCCTATTAAGATGGAAGGTGAAAAAATTATGTTGTCGTTAACACCTGAAGAAGGTTGCCCAAGTATATAAAACCTAACGCAAAGTCGCAGAGGCGCGCAAAGTTTTAAAATAATTTCTCTGCGAAACTTAGCGTCCTTTGCGCCTTTGCGTTGAAAATAAACTAGGATATAAGCATGCTGTTTGGTCGTAAGAAAAAAAATCCGATAAAGATTGTTGATAAAGGTGTTGTGGAGTGGAAGTACACCACATGTGGCTATTGCTCAACAGGTTGTTCGATTGAAGTAGGGCTTGATGATAAAGGTGAAGCTGTTGCATCACGTGGTGTCGGTGGTGCTGATGTTAATCGTGGTAAGTTATGTTTAAAAGGTATTTTTGAACATGAATTATTTCGTAGCGCAGGTCGGGGCACGACTCCTTTAGTTCGTGATCGTCACTTTGACAAGTTTAAGGAAACAACATGGGATACAGCGCTTGATAAAGTTTCAGGCGAAATAAAACGCATTCAGGAAAAATACGGCCGTGATTCATTTGCGATTGTGTCTACCGGTCAAATCATGACCGAAGAATTTTATACTTTAGGTAAACTCGCTCGTGGAGTTATTGGGACTAACAACTACGATGGCAATACCACACTTTGTATGGCCTCTGCGGTATCGGGTTATAAAAGATCCTTTGGTTCAGACGGTCCCCCCGGTTGTTATGATGACTTTGAACACACCGAATGTTTACTTGCCATTGGTTCTAATTTACCCGAACAACATCCCATTATTTTCTGGCGTTTAAAACAAGCTCTGGAAAAACGTAAGTTCCCTGTGATAGTGGTTGATCCACGTGTCACCATGTTCGCGCAAATGGCGGATATGCATTTACCGATTACACCGGGAACCGATCTAGTCTTATTGAATTCTTTAGCCCACGTCATATTAGATGAAGGTCTGGAAGACAGGGCTTACATCGACGCTAACACTAACGGCGCAAAGGAGTTTGAAGATTTAGTTGCGCAATACGATCCGGTTACTGCATCAAAAATTTGTGGCATAGATGAAGACACTATTCGTATCGTAGCGAGGTTGTATGCAAAAGCAGGTGCAGCAATGACAATCTGGACAATGGGCATCAATCAAAGTACACATGGTTCAGATGGTGTTGTTGGAATCAATAATTTAAACCTCATTACGGGTAACATAGGAAAACCCGGTGGTACAAGTTTGTCTATTACTGGCCAGTGTAATGCGATGGGGACGCGTGAGTGGTCATCGTGCTCAGGATTACCGGGTTATCGCTATTTAGAAAATGAAAAAGATCGAAACGATATCGCTGACTTCTGGGGCATTGATGAAGATTTTTTGCCTAAAAAACGTGGTTTAGCGCAAACAGATATTTTCCCTGCGATTGAAACAGGCCAAATTAAAGGTTTGTGGCTGGTGGCGACAAACCCTATGACCTCAATGCCAAATACCGCGCGTATTCGTAAAACATTAGAAAAACTTGATTTTCTGGTTGTACAAGATGCATACGCTGATGTTGAAACGAATGAATACTCACACGTTTATTTTCCTGCTGCAGTGTGGGCAGAGAAGGAAGGTTGTTTCACTAATACAGAACGTCGCGTAAATTTAATTAGTAATGTGGTTAAACCTTTTAAAGATTCAAAATCTGATTTGTGGATCTTTAACGAAATGGCAAAACGTTTTGAACAAGGTCGTAAGGTGAAGTTTCCTGAAACCGCTTCAGGGGTGTTTGATGAGTTAAAATACTTGTCAAAAGGTCGCATGTTAGATTATTCAGGTATGAGTCATGAAACGATTGAACAACAGCGTGGCATCCAATGGCCATGTACTGATGGTGATGGAACCGGTTCGCCGCGTTTATACACTGACGGTAAGTTTCAGTTTGCCGATCAAAAAGCAAAACTTATTACGCTGCCTTTTATAGATAATAACGAACGTCCGGATGAAGAATATCCTTTCTGGTTAAACAGTGGACGTGTTGTTGAGCATTTTCATACGCGTACACGTACCGGCAAGGTCGGAAACTTAAACAAGTTTAGTCCAACGCCCTATATGGAAATGAATCCGGATGCGGCTAAAGAATTAGGTATAACTCATGGCGGTTATGCACGTTTAACTTCACGTCGTGGTGATGCCATTGTTATGGTTCAACTTACACAGCGTGTTGCGCCTAATATGATATTTATTCCGTTTCATTTTCATGAGTGTGTTAACCGTATTGCGTTGGGATTACTTGATCCTCATTCGCGTCAACCTGCATTTAAACAGGCTGCAGTTAAAATTGAATCGGCAGGAAATCAGGATGTTGCTGCAGAAGCGAATGTCGCAAGTCGAACGTATTAAATCGAGAACTTATTAAGAGAAGATTATGTTAGATAATACAAAACCTAAAAAATATTTTCTTCGTGATGATGAGCAGGATTATGCTTTATTAGCAGAAGTAGATGCGCCGAATAAAAATCAATATGGAAAACCGATCGAGCTGGTTGATAAAACGAATAAATTAGCCGGTCAAAGCTTAAATATTAATGGTGATAGCAGTATTAGTGAAAACCCCAACCGTTATAAGCAGCATGGTTTTTACTTTAATGCCGATAATTGTATTTCGTGCCATGCTTGTGAGTCAGCCTGTAGTGAGAAAAATGATCTGCCACCACATTTAGCTTATCGAGCTGTAGGATACATAGAGGGGGGGAGTTTCCCGAGTTATACCCGTTTAAATATCTCCATGGCCTGTAATCACTGTGATGACCCTGTTTGTTTAAAAGGCTGTCCTACACGTGCGTACACTAAGTTTGCTGAATATGGTGCTGTACTACAAGACCCTGATATTTGTTTTGGTTGCGGTTACTGTACCTGGGTATGTCCTTATAACGCCCCACAGTTAGATATGACGAAAGGTCATGTACATAAATGCAATATGTGTGTAGATCGTTTAGAAGAGGGCCTGAAGCCTGCTTGTTCTTCAGCATGTTTGGCTGGCGCGCTAGACTTTGGCGTTATCGAAACAACACCAGAAAATCGGGAACAATTAAAAACACAAATTCCGGGCTTTCCAACACCTGATATTACCAATCCAAATATTCGTTTTCAGCAAACAAAAAGCTTACCGAATGAAATGAAACGTACCGATTCAATTCCATTGAAATATCGTCGTGACGGCGGTTTTGGTTCTAAAAATTCAGGTGGTGAATATGTTGCGGAGCTGGATACAAGTGATGCTGACACAAATAAATATTGGAACCTTAAAAAGTTATTATCCTCACATGAAAATGCACATATTATTTTCACTTTAACATCACAAATGGTCATTGGTGCATTTTTGTTACTTATGTTTGGTGATTATATTGGTGTTGAGCAAATAGCAGCCGGTTTTAATAACGCTTTTATTCCTGTGATGGCAACATTATTTATTATTTTCTCCATTGGTATGGTGAAGTTAAATTTACACCTTGGCAAACCCATGCGTTTTTATCGTGGTATGAATAACTGGCGTTTGTCTCCATTAAGCAGAGAAATTGCCGGTGTCTCTTTGTTCTTTATAGGGTTTGCAGGTTTTGGATTGTTTTCTTTGCCGGATATATTTGCCATCTTCAATAATATTAGTGTACTAAATGTTGTCGAAGCTTTTAAAACGACCTCAGCCATTATTGCAATTATTGGTGGTGTAGTGGGTTTATATTACATGATCAAACTTTATTTAATCCCTGCCAGAGCCTATTGGAACCACTGGCAAACTGCGACTAGTTTTATTTCAACGGCAATCACTTTTGGCGCTGTCAGTGTTGCATTAATAGCGAGTATTGCTAGCGCTACATTAGATAGCGCACTTATTCATCAGACTGCAATTGTTGCCTTGGTTGGCGTTGTTCTTGAAGCGCTGGGTTTGATTGCACACGCATATGATTTAAAGAAAAACAAAGGTGAAGGGGCGGTATCTCATTTTGAGCAAACCACGCGTTATGGTAAATCATACTTATTACGTAATGCTTTGCTGGTGATTAATATTGCGGTATTAACTTTTATTGTTGTTTCAGGCTTAAGTGGTTTATCTGGCGCGGTGATAGGGGCTCTGTTAATGGCTTCATTGATAACCAGCGCCGTTATTGGTCGGGCATTATTTTATGTTCTTGTTATACCTACAACCATGCCGGGGGCGTTCTTCTGGCGTAATAAAGGCTTCCAGGAACATGCACGTGAAACGGGTTTGGCCGAAATGCAGCAAGTGGGTGTATTGCCTAAGCATTAACAGGATAATTGTTATTTTTAAAATAATGGTTTGTAAATAAAAACTTCACGTCAGGTGTCTTTTCAATGCTAACAAAGCAGCGCCGTAGGCTGCTTCTGTATGTGTTGCTTTTGTCACGGTTGTGCCTAATGTTTGCTCCCTGATTGCCTGCCATTTTATATTGCGGGCACCACCACCATTTGTTTTGACTTCTTTGGGGTAAGGGGCACCCAATTTTTTTAGTAGTTGATAACCCGCCAATTCTATATCTGCGATACCTTCGAGTATGCCCTGAAATAAAAGTGCATCTGTTTCAGCTTTTGGTGTCAGTCGTGGTGATAAATTTGCATCGTTTATTGGGAAGCGTTCCCCTTTTTTAAGTAATGGGTAATAGTTTAAAGCTGTATTTTCTTCAGGTTGAAGCTCCCTTGTGAGTTTAAGCATTTGTTCATCACTAAAGTAGTGCCGTAACACGGCACCACCCGAATTTGATGCGCCACCGACGAGCCAATCATCTCCATAAGGTTGACTATAGACACCATGAGTCGGATCATTGATGGGTTTGTCGTTTACGACTTTTAATACCAAGCTGGAACCGAGAGAGGTAACCGCCTGACCTACTTGATTTGCACCACTGGCAATAAATGCTGCCGTACTATCGGTTGTGCCGGCAACAATGTTGGTTCTTTCTGATAATGAAAATTCTTTTGCGATTGCTGGATGGATAGCTGAGATGATTTCAGCCGGAGAAAATACTTTGGGTAAGCTTTTATGAGCGATGTTTAATTGGGTAAATAAATCTAATAACCATATTGGCCATGTTTTGTTAAGGGCATCAAAGCCCAGTTTTAAAACATTGTTGGTATCACTAAAATTAAACTGTTGGCACAGTTTTCCTGCAATCCAATCTGCTTGATGAACTATGTGAAAAGATTTCGTAATGTTATATTTTTCAATAAAATATAACACCTTGGCTAAGCTGCTCGTTGCATTCAATACAATTGAATCCTGTGGAGCATGTTGCTGTAAAAACAGTGCCTGCTGTCGTGCACTTTGATCGTTGTACATCAAAGCAGGGGTTAAAGTTTCACCATTGTCATCGCACAACAGAACCGTGCTTGAAGTACCGTCAACCGCAATGGCTTTTACTTTTTGTGAATCAATTTTGGAAAAAAGATTTTGCAGGACGTTTTGTGTTGCTGACCACCACTGTTGCGGTGACTGTTTTTGTGGATCGGGAAAGCTAAAGCTCGCACTTGCTTTGCTAACACCATATTTATTGATGGCAATGGCCCGGCACCCGGAAGTGCCAAGATCAATACCAATAAAAAGCGCAGGATCCGTTTTAGACACGGGCTGGCTTTGGTTTAGGGCAGGGTGACATACTCAGGCGCTGTCCAGTCCGGGTCACGGTGCTCGGCAACCACTTCTGTGTATAGACCGCCGCGGACGTTAAATTTGCCGGTTAAACGCATAAAACGTGGCTGGGTCACGGCAACCAGATCATCCAGAATCATATTGGTGACTTTTTCGTGGAAATGGCCTTCTTCACGAAAAGCCCAGATATAGAGTTTAAGGGCTTTTAACTCCACACATTGTTCATTGGGCACATACTCCAGGTGCAGCGTGGCAAAGTCAGGCTGACCTGTTTTAGGGCACAAGCAGGTAAATTCGGGCATATCAATGCGAATGGTGTAGTCACGCTCTGGCATCGGGTTATCAAAAGTTTCTAAATCTTTAGTCGGTTTGGTCGCCATTGTATTCTCTGATTTTTACTAAAATTGAAAAGGGATTTGTGGGCGGTATTTTAGCACCGATTTCAGTGTGAGGTTGGATTATGATGAGATGAATCTCAGAGCTATAATTGAACGTTTTTTCACCAAATCTCAAGTTATTTTCATTCGACAGACGGTGAATGCCAACTAGATCTTGTATGAGCAGCAAGGGATCGAGTAACCTTCTGGCATGCGATTAAGTAAACTAAAATTAGCGGGATTTAAATCCTTTGTCGACCCAACTACCGTTGAATTTCCAAGCCAATTAAGTGGCGTTGTGGGACCCAATGGTTGCGGGAAATCCAATATTATCGATGCCGTACGCTGGGTTATGGGCGAGTCCTCTGCCAAGCATTTACGGGGTGAATCGATGGCAGATGTTATCTTTAACGGTTCAACAGGGCGTAAACCCGTTGGCCAGGCCGCGATTGAGCTGGTTTTTGATAATTCTGAAGGTAAATTGGGTGGTGAATACGCCAATTTTACTGATATTTCGATTAAGCGTACCGTTACCCGTGATGGACAATCTCTTTACCACCTAAATGGCACCCGTTGTCGCCGTCGTGATATTACCGACATTTTCCTTGGTACAGGTCTGGGCCCGCGGAGTTACGCGATTATTGAACAGGGCACGATTTCCCGTTTGATTGAAGCAAAACCTGAAGAGCTTCGCGTTTTCCTTGAAGAAGCAGCGGGAATTTCAAAATATAAAGAACGTCGCCGTGAAACAGAAAACCGCATTAAACATACCCGTGAAAATCTGGATCGCTTGAGTGATTTACGCGATGAATTAGAAAAACAACTTGCACGTTTAAAACGTCAGGCAAACACCGCTGAAAAATATAAAGTTTTGCGTGAAGAAGAGCGTTTGTTGAAAGCACAGTTAACCGCATTGCGTTGGCTATTGAAACAGGATGAAGCAGAAAAAACAGAAACTCAAATTCGTGAACAAGAAACCGCGCTTGAGTCTGCGGTTGCGCAGCAGCGTCATATTGAAGCAGAGATTGAATCACAGCGCGAGTCACATACCGAAGCAACAGATAGCTTTAATGAAGTACAAAGTCGTTTCTATAGCGTCGGTACCGAGATAGCGAAAATTGAACAGTCTATCCAGCATGCTAAAGAACGTCGTCAACAACAACAGCAAGATTTAGCGCAATTAGAGCAAGACTGGAATGAAGCACATGCGCATCATGAAACTGATCAAAAGCGTTTAGCAATGGTCAAGCAGAACCTTGCTGAAGTTGAACCAAAACTTGAATCATTAGAAGAAACGGCTGAAATGTCATCAGCAGCTTTATCGGAAGCTGAAAGCGCGATGCAAGCATGGCAGAGTGAATGGGATAGCTTTAGCGAAGCGGCGACGGAGCCGGCACGAAACGCAGAAGTTGAACGTACCCACATTCAACATGTTGAAGAACATTTACAACGTCAGCAACAACGTTTAGAACGCCTGCAAGAAGAGTTACAAAAACAAGCTGATGAACAACTTATCAGCGAAAGCGGTGAGCTTGAGCAACAAATACAAAAAGATGAAGCTGAAATTCAACAAGCTGAAGCCGTTCTGGAAGAAAAGAAAGCGCAAATTGCGCAGTTGCGCGATTCGGTACACTCATTAAATACCTCGCTTGATGAGTCGCGAGGTAAGTTACAGGATTTGCGTGGACGCACTGCATCACTCGAAGCGCTGCAACAGGCCGCGCTCGGTAAAGAAGAAGGTGCAGTAACACAATGGTTAAACAAACAACACTTACAAGATGCCCCTCGTTTGGCAGAAGAGCTTGAGGTTGAACCGGCCTGGGCAAAAGCTGCAGAATGTGTTCTGGGTGAACATCTGGAAGCTGTTTGTGTTGATGGCGTTGATCCTTTGAGTGAAATGCTTGAAAACTTTGAAGAAGGTACTTTAACCTTATTTGATACTCGTGCAGCTTCAAATACAGCTTCTGTTAAGGCAGATAGTTTAGAAAGTAAAATTAAGGCACCCTGGGCATTAACGAGTTTATTAAAAGGTGTTCTGGTAGCTGAAAGTTTGCAGCAAGCGTTATCTATGCGTGCATCTTTACAAGATGGCGAGTCAATTGTAACAAGCGAAGGTATTTGGCTGGGCAAAAACTGGTTACGCGTTGCACGCGATAAAGATGAAAAAGCCGGTATTTTACAGCGTGAACAAAACTTAAAAATTCTGACCGCTGAAACCAATGAGTTGCAAGCTAAAGTTCAGCAAACGCAAGAGCAATTAGAAAGCGAACGCGGCCAGCTTAGCTCAGCAGAAATGGATCGTGATGCAGGTCAGGCAACCATTAACCAGTTGTCCCGCCAACGTGCTAACCGTCAGTCCGACTTAAGTGCCCGTCAGGCGCGTTTAGAACAAATGCAATCACGTAAAGAAGAACAGCGTGTTGAAGCCGAAGAAGTGCGTACTGAAGTTGAAAAAGATAATCAGGAACTGGCTATTGCACGTGAAAAGTTAGAAGTGGCTTTAGAAGCCATGTCACGACTTGAAGAACAACGTGTTGAATTACAGCAGCGCCGTGAAACCTGTCAGGATAATTTGCGTAGCAAACGTGAACAGGCACGTGTAGAGCGTGATGCGGCACATGAAATTAAAGTGCGTATAGAAACACTTCGTGCAGAATTGAATTCGACTGAACAGGCATTAGAACGTATGCAGGAGCGTCAACAACAACTTGCTGCTCGTCGTGATGAACTCCATCAATCAGCAGAAGAAAGTGATGCGCCGATTGATGAAATGAGTAAAGAGTTAGCTGTACTGCTTGAATCGCGTGTTGTAGTCGAAGAAGAGCTGACACAAGCAAGGAAGAGCGTTGAAGAAATTGACCATCATATGCGTGGACTTGAAGAAGCACGTGGTAGTGCAGAGCAAGCAGTGCAGGATGTGCGTGGCTCACTGGAATCTATTCGGATTGGCTGGCAGGAAGTTAAAGTTCGCCGTCAAACATTAGAAGAAGCGATTAATGAAACCCGCTTTGAGTTGAAAACATTAATTGATGAAATGCCAGAAGATGCAAACGAAACGATGTGGCAACATAATGTTGATGATCTGGAACAAAAAATACAGCGTCTGGGTCCAATTAATCTTGCTGCAATTGAAGAGTATGAACAAGAAGCTGAACGCAAAAAATATCTTGATGATCAGGATAAAGATTTAACTGATGCATTAACAACTTTAGAAAATGCCATTGCCAAGATCGATGCGGAAACACGCACACGCTTTAAAGAAACGTTTGATAAGGTAAATAGTGGTGTTAAAGAATTATTCCCGCGCTTATTCGGCGGTGGCCATGCCTACCTTGAATTAACGGATGATAATTTGTTAGACGCAGGTGTTACCATCATGGCGCGTCCTCCCGGCAAACGTAATAGTACAATTCACTTATTGTCGGGTGGTGAAAAAGCCTTAACTGCTGTTTCATTGGTATTCTCCATTTTCCAGTTGAACCCGGCACCTTTCTGTATGCTGGATGAAGTTGATGCACCTTTGGATGACGCTAACGTAGGACGTTTTTGTGATATGGTTAAATACATGTCTGATAAAACACAGTTCATTTTTATTACACATAATAAAATTACCATGGAAATTTCACAGCACTTAACCGGTGTAACTATGCATGAACCGGGCGTGTCCCGTCTTGTTGCGGTTGATGTTGAAGCAGCGGCAGAACTCGCGTCGGCCTAAAAATATTTTTTATCTGAGTGTTTGTTTGGTCAGAGGGATAGTGTGGATTCATTACGTTTAACCTTAGTCATCGTTGGGCTTGTTATCGTTGGCGGGATTTATCTGAAGTTTCGCTCATCAGGTAGCAAAGAAAACGCGTCGGATAACGATGATCTTATTCCGGTTTTAACCCCAATAGATGATGAGCCTGAACAGGATGATTTTGATGCTTTAAGCGAGGTTATTTCTAGACGTGATCAGGTTGAACAGCATACAAAACAAACGGATGCCTCTTTTACTGCAGTTGATGACAGTAGAGTTGAGTCAGGAACAGAAACATTACTGATTGTTTTAAACATTATGTCGGAAAAAGGACATGTGTTTAGTGGTGAAAATATTCATGCAGTAATGAGCACTGCTGGTTTGGTGCATGGAGAGCATCAGATTTATCATTATTTAAAAGATGGTGTTGCTGTTTTTAGCATTGCAAATGCAGTTGAACCCGGTTTTTTTGAGTTAGATAAATTAGATTCTATAGCAACCCCCGGCCTTGCGGTTTTTTTACAGTTACCGGGCCCGGTTGAATGCCGTCAGGCTTTCGATACATTGTTAGAAGTTAGTCAGCAGTTAGCTGAGGCTTTAGCTGGCAATGTCTGTGATGAAAACAGGAATGTTCTGTCAGCACAAACGATTACTCATTTAAAAGATAAAGTTGAAACCTACCGTTTAAAACAACACGTCTCACTACGTAGTAAACATCATTAGTTTAATGAAAAAAAATAATCCTCAGCAGCGTATTGATGCTTTACGTAAAGAAATTAATACGCATAACTATTCTTATTATGTTTTAGATAATCCTGAAATACCTGATAGTGAGTATGATCGTTTATTAGGTGAATTGTCTGAAATTGAAAATCAATATCCTGAACTTATAACTCCGGACTCACCGACTCAACGGGTGGGTGCAACACCGCTGGATTCATTTTCTGAAGTTCAACACGAAGTGCCTATGCTTTCATTAGGTAATGCTTTTTCTGATCAGGATATGAGTGACTTTGATAAACGAATCAGAGAAGCTGTTGATAAAGATAATATTGAATATGCCGCCGAACCTAAACTTGATGGTTTGGCAATTAGTCTTTTATACAAAGAAGGTTTATTAACGCGTGCCGCAACGCGGGGAGATGGTCGTACAGGTGAAGATGTAACTTTAAATATCAGAACCATTGATGCCATCCCACTAAAGCTTCGCGGTAAAGATTACCCGAAACTGCTTGAAGTTCGTGGCGAAGTGGTTATGCCGAAAGCGGGGTTCGAAAAGTTAAATCAGCAACAAATTGAAAAAGGTGAAAAACCTTTTGTTAATCCACGTAATGCGGCGGCAGGTTCACTACGTCAGCTTGATCCTAAAATTACTGCAACCAGACCACTTTCATTTTACAGCTATGGTGTTGGCCTGGTTGATGGTATGGTTTTACCCAAAAAGCACAGTACAGTGATGAGTATGCTGCAGTCATGGGGCCTGAGGATTAATCCGGCAAGTAAGGTTGTTAAAGGTGCAACAGGTTGTATTGAGTATTATGAAGAACTTTCAAAAATTCGTAATGACTTGCCTGATGAAATAGATGGTATTGTTTATAAGGTTGATAATATCGAGTTTCAGGACATTATGGGCTTTGTTGCACGTGCACCACGTTGGGCTATTGCACGAAAATTTCCTGCGCAGGAAGAAATGACGACCTTATTAGGTATCGATATTCAGGTGGGACGTACAGGCGCATTAACCCCCGTTGCACGGTTAGAGCCGGTTTTTGTTGGTGGGGTTACGGTCAGTAATGCAACCTTGCATAATCAGGATGAAATTGATCGCCTGGATGTACGAGTAGGGGATAGTGTTATTGTCCGGCGTGCCGGTGATGTGATTCCTCAAATTGTCAGTGTTGTAAAGTCCAAACGTAAGGGTAAACCTCGTCGCTTTCAATTACCAAAAACGTGTCCCGTTTGTGATTCAGAAACGGCTCGGTTTGATGATGAAGCGGTTACTTATTGTACCGGTGGCTTGTTCTGTGAAGCACAACGTAAACAAGCCATTAAACATTTTGCATCACGTCGTGCGATGAATATTGATGGTCTTGGTGACAAGCTCGTAGAGCAGCTTGTCGATGAAGGGTTTATTCATACAATTGCAGATTTATATCATTTAGATGTTAAAAACCTGATAAAACTGGAGCGTATGGCAGAAAAGTCAGCCACTAATTTGGTTGAGTCATTAGAAAAAAGTAAAACAACAACCCTGGCAAGATTTGTTTTTGCTTTAGGCATCCATAGTATTGGTGAAACAACTGCACAAACTTTAGCAAATCATTTCTGCAGTTTAGAAAACATTATGCATGCAACTGAAATACAACTATTAGAGGTGACAGATATAGGCCCCATTGTTGCCGAAAATTTGATAACCTTTTTTAAACAAGAACATAATATTGAGGTGGTTAGTCAGTTACTTGAGGTAGGCATTCACTGGCCTAAAATTAAACAAAAGGCCGTTGGAGAACAACCTTTACTGGGACAAACTTTTGTTATTACAGGTACACTTGAGACTATGGGGCGCAATGATGCAAAAACGGCCTTACAAAACCTTGGTGCAAAAGTGGCAGGAAGTGTATCAAAGAAAACAAGTCATGTTGTAATTGGTGAAAATGCGGGCTCAAAGGCACAAAAAGCCGCTGAACTGGGAATAAACCTTTTAGATGAGAATACACTTATTGAGTTACTAAATAAATACTCTTAAACAAATGCAAAATACCTTCTTACTTAAATTCATATTGTGTAAATAATGATTCACTATTATTATGTTTATATTATCGAATAATTTCTGAGGGAACATGGGCACTTACAACACAAAAATCATTGATAATATTATTTATAGTAAAATTTCTGGTGAACTTGATAGAACATTGGTAAGCGGATGGGTAGGCACAGTAGAAGAGCTTGAATCAAACTCAAAAATAACCTTACATCGCTTAAATGATATTAGAGACGTTAATGTCGTCAATTTAAATTTTGACGAGTTATGGGAGGTTGCAGATCACCGCTCAGAATCTTATAAATCGGGTGACGAAACATTATCTGCATTTTGGGTTAGTACAGCATTGAATCATGATATCTCACGAATGTATCAAACTTTGTTAGAGGGTACTGTTTATAAGGTTGATGTGTTTTACCAATGGGATGAAATTGCTGATTTCCTTTCCCTGGAAAAAGGTTTTTTAGAAAAAATCACTTTTTCTTAAATCTGCAAGGACATAATGTTGGCAACGGATATATTGCAAGTTAAAAATCTGGTTAAGCACTACCCTAATGTGAAGGCCGTTAATGGTATTGACCTTAACTTAAAAAAGGGTGTTTGTTTTGGTTTGCTTGGACCAAATGGTGCGGGTAAAACAACAACAGTTGAAATTCTTGAAGGAATAAATCACGCCAGTTCAGGTGAAATTCTTTATAAGGGGCAGCCACTAGACGAGCAGTTTAGAAATGAGGCTGGAATTATGTTTCAGTCAACCGCGTTGCAGGACTATATTACGGTGCGTGAAACACTTGATATGTTTGCACGTTTTTACCCAAAAAATTTAGATGTCGATAATTTAATTTTACGTTGCAATCTCACAGAGTATCTTGATCAGGATAACCGCCAACTCTCGGGCGGTCAACGACAACGCCTGTTACTTGCTATCGCTTTAGTCAATGATCCTGATATTATTTTTTTAGATGAGCCAACAACAGGTTTGGATCCACAAGCACGACGAAATTTTTGGGATTTAATTAATGACATAAAAGCAGAAGGTAAAACGATTGTTTTAACGACTCACTATATGGATGAAGCATATAGTTTATGTGATGAAATTGCGATAATGGATCATGGTAAAATCATTGCAGAGGGAACACCTAAAACATTACTCTCCGAAAATTTTAATGATGCTGTTTTACAATTACCTGAAAAAGAATTAAATAAAATTGACTTGTCAAATTTAACGACACATATCAAAGATGAATATATAGAAATCACAACCTGCGATGTAAACGGTGTTGTTTCTATGTTAATTGAAAATAGTATCTCACTTTCCCACTTACAGATTAGACCTCGTACTTTAGATGACCTGTTTTTAGAGTTAACAGGTAAAGAACTCAGAACTTAACTGGAAATATCATGTCCTTTAAACGATTTTTAGCTTTATTTTCTACCCGTAATAAAGAGTTTTTCCGGGATCGTTCTTCACTTAGCTGGAATATCTTAATGCCGGTGTTAATTGTTGCCGGCTTTTCATTTGCCTTTTCTGGTGACATAGGAAAACAGTTTAAAGTTGCAGTACTAAACGAATCGATGGCAAATGCACAATCTCAGAAATTTTTGAAACTAAAACACATTGATTTTTATTCAGTTAAATCAACAGGTTATGAAATAAAAAATACAGTTGCAAAAGTTCAACGCCACCAGGTCGACATGTTACTCGATGCAAAAAGTCAAAAATATTGGATTAATACGGAATCTCCCAGCGGTTATCTGGTTGAAAAAATTTTATTAAGCTCTGCAGATAATAACTTTGATAAACAAACCGTAACAGGTAAACAAATTCGTTATATTGACTGGGTTATTCCCGGTATTTTATCAATGAATATGATGTTTAGTGCTTTATTTGGGGTAGGTTTTGTCATTGTACGTTATCGTAAAAATGGCATGCTAAAACGACTTAAAGCAACACCTATTACTGCTTTTGAATATTTATCAGCACAAATTGCATCCCGTATTATTTTAATTATGGTCGTAACAGCCTTTGTTTTTTATGGAACACATTTATTTGTCGATTTTGTAATGAATGGTTCTCATTTTAATTTATTCCTCGTGTTTGCCCTGGGTGCTTTGAGTATGATTAGCTTGGGTTTAGTCATTGCTGCAAGAATAACCAGTGAAGAAACAGCAGGGGGAATGTTAAACCTTTTTAGCTGGCCAATGATGTTTTTTTCAGGGGTCTGGTTTTCACTTGAAGGCGCTGCACCTGTTATGCAATCTATTGCAGAAATTTTTCCTCTCACACATGTCACCACAGCTGCCAGAGCCATTATGATTGATGGTGCCGGATTAATCGATATCAGTTATCACCTCATCATACTTTCCTTGCAAAGCGCCGCTTTTTTATTGTTTGGAGCCTGGTTCTTTAAATGGGATTAATGTTTTATTGATTCATAAAATCACCTGATTAAATTCCGTCATGTAATTTTATTGTCATAAAAATACTTCACACTAGGCATTCAATAACAGTGAAGGTTTTATGTATGGTTTGTTCATATGATATAGGTATGGCTGTAACACAACAGCAACAAAGTTTTTGTAATAATTTTGAAATATTTTTAGAAATTTTAAAAAATAAAACACTTACTTCCTTGCTTCAGCCTATTGTTGACATGCGCAAACAATCTATTCATGGTTATGAATCGCTGATCCGCGGTCCTTCCGATAGCCCATACCATTCTCCTGTTAGTCTATTTGAGACGGCGATAGATGGTGGACGACTGTTAGAATTAGATTTGTTGTGTAGAGAAATAGGCATACATAATTTTCAGGAAAAAAAATTATCCGGAAAATTATTTTTAAATGCAACACCGCAAAGTTTACTTGAGCCAGGGCACCGCTCAGGTCTTACCCTTGAAATTCTTGGGGAAGTGGGGATTAAACCTGAAAATGTCGTAATCGAAATGACAGAACAGTATCCTATGGAAAGCTTTGATGTTATGCGCACAGCCATTAAGCATTATAAATCCATGGGTTTTGAAATTGCTATTGATGATTTTGGTGCGGGCTATTCTGGTTTGAGGCGCTGGTCTGAGTTACGCCCTGACTATGTCAAAATTGATATGCATTTTATACAAGGTATTAATGATAATCCGGAAAAACAGTCATTTGTACGTTCCATTCGTGATATTGCAGAAGGACTGGACTGCAAGGTTATTGCAGAAGGTATTGAGACAAAAGAAGAATATAAAACAATTTTTGGTTTGGGGATAGAGTTAGGTCAGGGGTTTTTATTTTCCAGGCCTGAACAAAATCCTCCGCGTATAATTTCTAATGAGCTGTTTAGTTGTCGTTCATCTTATGACTGTAATCAACGGGGTAAAGGTGTGTCACAAAATATTTCTGAATTACTTATTAATGTCCCTGATATATCTCCATATACTACTTTAGAAGATGTATATTCGATATTTCAACAATCACAATCTTTAACCTCTGTTCCAGTATTGGATGATGATGGTAAACCACTGGGTTTAATTAAGCGCAATAGCTTATTAGCCACTTTGTCGACAACATTTGGGCGTGCATTGCATGGTTCTAAATCAATAATGGATTATTTTGATAAAGATTCTGTTGTTGTGGAAAAAGAATGGGGGATTGAACAGGTTAGTAAACTGGTAACTACGCATATGCAGCTTCAAATCGAAGATGACTTTATTATTACAGAAAAGGGTCAATATGTTGGTTTAGGTAAAGTTGTCCAGCTTCTAAAAAAAATAACTGAGTTACAAATTAAAAACGCACGTTATGCCAATCCGTTAACTCTTTTACCGGGAAATGTGCCTATTTATGAAAAAATTGATTACTTGTTAAGTTCAAACTCTCAGTTTCACATTGCTTACTGTGATATTGATAACTTCAAACCCTTTAATGATGTTTATAGTTATGCCAAGGGAGATAAAGTTATAAAAGAACTGGCAGATACTTTATTAAAACAAACTGATCCTGAATATGACTTTGTTGGTCATGTTGGTGGCGATGATTTTATCGTTATTTTTAAGAGTGATAACTGGCAACAACGCTGTAATAATATATTAAGTGACTTTAATAAAATTGTTGCTGAGCATTACAGTGATATTGACAAAAATAACAATGGAATTTGGGCGCTGGCGCGTAATGGTGAACAATGCTTGCACCCTTTAATGAGTTTATCAATCGGGGCGCTTACTCCAGACTCTTTACATTGCACCTCTTACTCCGATATTTCTGAAATGGCGACGCAAGCAAAACATAATGCGAAAAAAATTGAAGGAAATAGTTTATTTATAGAACGTCGTATTTCATAACAGTTTGATTGGATCTTGTTGATAAGTTGTTATAAAAAAAGCCCCATTGATGGGTAATACTGTTTACTTAAGGTTTTAATTTTATTCCCCCTCCCTTAGGGAGGGGGTTAGGGGGAGGGGATAGTTAAAATCACCCCACCCTAACCCTCCCCTTCGGCAACTGCTCCTGCGTTGCCCTATCTCCTGCGTCCATGCAGTCGTGAAGGGGAGGGAACTCATTTTTAAATTTTATTCTCTTAACTGATCTGCATTACCATTGATGGGGCTTTTTTGCTTTTATAATTTAAACGTTATTTTATCTCAATTTTCGCTTTACTACGTAATTTTACAATATAGTCCTGTACACGCTTGTTTTGTACCAGGGGACGAATTTGTTCTTTAACATCTTCAAACTTTGGTGCTTCGCGTTTTCGTGAGTCTTCCAGTTTAATGATATGAAAACCAAAACGTGTTTTAACCGGTGTTTGGCTATGCGTTCCTTTTTTCATTGCGGATGCTGCTTTTGAAAATTCAGGTACCATTTGTGCCGCTGAGAACCAGCCTAAATCACCACCATCTTTGCCTGAAGGGCCGGTCGATTCCGTTTTAGCAAGTTCTTCAAAGTTTGCACCATCATTTAATTTTTTGATTAACTCTTTCGCTTTAGCTTCATCCTTAACTAAGATATGACGAGCCTTAAACTCTTTTGGATCAACAGCAGCCACTTGCTGGTTATAGACGTCTTTAAGTTCTTTTTCAGTGATGGGTTTAGCAATGGGAGATTGTGCTAAAAGAGCCTGGATCATGATGTTTGCTTTAGTTTGTTCAATCTGAGCTAAAACTTTTTTATTTTTATCAAGTTTTAATTTTTTTGCTTCCTGTAAAAGGATTTCACGATTAATTAAATCATTTAAAATTTGCTGACGATTGTTTGGCGCTTGCTGCCCCTTTGGTGTCTGTGATGTGAGTAATTTTAAATGATTTTGGTATTGCGTTTCACTAATTTTTTTGCCGTTAACTTTAGCCGCAGTATTAGCATCTAATGCATATACTGATGTTGTTGACAAAGTTGCGACTAAAAGACTCGCAATAGAGAGTGTTAATTTGTTCATATTATTTTCCTTAATAGCTTTGTAAAATTAGGGTAAGACTTTCTTAAAAGGTTTAACCATAACGGAGGCATAAGCGCCTGACTCAATATATGGATCATCATCCGCCCACGCTTGTGCCTGCTCTAATGATTCAAACTCTGCAACCACTAATGAACCGCTAAAGCCTGCCGGACCGGGTTCATTGTTATCTATTGCAGGGTGGGGACCGGCTAAGATTAAACGACCTTGTTCTTTTAATTCTTCTAAACGCTTAATGTGAGCAGGGCGAACAGACATTCTCTTTTCGAGACTGTTTTCAACATCTTGTGAAATTATGGCATATAACATTCTAGAACTCGTCTTTTGTATTTGTTTCCATTTCGGGTTTGTTTTCTGGCATATGTTTAGCGAGGAAAATCGCCTGCAAAATAACAAAGGCAATCGTTAAGCCTAACATACCATAGGTTTTGAAATCGACCCATATTGAAAGATTAAAGGTAAAAGCAACATAAAGGTTTGCAAAACCCATCGCTGTAAAGAAGATAACCCAGGCATAATTAAGTTTATTCCATATCGTATCCGGTAGTTCAACAGCATGTGACATCATTCTTTTTACAAAAGATTTTTCACCTATAAACTGACTTCCGAGGAAAGCGATGGCAAACATCCAGTTTACAGCGGTGGGTTTCCATTTAATAAAGACAGGATCTTTTAGAATTAAGGTTGCGCCACCGAGTACAGTAATGAGTACTAACGTAATAACGTGCATTTTTTCAACACGTTTATTTTTTAGCCAGAATAACAATACTTGAACTGCGCTTGCGGCCATGGCAACGGCGGTTGCGGCGAGCACGCCTTGTTGCGGATCATCATAAAATTTAAAGGTAATAAAAAATAAGGCGATGGGGAAAAAATCAAATAAAAACTTCATAGTAAAAAAATTCTCTAATGTAATTGTTTGGGTTATACGTTTATCGGCAAAACCACTATCTGCTGGTGATTATAGCGTGATTCAAGTTCAATATGTGCGATGTTGAATATGCTTCACATTTGTGATGTATGTGACAGTATAAAGTCTAAATTGTTTCAGGAATAGAGACTTTCATCTGACTGAGGTAGACTTCCTGCCATTATGAATTTACGTTGCGATTTCCACAGTCATTCCACTGTTTCTGACGGCACTTTAAGCCCAACAGAGCTGCTTCAGCGTGCTCACGACAAGGGTGTAGCCGTGTTTGCATTGACCGATCATGACGCTACTGAGGGCTTAAAAGAGGCGGCGCTCGCTGCTGAAAAATTAGGCATAAAGTTTGTTGCGGGTATTGAACTTTCGATTACCTGGAGTCACCAGACTATTCATATTGTGGGGCTGGGAATTGATCCCGATAATGAAGTATTAAACAAAGGTTTAATGGCATTACGCGCATTTCGAGCCTCCAGAGGCGAGGAAATTGCTGAAAAGCTAAAAAAAGCAAAGTTTGACGACCCTTTGGCCGGTGCCAAAAAGTTTGCCAATGGTGAAATTTTGAGCCGAACGCATTTTGCGCGTTATATTGTTGAGCAAGGGCGTGCGAAAGACGTTCGGCAGGTCTTTAAACGCTTTTTAGTCAAAGGTAAGCCGGGTTATGTTGCCGGAAAGTGGGCAAGCCTGGAAGAAGCATTGGCCTGGATTCATGCTGCCGGTGGCATCGCCGTTATTGCACATCCCGCCCGCTATAAACTTTCTGCGACACGCTTGCGTAACTTGATTACAGAATTTAAAGCGCTGGGTGGACTGGGTTTTGAGGCGATTTCGGGTAGCCACAGCCCGGACGAAGAGCAGCGTATGGCGCTTTTGGCGAATCAGTTTGATTTGTATGTTTCCAAAGGCTCTGATTTCCATGGCCCTGAAAATATCTATCGTGAGCTGGGGGCTTTACAAGATATTCCGTCCGGCAGTATTCCTATTTGGCAAAGTAAAGAGTGGAAAGAGAAAATAGGTGAGCTGGTTCTGGAAGACAAAGAATGAGCCAGTTTTTTCAAATCCACCCGGATAACCCTCAGCAACGTCTTATAAATCAGGCTGTTGAAGTGCTGCGTCAGGGCGGGGTGATTGTTTATCCCACTGATTCAGCATATGCGCTAGGATGCCATATTGGAGATAAAAAAGCGCTGGATCGAATACGCTCGATTCGACAGGTGAGTAAGAATCATAATTTTACTTTGGTGTGTCGTGATTTATCAGAAATCAGTACCTACGCTAAACTCAGTAATAATGCTCTATACCGTAGTTTGAATGCGCATACGCCCGGCGCGTATACCTTTATTTTACAAGCGACCTCGGAAGTCCCACGGCGTTTAATGCACCCTAAACGGCGTACTATCGGGATTCGCATTCCATCCAACCCCATCGCGCAGATGTTGCTGGAAGAACATCGTGAACCGATTATGAGCAGCACACTCATTTTACCTGGGGATGATATGCCGATGACCGATCCCTATGAAATTCGGGAAATTCTCGAACATCAGGTCGATTTGGTGATTGACGGCGGTTATTGCGGATTAGAGCCAACAACCGTTGTCGACATGACGGGCGATGTACCTGAGATTTCTCGAAAAGGCGAGGGCGATCCTGCTCCATTTGAATAAAGAAGCCAAATCAAAAGCTTTTGAGACAGGCAGAATAAGGTATAATCTGGTTTTATAATACGAAGAAATAAACGAATTTTTTGGCGTTGTTTTATGATGACAGCGTTTGTATAAACCAAACGAAGACGAAAATTTCCACTTGGAAACTCTCAGGAGAAAAGATTGACGAATCAACAGCAACGCGTGTTGTCGGGCATGCGTCCAACGGGTGCTTTACACCTTGGTCATTACCACGGAGTACTAAAAAACTGGATAAAACTTCAACATGAGCATGAGTGCTATTTTTTCGTTGCGGACTGGCATGCTTTAACTACGCATTATGAAGACTCACAAGTTATTCAGGAAAGCGTTTGGGACATGGTGATCGACTGGTTGGCGGTAGGCGTTAATCCCGGTTCTGCAACCCTGTTTATTCAATCTAAAGTGCCTGAACATGCTGAGCTTCACGTTTTACTCTCAATGATGACCCCGCTTTCGTGGTTAGAACGTGTGCCAAGCTATAAAGATCAGCAGTTGAAATTAAAAGAGCGCGATCTGGGCACCTATGGATTTTTAGGTTACCCACTTTTACAAAGTGCAGATATTTTAATGTACAAAGCAGGCCTGGTGCCGGTTGGTGAAGATCAGGTTGCTCACGTTGAATTGACCCGTGAAGTTGCGAGGCGCTTTAACCATCTCTATGGCCGGGAGTCAGATTTTGAAGAAAATGCAGAAGCTGCGGTTAGGAAAATGGGTAAGAAAAATGCTAAATTATACAATGAGTTACGAAAGAGTTATCAGGAACAAGGTGATGCAGAAGCACTTGCAAAGGGTAAGGCATTATTAGAAACCCAGCAAAATATAACACTGGGTGATAAAGAACGTTTGTTTGGTTTCTTAGAGGGAAGTGGCCGTATTATCTTGCCTGAACCGGATTCATTGTTAACACCAGCATCGAAAATGTTTGGTTTGGATGGTCAAAAAATGTCCAAATCTTATGGTAATACGATAGCGTTACGCGAAGATTTGGACGAGGTCGAAAAGAAATTACGCACCATGCCAACCGATCCTGCGCGAGTACGCAAAACCGATCCCGGTGAACCAGAAAAATGTCCTGTCTGGAATTTGCATCAGGTATACTCGGATGAAGAAACCAAGGCATGGGCAGCTGAAGGTTGTCGTTCAGCAGGAATTGGTTGTATTGAATGCAAAGGTCCAGTGATTGATGCCGTGAAAGAAGAATTAGCGCCGATACACGAGCGGGCAAGAGAATTTGAAGGTGATCGTGAATTGGTGCGCAATATCATCAATGAAGGTGGAGAGCGTGCTCGCGATGTGGCAAAACAAACGATAAATGAAGTTCGTCAAGTCATGGGGCTTGAATACAGTTAAGAACAGTACTGTTAAAAATATATAACTAATTATTAAGTGACAAGTTAAAGGCCATTTAAGTGGAAACTGAAAATTCAAATCCTGAACAGCAAGAGATGCCGTTTGCAGTTGTGCAAGGCGCACCTTTAACCGTTGTTCCTAAAGATCTTTATATTCCACCTGATGCGTTAGAAATTTTTCTCGAAGAGTCTTTTGAGGGGCCATTAGATTTATTACTTTATCTTATTAAACGTCAGAATCTTGATATTTTAGATATTCCGGTTGCTAATATTACAGAGCAATACATGGAATACATTGCCTTAATGAAAGACATGCGTTGGGAATTAGCTGCGGAATATTTGTTAATGGCGGCAATGCTTGCTGAAATTAAATCGCGAATGTTGTTACCCAGACCAAATGAAGATGAAGATGAAGAAGGTGATCCGCGTGCTGAATTAGTACGTCGTTTACAGGAATATGAACGCTTTAAAAAAGCCGCTGAAGATATTGATTTTTTACCACGTTTAGAACGCGATATTCATGTTGCAGAAGTAAAGGGACCGAATCTTAAAGTGGTACGAAAGCCACCTGAGGTTGACTTAAAAGAAGTGCTTGCTGCTTTCAAAGATATTATGAAGCGTGCCACTTTGTTGGAGCATCATCAAATTACAATGGAGCCTCTTTCTGTTCGTGAGCGCATGTCATCGGTATTAAGCAAGTTAAACTCTGAAACTTTTACGGATTTTGGTGATCTTTTTACCATTGCAGAAGGTAAAAGTGGTGTCGTGGTGAGCCTGTTAGCCATACTTGAGCTGATCAAACAATCATTAATTGAAATAGTGCAAACAGAGTTATACGGCCAAATTCATGTTAAAGCATTAATTGCAGTTAACAAATAAATTTACCTTAGGATTTTTTACATGAGTGAATCGACAACAGCAGAAGCCTTAAATGAAAACCATGAAAATGTTAATAAGGATGAAGAGGTTAACGAGAAGTTAGATAAACCCAAAAAGATCATCGTTAATTCTGATTTAACTGAAACAGAGCTTATGCGTATTCTTGAAGCAGCTTTATTTTCTGCCGGGCAAATATTAAATATTGAACGCTTAATGGATTTATTTCCATATGATAAACACCCCGGTAAAGATGCACTGCGTTCAGCACTCACAGCATTACAAGAACAGTATATGGAAAATACTTCGCTCGAATTAAAAGAGGTGAGCAGTGGTTTTCGTTTTCAGGTTCGTGATGATTACTCAAGTTGGGTTGCTAAGTTATTTGAAGAACGTCCTGCGCGTTATTCACGTGCAACATTAGAAACACTTTCACTGATAGCCTACCGTCAACCGATTACACGTGCTGAAATTGAAGAGGTACGCGGGGTAGGGGTCAGTTCACAGATCATTAAAACTATGATTGAGCGTGACTGGATTAAAGTTATTGGCCACCGTGATGTACCGGGAAAACCTGCTCTTTATGCAACGACGAAAGGTTTCCTTGATTATTTCAACTTAAAAAGTTTAACCGAGTTACCTGCACTTGCTGATTTGCGTGACATTGATACGATTAATGCAGAGTTGGATTTACAAGTTCCAACGGTACCCTCAATACCTGCAGCGAACAGTGAAGATGAGTCAGATGATGGCGATGTTGCTTTATCGACCGAAGAAAATGCATCAACAGAAGAAGTAAAACCCGAAGTTATTCACTAAACTGTCCACATCTTGTCGCTGTATCTTTGATGTATATTCAAAGTACAGTGATAAGAATTCACTTTTAAATTTAAAACATAATGATCGGCTATGGATGAAAAACTTCAAAAAGTATTAGCGCGTGCCGGAATTGGTTCGCGTCGTGAAATGGAACGCTGGATTGAGCAAGGTCGTGTCAAAGTGAATGACCAGGTTGCGAGTATCGGTGATCGCGTTTCTGATAGCGACAAAATCAAAGTTGATAATAAATTTATTACTCAGCATCGCAGCCAGGTTCAGCAGCGTGTTATTGCTTACCACAAACCTGTTGGTGAAGTTTGTACGCGTGATGATCCTGAAGGTCGTACGACTATTTTTGAAAATTTGCCTAAATTAAAATCTGGTCGCTGGATTAGTATAGGCCGGCTTGATTTAAATACCAGTGGCTTGTTGTTATTAACGACAGATGGTGAGTTGGCGAATAAATTGATGCATCCTTCCAGTGAAATTGAACGTGAATATGCTGTGCGTATTTTAGGTGAGGTGTCACCGGAAATTTTAAAAGAACTCACCACAAATGTGCCGCTTGATGATGGTGATGCACATTTTACTGATGTTAAGGCTGCGGGCGGTCAGGGGGCGAATCATTGGTATCATGTTACTTTAAAAGAGGGGCGTAACCGGGAAGTACGTCGTTTATGGGAGTATTTTGGTTTTGCAGTAAGCCGTTTAATGCGTATACGTTATGGCAATATAACTTTAGAACGTCGTATTCGTTTATCAAAAAGTGAAGATTTAACAGAAAAACAAATGATTGAATTATATCAATCTGTTGGTTTGAACTATATTGTTCCTGCGCCGAAGAAAGATAAAAGCCGTTTTAAGCCAAATCAGAACTCTAATCGTTCAGTTTATAAAGGTAAATCTAACAAACGAAAGTAAGGTCCTAGCTCGCTTGTTTCATTTTATGTTTTGAACGAACAACGAACGGCGCAAGTTTGCGCGGCACCAGAATATTCTCCGCAACCATAATAATAATTTTATGTGTGTCGGCAGTGGCAATATTAATGATTTTTTTCACCAGATCATCGCTTTCAAATATCGTGTTATATCGACGTAATATATAGATACCAAAATGCTTACTGGCTTCAATGTTTTCGATTAAACCAGCAGCAGTTTGAGTGCGGGGAATGCCTATATGGGAAACACCAAGTCGATACATTGCTTCTTCTGGTTGCGCTATGTAATACGGTTTAGTACTGAAACGACTGAGCTCAAGAAATAAATCACAAACACGCTCAACTTCACCACTTTCTATAGTGATAAGGCGGTGACCGCTTTCGATGATTTTTTCTAATTTGTTTAAATATTCCATAAGACTTAGTTCACTTGAATGACAGTAATGCCATTATAGTCATTCAGGTAAATACATGCTGTTCCGACATGAGAACCAGTTCATGAAAGTTTTATTTAATACTTTTAAGCGTGATATTGTTCACATGAAAAGTCTATTTTCTTCCTTCTATATCATCGGTTTGGCTAGTTGATACAATAGAGGAAGAAAATAGCTTAAGCAGTCAGATATACAAAGGTAGAGAAAATCAGGCTGTTACAGCAGTGGCCGCGTGATTGTCTTTGTAACATTCAACGCGATTTCGGCCTAAATTTTTTGCAGAATAAAGTGCTTTATCCGCACGTTCAAGCATTGTTTTTGGTGTGTCATTTAATGCTATGCTGCATGTTCCGATGCTTACTGTAACGGGGACGGTGCCTTTGCGGCTATTGAAAACATGTTTTTCGATCACGCTGCGTAAACGTTCAGCGGCAAGTTCCGCACCCTCTGCCTCAACACCGGGTAATAGAACAACAAATTCTTCGCCACCATATCGAAACAACATATCAGTACTGCGCAAAGCCTGTTTACTGCATTCGACACATTCCCGTAAAATATCGTCGCCTACGGCATGGCCATAGTTATCGTTAATCTGTTTAAAATGGTCAAGATCAAAGATAATTGCCGAGAAATCGGTTTGATGACGATGTGCTAATTCAATTTCACGTTCAAAGGCTTCATCCATCGCGGCGCGATTGTGTGCACCTGTTAAAGTGTCAATCTTTGCCGATTTTAAAGCACGTTGATACCAAATAGCATTACGCAGAGGGAAAATTAACTGACTCATCAAATTTTCAAGTTGTTCCATTTCCTGTTCTGCAAAACGGCGTCTACGGGTAAAAACAAGCTCACCAAGAAATTCACCGGCAAGACGTAACCGGTAGGAACAACGATGCCGCTGTGTTTTGCCGTATTTAAGGTTGAGTTCCTGTTCATCAAAAGCATAATGAGCCGCATCAAACTTAACGAGTTGTTGCGCCGCTTGTAGGAAAAAGTTTAATACATTGTCAATTTCCAATGAAGTTTGCAACAAGCCCGCTAATTTAAGCGTTTGTTGTAACTCGGCCGGCGCAATACCCAGTTGTTCACGTGCCGCTGCTGGCTTTATGTATTGGTCAATATTATCCATAGTGGACTCCGCTATACCTCAAAAATGTTTGTCTAAATGCGGTCACAGTAAATAATGCGAAATGTGTGCCAGTTCGCATATGAAATATAAATCAATAAAAATCAATAAGTTATAGTTTATTTTTGGTTTGGTATACTCTTTGTGTCAAAAATATGGCTAAAAACAACATAATTTAATTGATGTTTCCCTCTGTTTTTTGTACAAACCAGATAAAATGATGGTCTAATATGCAGTCTTAGCAGAGGATAAAAGTATGTGTACGTTTCCATTTTTCAGAATATTCCCGGTATTGCTTTTTTTAATACCTTCAATCACTAATTCTGCAGAGCCTGTGCCAGAAACCATTAAAGAGGACATGGTAAACCCGGGTTACCATGAAAAACCCAGCTGGTTTAAAGAATCTTTTTTAGATTTGCGTGAAGATGTTGAAGAAGCCACAGCGAACAAAAAAAGAGTATTACTGTATTTTTATCAGGACGGTTGTCCATATTGTGCGAAGTTATTACAGGATAACTTAGGTCAGAAAAAAATCGCCGATAAAACCCGAAACAACTTTGATGTGATTGCACTTAACATGTGGGGTGATAAAGAAGTAACTGATTTATCGGGAAACGTTACAACGGAAAAAAAATTCGCTGAAAATCTAAAAGTGATGTACACGCCAACGCTGTTATTTTTAAACGAAAAAGGACAGCTTGCATTACGGGTAAATGGCTATTATGCGCCGCGTAAATTTGAAACCGCATTAGATTATATTCGTGGACGCAATGAAACGAAAATATCTTTTCGTAACTATTATAATAAACACGCACCCGCTGCCGTTTCCGGAAAGTTGCATTCGCAACCGTTTATTTTACAACCACCTTACAACTTGAAAACATTATTAAAGAAGGATAAACCCGTTTTAGTTTTGTTTGAACAAAAAAAATGCAAAGACTGTGATGAATTGCATAAAGATATTTTTAAGCGTAAGGAAACGGTTAAAGAACTTAATAAATTTAATGTGGTACGTTTAGATATGTGGGGCAGAGATAAACTGATTGACATGCAGGGTAATGATATTAGTTCTAAAGATTTTGCGAAAAAAATGGATATCAATAACGCGCCAAGTTTTGTCTTTTTAAATGCTAAAGGAAAAGAAGTTTTTAGAATAGATGCCTATCTGAAATCATTCCATATTCAATCTGTGCTGGATTATGTTTCCTCTGAAGCCTATAAAACGCAGCCGAACTTTCAGCGTTTTATAGGCGCACGTGCGGATAAGTTAGAAGCACAAGGTGTTCATGTGGATTTAATGGATTAATACCGGTTTTATTTACAGGAAATAATTTTGCCATTAATATCTTTGCTTTCATCACTCATTAAATAGATATAAGCATTCATAATGTCTTCTGCCGCGGGAACGCTCATTGGATCTTCGCCAGGGAAGGCGAGTGCACGCATACGGGTGCGGACACGGCCAGGGTCAATGCTGTTTACCCGTATTGGTGTATTCAATTCTAATTCATCCGCCAGCATTTCCATTAAGTTATCCGTTGCGGCTTTCGTGACCCCATAGGCATTCCAGTAAGCACGGCCTTTATGCGCAACCCCTGAGCTTGTAAACAACATTGAAGACGATTTTGATTTATTCAACAAAGGAATCATGGCTTGTGATAATAAGAAGGGGGCATGCAAGTTCACTTTAACAATACGATCCCAGAGTGTGTTATCAAATTGTGTGATCGGGCTGAGACCTTCAAACATGGCGGCATTGTGAATTAAACCATCAAGATGGCCAAATTCACTTTCAATAGAGTGTGCAAGACCTGCGTAATCTTCAGCGCTGGCATCTTCAAGGTTTAATGGAATGATGGCAGGTTGCGGATGACCGGCATTAACAATTTCATCATAAATTCCAACGATCTTTTTTTCTGTTTTGCTTAATAAAATAATCGTTGCACCATACTTGGCAAATGTTTTAGCCGCGGTTGCACCAATGCCATCCCCCGTGCCGGTGATTAAAATAATTTTATCTTTAAGAC
>Ga0316208_1000683_pt1 | contig 37799 bp, 38 predicted proteins | sample 3monopyrite_MG_FD_204944 | JGI IMG/M metagenome (GOLD analysis project Ga0316208, IMG submission 204944) | Microbial mat bacterial communities from mineral coupon in-situ incubated in ocean water Damariscotta River, Maine, United States -... | ecosystem: Environmental > Aquatic > Marine >...
ACCTCAACAACGGGTTGTATATCCGGTATAACGTGTTCGGGTTCAACGTCTGTTTCAGCTAACAGTGAATCTAAAAACAAAGATATGGCGAGTTTTTCATCAACCAGTGTATTTGAATTATTATTTGCCATGTTATGAACTTACCAACTTTAAGTGTCTTTCTTGTTTAGGATTAAGTAAATAAGTTAACAAGGCATCATAAGCTTTTGAACCCCGTGTTGATTTATTCATTAATGAAATGGGTAAGCCCTGACGACTTGCTTCACGGAATTGAGTATCAACAGGGATAACAGAGTCCCACACAGTGTCGGTATATTTTTCTCGTAACGCACGTAAACTTTCTGATGATGCCCGGGTACGACGATCAAACATGGTGGGAACGATGATTCTATGTAACGGTGTTTTTCGTGATTTCGTAATCATCTCCAGGGTATTCATCATACGATCTAACCCTTTTAATGCTAAAAATTCAGTTTGCACTGGTAATATCAGACTGTCACAAGCAGCGAGTGCATTGACCATTAAAATACCAAGCATTGGTAAACAATCAATTAAAATGTAATCAAAATGTTGCTCTAAGGCAGTCAATGATTTTTTTAACACCAAACCTTTACCTTGTTTTGAGCCAAGCTGCCGATCTAGTGTCGCCAATGCAGTTGATGCAGGGAGCAGAGTCAGTTGATCTACTTTTGTTTTGCTCAAAACAGACGAAACATTTTCATAGGTAAAATCATCAAGTTCAAACAAAGAATAAATACTGCGCGGCATCTCATCAGGATCATAACCAAAATACGATGTCATTGAACCCTGTGGATCCATATCAACCAGCAAAACCCGAGCTCCCTGCGTGACTAAGTGCCCAGCAAGTGAAACAGCAGTGGTTGTTTTACCCACACCACCTTTTTGATTGGCAACAGCCCAAATTTTCACAAACCACCTTCTTTTTGTTCTTTGTTACGAGTTGATGATGATACACCCTCCTTTCTGGCCTGGCTGATATCCCGGTCAATTTCTACTATTCTACGGGCATTTTTGTCCGCTAGTATCACTATTTTTACTCTGCGATTACGTAATCTGCCATCTGAAGTGGAATTGCTCGCAATGGGTCGATATTCAGCATAGCCAATTGAAGATAAGCGCCGTGGATCGACACCGTAATTAGTAAACAAATGAACCACACTCGCAGCACGTGCTGCAGAGAGCTCCCAATTTGAGGGAAATAACTCATTGTTAATCGGGACATTATCAGTATGACCTTCAACATCAACTGAATTAGGTAATTTTTTTAATACCGTTGCCAGCGCTTTTAATGCAGGAAAGGCTTCTTCTTCAAGTTCTGAATCGGCACTGGAAAATAAAATCTTGCTGTTCATTTCTATTTCTACCCAAAGCTTATTTTGGGTAACTTTAATTAAGCCTTTATCGATCAAAGGTTGAACAGATTTACTGACAGTCTCAGCAATTTGTTTCATTTCCTTTTCATAAGTACGTTGTGACTTGGGTAAAATTTTAATGGGTTTTATAATTTCATTCGTGGGTTTTGAGCTGCTAACCACTTTGTTTTCTTTGCCTATTTGAATTGGATCAGGTGATTTAGGCGCAACTTTAAATGCTTCAGTCATTGTGTCTGCCAGTACACGATACTTGCCTTCGTTCACTGACGAAATGGCATACATCACAACAAAAAAGGCAAATAATAACGTCACAAAATCAGCGTAGGACACCATCCATCGATCGGTGTTTTCTGATTCATGGGAAATGGATTTTCTTCTCGCCATCATTCATACCTGATAATTATTAGCGCAGAAAACCTAATAATTTAGTTTCTATATTTCGCGGGTTTTCACCTTCGGCGATAGAAACTAAACCTTCGACAATCATTTCATTAAAATGAGCACTGCTCAAAACAATGCTTTTTAATTTGTTAGCAACCGGTAAAAAAACTAAATTTGCCAAAGCAACACCATAGATCGTAGCAACAAAGGCAACAGCGATACCACCACCTAACTTAGCTGGATCAGACAAGTTACCCATCACCTGAATTAAACCGAGTACTGCACCGATAATACCGATAGTCGGACTATAGCCTCCCATACTTTCATAAACACGCGCAGCCTGAATGTCGAAATGTTCACGCGTATGAATATCAACTTCCATGATGGTTCTAATCGCCTCCGGTTCACTACCATCAATAAGTAACTGTAAACCTTTTTTAGCAAAAGGATCACTTTCGGCATCTTCAAGATTTTCTAAGCCTAAAAGTCCCTCACGCCGTGCAATGTTACTCCAGCTAATTATTTTACTGATGACTGCTTCACTATTAAATTGCGGTGTACTTATTGTCCACCACAACATTTTAATCGCCCGAACAAAAACCTGTAGTGGTGACTGCAACATAACGGCCCCTAATGTACCACCAATAACTATTAGTGCTGCGGGTCCATTAATTAAGGTCGATATTGCTCCCCCTTCTAATTGTTGCCCAACTAGAATAGCCGATACACCGACAATTAATCCTAAAACTGTTAAAAAATCTATTTTCATATGCGTTTAATTATTGCTTGTGAAAAATCATGAATATCTAACACTTTGTCTGCCAGACCACCATCAACAATGGCAGCAGGCATTCCATACACAACGCAACTCGCTTCATCTTGCGCCCAAATTTCTGATCCTTGTGCTCTTAATGTACGCGCACCTTCACGTCCATCCGCGCCCATTCCCGTTAAAACAATCGCTAATGTTTTAGCCGGAAAAACATTGTTAATTGAGCGAAAAGTAATATCAACCGAAGGTTTATACGTTAAACTCGGTTCACTTTCGATAATACGAATAGTGGCATTCCCTGCCCGCCCTTCAACTAACATTTGTTTTCCACCCGGAGCAAGTAATGCAAGCCCCGGTTTTAATATATCGCCATCTTCAGCTTCTTTAACTGAAATTTTGCAAAGCTGATCCAATCGTTTAGCAAATGCCGGAGTAAATGTTGCAGGCATGTGCTGAATCATCACAATTGGTTTTGAAAAATCAGCGGGCAAATTAACCAGAATATTTTGTAAAGCTAATGGTCCGCCCGTTGATGTACCAATTGCAACCAAATCAATTCCGCCTGTTTTCTTTATATCAACAGCTGTTCTTTTAACTGCTGTTACAGTTGATGGCTTTGTTGCTTTTGGTGTTGCTGAAACAGGTGAAATTTTTCTCAGCGTATGTTTTTTTTGTGCTATTGCCCGTACACGCTGACAAAGTAATTTTTTAGCTTCATCCCTGTCCTGAGAGATATCCTCAAAACGTTTGGGTAAGAAATCTAATGCGCCTGCTTCAAGTGCCTCCAATGTGGCTTTTGCACCTTCAGTTGTAAGTGATGAAAACATAACAATAGGTGTTGGATTTGATGCCATAATTTTTTGTGTTGCTTTAATTCCATCCATGACAGGCATTTCTATATCCATTGTAATTACATCAGGTTTTAATTCAGCTGCTTTATCAATTGCCTCCTGACCATTAGCGGCATCACCAATGACTATCAATAATGGATCTTCTTCCAGTATTTCTTTTACCCGACGCCGAAAAAAACCGGAGTCATCTACAACCAAAACTCGGGTTGTCATTTATACACCCTCTTAACTTTTATTATCATCAATGTAATTAAATATATTAAGCATACATTTTCATCAGTCCAGGAATATCTAAAATAAGCGCTATACCACCATCACCGGTAATCGTTGCTCCGGCAAGGCCTGAAATACCATGTAACATTGCACCCAGAGGTTTAATAACAACTTCTTCCTGTCCAATTAATTCGTCAACAATAAATCCAACTTTTTGTGTACCGATGTGTACGACGACGACGTGTCCTTCTTTAGGTAACGGCGCATTACTTTCGCCATTGACAAGCCAGTTATTTAAATAATAAAGAGGTAATGTTTTTCCCCGAACAAGAACAACCCGCTTGCCATCCATAATATTTGTTTTAGTAAGATCAAGATGGAAAATTTCACTAACATTTACTAGCGGTAAAGAGAACAGTTGCTCTTTCAAACGAACCATTAATGTTGACATAATTGCTAGTGTTAGTGGCACTTTAATATTAATGATCGTACCTTTACCTAATTCAGAATCGATCTCGATTGAACCGTTTAATGAAGTGATGCCTGTTTTTACCACATCCATTCCAACACCACGACCAGAGATATCTGAAATCTGTTCTTTGGTTGAAAAGCCTGGTGCGAAAATCAGGTTATAACATTCAATATCGGTTAATCTTGATGCCGATTCTTTATCATGTATTCCTTTGCTAACGGCGATCCCTCGTAAAACGTCAGCATCCATACCACCACCATCATCTGCAATAGAAAGTAAAATATGATCACCTTCCTGTGATGCAGATAATGTCACTGTTCCCTGAGCTGTTTTACCATTACTAACACGCACATCCGGCATTTCGATGCCATGATCGACTGAGTTACGCACTAAATGCACTAAGGGATCGGCAAGAGCCTCAACAAGATTTTTATCTAAGTCTGTTTCTTCTCCTATCATCTCCAGTTTTATATCTTTCTTCAAGCTACGTGCTAAATCACGTACAACCCGAGGGAAGCGACCGAATACTTTTTTGATTGGCTGCATGCGTGTTTTCATTACAGATAACTGTAAATCAGCGGTCACTAAATCCAGATTAGCGATGGCCTTTGTCATTTCTTCACCGGCAGCATCACCACCTTCTGAACCTAAACGCGAAATACGATTGCGCACCAATACCAACTCACCAACCATATTCATAATTTCATCTAAACGGCTGGTATCAACACGCACGGAAGTTTCTGCAGCAGGTTTTGTATCTTTAGCAGGTTTAGCTTTTGACTCTTTTGCGGGAGTGGTTTCTTTAGTTGCTATTACAGGAGTTTCTTTTTTGGCGGGTGGTGTAATTTTTTCAACTGCTTTGGTTTCTTTTGCAGGTTGAATTTTTTCAACCGCATTATTTTCTTGCTTGTTAGAACTTGCTGAGAAGGATCCTTTACCATGAATATCATCTAATAAAGATTCAAACTCATCTTCTGATATTTCGTCATTCTTTTTGTTTTCTTCATAACTGCCTTCAGCAGGTTTGTTTGTATCTGACGATGCGCTATCAGCAGAAAATGAACCCTTGCCATGAATATTATCTAAGAGAGATTCAAATTCAGCTTCTGATATTTCGTCATTCTTTTTATTTTCTTCATAACTACTGCCGGAAGATTGTTCATTTTCAACAGGCGCTTTACCATGTAATTGATCTAATAATGCTTCAAACTCATCATCTGTTATTTCATCTGACGATGCCTGGGCTTTTTTAGCTTCAGCTTCATCTAACATCGCTTCAAATTCATCATCAGAAATATCTTCTGACTCAGCCGAAGGAGTTTCCACCGGTGCAGCAGACTCGCTTTCTTGTTCTGAAGTACCGGAAATAATGGCTTCTAAACCATTTAATAATGATTGTTCCGCTGCCGGTGGATCTTCACCACTTCGTAATGCATCAAACTGATCATTTAACACATCAAGTACGGGCAATACGGTATCCATGAGATGATTGTTAATCACAATCTCATTGTTACGTAACATATTAAAAATATCTTCTGTACGATGACAAATCGCAACCATGACATCAATGCTGAGAAAACCCGCACCGCCTTTTATTGTGTGAAAACCACGAAAGACGGCATTTAATAATTCTGAATCATCGGGACTATTTTCGAGTTCTACCAACTGCTCATTCAGTTGCTCAAGAATTTCTCCCGCTTCAATCAAAAAATCCTCTAGTAGTTCATCATCCATAGTAATATCTTTCCAACTTAAATATTAAAAACCCAAACTTGATAACAAATCATCAACTTCATCTTGCCCTGAAACAGTATCCTTATGTGCAATTCCGGGAACGGGTGGTCCATCAAGTGAGGTCGCACTATCTTCAATTTCATTAACCTGTGGAGCACCGGTAATTTGTATTAAACCAACCAATTTATCTTCTACTTCGCCAACCAGATTAATAACCTTTTTAATTATTTGCCCGGTTAAATCCTGATATTCCTGAGCAAGTAAAACCTTGGTTAAATGATCTTTTACTTTTGAAATTTCATATGTGTTTACAAAAAAGTCATTAATATCTTTGCTTAACTGACGAAATTGATCTGCTGATAATTCACGATTCGTAAACTTCTTCCATGAAGCATGCAATTCTAATGCCTGTTCGTTGAGATTATTACAAATAGGGATAGAATCTTCGACCGCTTCTAATGTGGTATTCGCAGCTTCATCGGTTTTCGAAATTACATAATTCAATCGCTCTCTGGCATCAGGAATACTTTTTTCAGCCATGATGTTAATCGAATCATCGATACCAAAATTTGAAATGGCATCATGCAATTCACGGGTTAACTTACCCATATCCTGATACAATTCCGTCTCTCGAATGGTAGTGAGCTCATCTATAATTTCTATAGCATCCTCTTCATTCCCTTTTTCCATACTGGCTAAAAGATCTTTTACCCGGGCAATGTTATCATCCGTAATTAATTCATTATCTTCAAGCATCGTTAAAAACCTCTTACACCATTAACCAATTCGGGCAAAAATCTTTTCCAGCTTTTCTTTCAAAATCTGAGCTGTAAAAGGCTTCACGATATAACCGTTGACACCCGCCTGAGCCGCTTCAACAATCTGTTCTTTTTTCTGCTCTGCAGTCACCATAAGTACCGGGATGTTTTTTAAATTTTCATCCGCATCAGCTCTTACAGCTTTAAGTAAGTCTATGCCCTGCATACCGGGCATATTCCAGTCGGTCACTAACAAGTCAAAATTTCCTGATTTCAACATAGGCAAAGCAGTCAAGCCATCATCCGCTTCACTGGTATTATTAAAACCTAAGTCACGCAGTAAATTTTTAATTATTCGACGCATTGTAGAAAAATCATCTACAACAAGAATTTTCATATCAGTGTCCACAAGTTATCCTCCGCAGTACACATTTAAATTGATTGATCCATAAGCAATTATTAAAGCCATTGCAACAAAGGAGATCAGTTTTGTTATTGAAGTTATCGGCCAATTTAGTAAATTTCTTGAGGAAAAGAAGCCAACTAAAAGAAAAAAAAGGGAAAATGTCTTTAGAAAATACTATTTGAGTGCGATTGAGAGGTAATTGATCAATTATTAAGCAGTACTACAAATAAAAGTATGGATTAATAATGAGCAGAAAGTAAAAAGAAATAATTTAGGCTGGTTTTGCCATGCGAGATTGTAAACGAATGATAGCCTGACTGTGAATTTGGCTAACGCGTGATTCACTGACGCCCATTACAGCACCAATTTCACGAAGATTCAGTTCTTCATCGTAATAAAGTGCCATCACTAATCTTTCACGTTCTGGAAGACCCGCAATGGCTTCAGAAAGTAAACGTTGTAAGTCATTTTTGTGTAAGCCGTCAAGAATGCCAGGCGCATTATCAGACATGCTCTCAAGCATTGTTTCACCCGTTGTTGCACTGGTATCGTCAACACTAAGCACTTTATGGTAACTATTATCCTGAAGAATTTTGTAGTATTCACCTAAACTCATATCGAGTGTTTCGGCTATCTCTACATCACGAGCATCACGGCCATGCTCATTTTCAATTTCACGAACAGCTTCAGCTACTTCTCGTGCTTTACGATGGACAGAGCGGGGAGCCCAGTCATTTTTACGAATTTCATCTAACATTGAACCACGAATTCTGATTCCGGCATACGTTTCAAAACTTGCACCCTGAGTTTCATCATACTTTCCGGTGGCCTCTAACAAACCAATCATGCCTGCCTGAACCATGTCTTCAAGCTGCACACTTGCCGGTAAACGATTTATCAAATGACAGGCAATACGTTTTACCAGTGGCGCATGACGCTCCACCATGTCATTTGTGTAGTTAGGTTGTTGTTGTGCATATGCCGCTATGCCGTTCATGGCAGAACCTCCAATGTTGTTCCTGAGACTAACCTTTCCACAAAAAACTCAAGGTGTCCACCCGATGCAACGGGTGCAGGCCAATTGTTTACCTTTTTTGACAATGTTTGGAATGCCTGAGCGGAACGGCTGCGAGGAAACGCTTCTACGACGGCTTTTTGGCGTTTTACGGCCTTCTGGAGATGCTCATCATAGGGGATATGACCGACATAGTCTAAAGCCACATCAAGAAAACGATTAGACACTTTTGATAGTTTGTCGTAAACCTCACGGCCTTGTTGAGGCCCGGATACCATATTCGCTAAGATATGGAACTTAAATATTCCCTGTTCTTTGCTAAGTAATTTAATCAGCGCATAGGCATCGGTAATGGATGCGGGCTCATCACAAACGACGACTAAGACTTCCTGTGCAGCACGTGAAAAGCTTGTCACACTATCTGAAATACCCGCAGCAGTATCAACCAGCAATACATCAATATCATGACTCAATTCACTAAAGGCACTGACTAATCCGGCATGTTGTGCGGGTGTTAACTCAGCCATATTCTTTACACCCGAAGATGCGGGAATCACTTTTACACCATGCGGACCCTCTAATAAAATTTCTTCTAAATCACATTCACCGTTCATGACATTTGACAGATTTTGATCTGAATGCAGCCCCAGCATAACGTCAATATTTGCTAAGCCCAAATCAGCATCTAGAATAGTGACATTTTTACCTTGTGTTGCGAGAGCAATCGCAAGGTTTACTGATACATTCGTTTTACCAACACCGCCTTTACCGCTAGCAACTGTTATTACACGAACTGGATGTGGTTTTGCCATACGTCTTAGTCCTGCGGCCTGGTCAATGTGTTTCAAATCTGGTGTAAATGCTAGTATATCAGCCCTGTCCATTAGCAACCATACCACCTATAGTTAATGAAGTCGCTTCATCAAAGGCGCTCGTAGATGCCATATGTTGCATGACAGATACACCTCGACTCACAATGCTATGAGCGCGTGCTAAATGAATATCTTCAGGCACTTGCTGACCATCACAGAAGTATGAAATAGGTAACTCATTTTCTATAGCAACAGTAATTGCACCGCCCATACTGGTTGTTTCATCAACTTTCGTTAAGATACACCCTGATAAATTCATCTCTTTAAACTTATCACCCGTCTCGGTGAGTACGCCGCGCTGACAGTTGGTCGCCAGTGTCAGATACGTTTTTATTTTCGGCAAACCTTCTGCCTGTAACATGGCAAATTGTTTATTTAATAGCATGTCACGCTGACTCATTCCTGCCGTGTCGATCAATATCAATTCTTTATCCTGCAGACTATCCAGCGCTTCACGCAAACTATCAGCATCGCCTGTTACACGCATGGGCACTCCCATGATGCGAGCATAACTACGTAACTGCTCATGTGCTGCAACACGATAATTATCAGTGGTAATCAAAGCAACACGGTGTGGGCCATGTTTTAGGGTATAACGTGCTGCCAGTTTTGCGATAGTGGTTGTTTTACCAACACCTGTGGCACCTACTAATGCGACAACGCCCCCTTTTTCAATGATTTCATTATCAGAAACAGGGATACGATGAGCTAATTCGCCTAATGCTAAACGCCAGTTATGTTCAAAATCCTGTTCTTCATTAACTTGTGCTGCAATATCTTTGGCGAGCTTAGGACTTAAACCTAACGACATTAAACGTTGTAATAAACGTGCACGTAATGGATGGTATTGAACTTCTTTACCCCAGCTCAAACCGGATAATTGATTCACCAATAAACCTCTTAATGACTTAAGTTCGGACTGCATTTCCATAAAAGCAGGTTCTTCAGTCCAAAGATGCTCATTATTTTGGATTGGTTGTTTTTTCTTGTTGCTATCAAAGATATCGTTTGGTTTATATTGTTGTGAATTCTTTTGTGCTGAAGCCGCCGGTATGTTTCTTCCGTAGCGGATATCATCTAATGCTGCATCACGATTACGCCTGGCAATATGTGTGCGTGTTGAGGTATCATCTTCTTTAATAAAAGGATTTGGGGTCTTTGTAACGTTGTTTGTTTCAGGTTCATTAATTAATGATTCGTCATAATCAATGGCTGCAACAATTTCGATACCTTCATCAATACGGTTGTTTGATAAAATAACTGCATCAGCTCCAAGAGTTTCACTCACCTTACGTAATGCGGTTCGCATATCATCAGCTACAAATCGTTTTATTTTCATCTTACCCGGCCCCTGTTATTCAGACTGTTTGCAGTCCAAGCCTATGTCATAGAGTGCTGATTCCTTCTGTATTCTATTGACCTACAGTAGCGACAATCCGAATCTGTTTGTCACTAGGAATCTCGTTGTATGACAGTACGTGTAAGTTTGGAATCGTGTGTCGCACAAATCGCGCTAACATCGTTCTAATTAAACCGGATACCAGAAGCACGGCGGATTGTCCCATTGCTTCTTGTTTCTGAACGCTTTCCTGTAATGCTGTGAATAAACGTTCAGCTAATCCCGGCTCAACGCCACCTACTCCGTCTGCCTGTACAGCTTGATGCAACAACTGTTCCAGATTTGGATCAAGGGTGATAACAGAGAGTTCAGCCGCCATGCCATTGATTTGTTGGACGATCATGCGTCCTAAAGAGGTACGGACAGCGGTGGTTAATTCGTCAGGATCCTGACTTCTGTTTGCATGTTCTGCCAATGTTTCGGCGATCGTACGAATATCGCGAACCGGAATACCTTCAGCCAATAAGCTTTGTAATACCTTAACGATAATGCCCAAATTCAATGTATCTGGCACTAGATTTTCGACAAGTTTTGGTGCTGATTCTGCTAGCTTATCAAGCAAGTGCTGTACTTCTTCATGACCAAGCAGTTCGTTGGCATGGGTTTGTAGTAACTGGCTTAAATGTGTCGCAATCACCGTGTTGGAATCAACAACGGTATAACCTAAGGTCTGTGCCTGATCACGTTGCGAACTATCAATCCATTTGGCTTCTAAACCAAAGGCAGGATCCTTGGTATCTGCACCGGAAATTGTGCCATAAACCTGACCTGGATTTATCGCCATGTCTTTTTCCGGTTGAATATCCGCTTCACCCACACTCACCCCCATTAATGTAATTCGATAACCATTGGGAGGGAGTTCAAGGTTGTCTCTAATGTGAACAGCCGGAACAAGAAAGCCTAATTCCTGTGATAACTTTTTACGTACTCCTTTAATCCGGGCCATCAATTGACCACCTTGATCTTTGTCGACCATAGGGATGAGTCGGTAGCCAACTTCTAAACCAATCGTATCAACAGGGGTAACATCATCCCAGCTAAGCTCTCGACTTTCGGGGGCTTGCTCTACTGTTTCAACGGGAACGTCTTTGATTTCAGGTTGTGACTGACGTTTTTTTATAAAAAAGGCACCTAAACCACAGGCTAATGATAAAAAGAGAAAAGCAAAATGAGGCATGCCGGGAATAACACCCATTACACCAAGAACACCAGACGTTACCACTAATGCTTTTGGCTTTTTAAATAACTGACTTAATACCTGCTCCCCCATATCCTGAGTACTGGAAACACGGGTAACGATAATGCCAGCTGCAGTAGAAAGTAATAACGCTGGAATTTGTGCGACCAGGCCGTCGCCAATGGTTAATAAGACATAATTTTTTGCTGCAATCGCAAAGGTTAAATCATGCTGTAAAACACCAATGACTAATCCACCCAAAATATTAATGATTAATATTAATATTCCGGCAACCGCATCACCCCGAACAAACTTACTGGCACCATCCATTGAACCATAAAATTCTGCTTCTGCACTGATATCATCACGACGACGACGCGCTTCATCTGCTTCGATCAATCCCGCATTTAAATCAGCATCAATCGCCATTTGTTTACCAGGCATCGCATCCAGGGTAAAACGTGCGCTTACTTCCGATATACGTGTTGCACCTTTGGTTATGACAACAAAGTTGATAATGACCAGAATAGCAAACACAATAATACCTACAGCATAATTACCGCCAATAACGAATTCACCAAATGCTTTGATCACCTGTCCGGCTGCATCACTGCCTGTATGTCCCTCAAGTAGTACAACACGGGTTGAAGCAACATTGAGTGCAAGTCGTAATAACGTAGTAACAAGTAGTATGGTTGGAAATAAAGAAAATTCTAAAGGTCGTAAACTATAAACAGTTACAAGCAAAACAACTAAGGCAAGAGAAATATTGAAACTGAAAAACACATCCAACATGAAAGGCGCAAGTGGCACCACGATCATTGCCATCATGACCATTACTAATACCGGTGCACCTAAGCCATTTCGACTTATGGATTTCATGTTATCTAAAAAAGCTACTTGTTCTGCCACTCTGTTTACCTTCAATATTCTAATGTTTAATGTAGTACTACATCACGGTCATGGAACGGGTGTTGTCTGTTTAAGACTCGTTATAAGCCATCCCTGGCAGACAACCCCCATTCCACTCTCTTACTTATGCTCTTATTCACGAATTTATAACTGAATATATTTACTTATCAAACTTCATATCTTCAGGGATAGGAAGATCATTCAATTTGTGTTCCTTCTTACGTTTATGCCAGTTACGATCCGTGCGTAATTTAAAGATGTATGCCAACACTTGTGCGACTGCTAAATACAATGCTGCCGGAATCTCTTCATCAATTTCAGTTGTATGATGTAAAGCACGCGCTAAAGGCGGTGCTTGTAAAATGGGCACTTCATGTTCACGGGCAATCAGCCTGATTTGCATCGCAATAATATCGACACCTTTTGCAACAACAACCGGTGCAGCCATGTTTTCCTGATCGTATTTAATCGCAACAGAATAATGTTCCGGGTTGGTGATAATAACGTCAGCCTTAGGTACCTCTGCCATCATGCGGCGTTGTGCTATTTCACGCTGAGTATTCTTAATACGGCCTTTAACATCAGGATTACCTTCAGTATCTTTATTTTCGTCTTTGATTTCCTGAAAGGTCATTTTTAACTGTTGCGTATGATCATAAATCTGGAATGGCACATCAATTAAGGCAATTAAAACCAGTGCCGTTGCACTTGCAAGAAAAGACCAAATCAATAAATTTGCCATGTGAGGTAAAGCCTGAACCAGTGGTTCACTGCCCAACCCTAAATAAACATCAATTTGTGAATACAAAAATAAAATTGCCGTCGTGCCAATAATGAGAAACTTAATTAATGCTTTAATTAATTCGACAAAGCCTTTTTTAGAAAATACACGCCCCATTCCGGTAACAGGGTTTAATTTGTCCCATTTGAATGAAAGAGTTTGAGTACTAAAAGTGATGCCGCCCATCATTAATGGTCCTGCAACAGCGGCTAAAGTCATTAAAGCAAAAAAAGGCGCAATATAAATTAGCGCGTCTAAAATTGCACTTTCAAGCATGACCGGCATTGCGGTAATATCAAAAATATTTTCACGGCTGATGTTTAAATGACGACGGAAAAGATCAATAAAGTTATTAGCAATACCTGGTCCGATAAATAAAATACTTGAACCTGCCATTAACATCATTAGCATGGTGTTTAACTCACGCGATGTGGGTACCTGGCCTTTTTCCCGGGCTTGTTGTATCCGTCGGGGGGTGGGTTGTTCGGTACGTTCCTGACCGGTATCTTCTGCCATTATTTAATACCTAATATACTTTGTATCAAATGATAAACTTGATTGAACAGAGAAATAGATTTAGGGGAAATATTAGGCAGCGTCACCATCACCAGACTAAAACCTAATAACATCGTAATAGGAAAACCAATCGCAAAAATATTTAACTGAGGCGCTGAACGGGTCATTACACCAAAAGCCAGGTTAACCACCAACAATGACGCGATAGCAGGTAAAGCGATGGCCATACCACCGGCAAAAATATTTCCACCCCACTTTACTATTTGCATAAAATCTTCGGCGACTAAGCCCTGAGCAGAGATCGGCATCGTTTTAAAACTTTCAGCTAATACTTCAACTAAAACTAAATGCCCGTTAATTGCGAGGTAAACCAACATAACAAAAATGGTATAAAACTGACTAAGGACAGGTGACTGTTGTCCATTTTGAGGATCAACCATCAATGAAAAGCCGAGCCCCATTTGCATTGCAACAATCTGCCCGCCTGTTATCACTGCACTAAATACAAGTTGTACTGCAAAACCGATAATTAAACCGATAAGAATTTGTTGCGCAATAATAAGAATAGCTAAAGGACTAAACACATCAACTTCTGGTACAGGTAAAATTGGAACAAGAATCGACGTGATCGCCAGTGAAGTCATAATCTTAACTTTAATCGGTACACTGCGCGTGCCAAATATCGGTGCCGCAGATACCATTGCTGACACTCTGAATAACGGCCATAAATAGGCGCCAATGAGAGCGGTGATTTCTGTGGCAGAAATAATCACGTTTAACCAACTATGTATGGGATATCTTGAATAAGCTGTAAGGTATAATCCATTATTAAACGTAGCATCCATGGCCCTGCTAACATTAAAGTAAAAAGAGTAATAATAAGTTTAGGAATAAAACTTAACGTCATTTCATTAATTTGAGTAGCCGCCTGAAACATACTCACCATTAAACCAACGATCAAAGCAGGAATAAGAATAACCAACGTCAACATTAACAAAACATATAATGCGTTTTGAAATATGGTTAATACATCTTCAGGACTCATGTCATCTCCTCTTATACATAAAAACTGGATGCTAATGTGCCGATAATTAAATTCCAGCCATCAACCAGAACAAACAACATTATTTTAAAGGGTAAGGAAACAACCATTGGTGACAACATCACCATACCCATCGACATCAAAACACTGGCAACAACGAGATCAATAATTAAAAAAGGAATAAATAGTAAAAAACCAATTTGAAAAGCGGTTTTTAATTCACTTGTGACAAAAGCGGGAACCAAAATTGAAAACGGTACTTCAGCATGTGATGCAAACTTGTCATGACCTGCGATTTTCGAAAAAGTGATAATGTCTGTTTCTCGTGTTTGACCAAACATAAAGTGTCGCACTGGTTTTCCTGCTGCCACAGCGGCATCTTGTATGTTCATTTTCTCAGTGAGATACGGTTGCAAGGCTTCGTTATTAATACGATCAAAAACGGGCGCCATGATAAAAAAAGTAAGAAACAAAGATAAACCAATGAGTGTTTGCGATGAGGGTGCCTGCATTAAACCAAGCGCTTGTCGCATAATAGATAATACGATAATAATTCGTGTAAACGAGGTCATCATCAGTAACGCTGCTGGCAACAACGTTAATACTGTCATTAATATTAATATTTGAATGCTAACGGTGTAGGATTGTTCACCATTTGCGGCAGTTTTAACAGTGATTGCTTGCAAACCTACTTCAGCAAAAACACTTTGCAGTGGTGCTAAGCCCACAAGTAATATTACGACAAAAGATACAATGTATTTAAGATTGATTCTCATGCCTTGCTCCGGTTTTTAATCGCAGCATGTAATTTTTCAGCAAAACCGGAAGAGACTTTTGAATTTGTTTGGTTTGAACTTGTTTGTGTTTCAAGAGGCTCATCCATCACATGTAATGTACGAATTTCACCCGGTGCAACGCCAACAAGTAATTGAGTCTCACCCGCCTGAACCAGAACAATACGTTCACGTTGTCCAACAGAAACGCCGCCAAGCACTTTTAAATTTCCTGTGGCGGCACCATTGAACTTCCCAATACGACGCATGAACCATGCCATACCAAAAACCAGAGCAACGACAACGAGTAAACCGAAAAACATTTGTAGATAATTACCAACACCAATAGGTTCACTCGTGAGAGACGATATAACTTTTTTTTCAGTTTCCGCGTAACCAATTTGTGCAGTCAAAAGTAAAAAAAAAGTAGTTAGAACACGCATAAAACAACCCTGCTATTTCAGCTTTTTAACTCGTTCAGCAGGACTAATAATATCTGTTAGTCGAATACCAAACTTTTCATTCACAACAACAACCTCACCATGTGCGATAAGTGTTCCGTTAACCACAACGTCAAGTGGTTCACCCGCCATACGATCCAGCTCAACAACAGAACCTTGATTTAACTGTAATAAGTTACGAATGTTTATTTTCGTATTACCAATTTCCATTGAAATAGTTACCGGAATATCTAAAATCACATCCAGATTAACATCTTCACCTGAAGCTGAGCTGGACGTGTTTTCTAATTTATCCAGAGTGACATTTTCCGCCCCTAAAACTGAAGCTGCATTAGTCTCTTCCATTGGCGTGCCCGCTTCTTCCATTGCTGCTGCCCAGTCATCCATTGAATCATCGTTATCATCACTCATGATGTTCACCTTTTTGTTTTATATTTGTTGTACTTAAAACTGCTAATTCTTTATCAAACGAATGATCAACAGCTTCAATAATTTTTACTGCTTTACTGCCTTTTGATTCACCTACCTTGCCTCGCAACACAGGAACATCTTCTGCTCGCAAGGTCACCATTTCAGGCATACTAATAGGCAAAATATCACCTTCTCTGAGGTTTAATACATCAACAAGTGAGAGCTCAACTTCCGTTAAGCTGCATGACAATTGAACTTCTGCCTGTTTTATTTCTTCACGCAATGAGATAACCCAACGTTCATCCTTGTCAGCAATATCACTGGCAATACCTGCATCTAATAAATCTCGAATGGGTTCAACCATTGAATAAGGTATAGTGACCTGAAAATCACCACCTCCGCCATCTAACTCAATATGAAAAGTAGAAACGACAACCACTTCAGTCGGACTGACTATATTTGCAAACTGAGGGTTCACTTCCATACTGTTAAATTCAAAATCAACCTGCATAACCGGCTTCCAGGCATTTTCTAAATCTTTGAAAGCATCAATTAATACAAGGTTAATGACACGTTGTTCCGTAGCAGAAAAATCTCGCCCCTCAATTTTTGCATGACGGCCGACACCACCGTAATAATTGTCGACAAGAATAAAAACAAGCTTTGGATCAAAGACACACAGAGCCGAACCACGCAATGGATGTATTTTTACAATATTTAAACTGGTGGGAACAAACATGCTATGAATGTATTCAGAAAATTTAACCATTTGTACACCGCTCACTGAAATTTCAGCTGAGCGACGTAGCATGTTAAATAAACTTATGCGAAAACTACGAGCGAAACGTTCATTGATCATTTCCAGTGTTGGCATACGACCACGAACAATTCGATCATGTGAAGCAAAATCGAATTCACGTGCTACACCATCTTGTAACTCAAGATCATTTTCTGTTTCTACATCACCGTCATCAACGCCATGTAAAAGCGCATCAATTTCGTCTTGTGATAACAGGTCGCTCGCTGACATTTTTAGTCCTTACTGCATTATAAAGCTGGTAAAATAAATATTTTCAATTGGGCCTGCAACGCGTTCATCATGAGTCCCGTGTTCTTCAACAGAAGCATTATGTGCCTCTTTTTTCTTATCTTTCTCTTTACCGTGAGATGCTGAATTTCCTACTGAAACAACAACCTTGTTAATCGTATCTAATAGTTTCTTTTGTAGCGCTTCTTTTCCACGACGATCTTTAAGATCATCAAAACTTACTCCACTCAAAACAACTAATATGTCATTTCTTATTACTGGTCGATATGTTCCCACTGTTGCCAGCGCCTTTTCATCACGTGTTGCTATTTGTAAGTCAACTTGTAAGTAACGCACTTTAGAAGTTGGACCAAAATTCACAATAAATTCCGGCACCATGGTTAAATATTTTAGCGGTCCTTTTAGCGTTTCTTCTTTTGCAGCTGAATCGGATGAGGTGCTTTCATCTTTACTTAAAAATATCCATGCACCCACTCCCGCTAAATTCAAAACAAGTAAAATAATTACAATTAAAAGAATGGGGGATTTCTTTTTTGAATTGTTCACATCAAGTTCGAGTTCTTCTTCGGCCATTACAATTTATTTCCTGTGCGCAGGGCTTTTTTCTGTTATTTACTGTAATGCAAAACACATACCAGCAATTCATAACAGCAATAAAGCCAGTTAAAACAATAAGTTAAAATAGTTAATTAAATAAACGTCAATGATTTGACGAGCTTATAGAGATGTAAAATGACAAATTCATGACTCTAATAATCATCTAATAAACATTAGTGTTCAGAAATCAACCAATCTCAATAAGATAAATAGAGTCTGGCTATTATTTGAACAGATGCTCACGATAATGGCGTAATTCATTGATTGAATCACGGGTATCATCCAAAGCAAGATGAGCGCCGGATTTCACCACGCCTTTAGCCACAGCTGGTGCCCAACGCTTGGCTAACTCTTTAAGTGAACTCACATCAAGATTTCTATAGTGAAAATAGTCCTCTAATTCAGGCATAAGCCGCGCCATAAAACGCCGATCCTGGCAAATACTATTACCACACATTGGTGAAGCACCTTTAGGAACATATTGACGCAAAAATTCTAATGTTTTTTGTTCGACATCAGATACACTCAAAGTACTGTTTCTTACGCGTTCAGTTAAGCCTGATTTACCATGTTGGTTAGTATTCCATTCATCCATTCCATTCATGATGTCATCACTTTGATGAATTGCAAGCATGGGACCTTCTCCCAGCTCATTGAGATCGCTATCGGTTACAATTGTGGCGATTTCAATAATGACATCATTTTGGGTATCCAAACCGGTCATTTCGAGATCAATCCAGATTAAATTATTTTTATCCTGAGTCATAAAATTACCTTTAATATTTATACTTGCTAATCATTCTAGCAAACGCTAACCTGCCTGCCGATCTTATTTAATTATTAAAATGGTTATTATGGAAACGTTTAGTATCTTATTTATTCTCGCTCTTTTACTCTCTCTTATTGTCCAGCTTTGGCTATCAAATCGCCAGTCAAATGCGATTCTCAGCAATCGGGCCTCCGTACCTGATGCATTTGCAGAACAAATAACAATAGAGCAACATCAAAAAGCCGCTGATTACACCATGGCTAAATTAAAGATTAATAAAATTGAGCTTTTATATGGGGCAATATTATTACTTGCCTGGACACTCGGCGGTGGTTTAGAGCTTGTCGATACTTTTATCCGGGCTTACGACTATGCTGAAATAATCACTGGCCTCGCGGTTATATTCAGCATCATGTTGGTTTCTGCCATTATCGACCTGCCTTTCACGCTTTACCGAACCTTTAAAATTGAGCAACGATTTGGCTTTAATCGCATGACCGCGATTCAGTTTATTAAAGATATGCTGACACAAACTCTTCTTACTTTAGTGCTCGCGGTTCCTCTCATCGCAGGTATTTTATGGCTAATGCAGGATGCATCCCCGCTCTGGTGGATTTATGTCTGGGCAGCTTTACTCATTTTCGGGTTATTAATCTCATGGATTTTTCCAACCTTCATCGCGCCTCTATTTAATAAGTTTACGCCTTTAGAAAATGAAGAGTTGCGAGAACGAATAACCACATTAATGGATCGTTGCGGTTTTGCCAGTAATGGTATTTTTGTCATGGATGGATCTAAACGCTCAAGCCATGGCAATGCCTATTTCACCGGCCTTGGCAAAAATAAACGCATCGTCTTTTTTGATACATTACTCGAAACTCTGGATCCTAATGAAGTAGAAGCCGTACTGGCACATGAACTCGGACATTTCAAACATCATCATGTTCGTAAAGGTCTGATTTTAAATGCCGTAATGACGCTCGCTGGTCTCGCCATACTCGCATGGCTTATTAAACAGGATGCTTTTTATAATGCACTGGGTGTTAGCCATGCTTCAACGTATATGGCATTAATTCTGTTTAGTATGGTTATGCCGTTACTTAGTATCTATTTACAACCGCTCATGTCATCGTTGAGTCGAAAGCATGAGTTCGAAGCTGATGACTTTGCAGCAGAACAAAGCCAACCGCAAACATTAATTAAAGCACTGGTTAAATTGTATCGTGATAATGCAAATACACTGACACCGGATCCGTTATATTCGGCTTTCCATGACTCACATCCACCTGCCCCCGTGCGTGTGGCGCATTTATCAGCTAAAATAAGCTAACACTTGTCACAAAATTTGATATTAAGGTTGAAAATTTATGAGTCGCTTATTCATATACATTAGTCTTATTTTGATATCTACGCAGGTTAATGCTGATATTAAAAATGGTAAAGAACTCCATGATAGCAACTGCACTAGCTGCCATATTTCAATTCAGGGGGGTGACGGCACAGGCATTTACACGCGCGAGAACAACCGTATTGAAACTTATCCAGCATTGATTAAACAGGTAAAGCGCTGTCGGGACAGTCTTGGCGTAGCCTGGCCCGAAGAACATGTTAATGATGTTGTTGAATATTTAAATACCACATTTTATAAATTCAAAAATTAACTTTTCCCTCTCAACGACACATGCCTGACGACATTGAACAATTACACGGTACCGTCATAGCTGCATTTCGACGTTATACTTTAGTTAAAGACAAAACAAACACATTAATTCAATGCCAGCAACGCAAGTCAGTTGGTCAGATTGTATGTGGTGATATTGTTCTCTGGCAAAAAGAGGATGCGGAAACAGGCGTCATCACGGCGGTAGAAAAACGTCATTCAATCCTGCAACGTCCTGATATTAATAATAACCTGAAAATTATTGCATCAAATATTGATCAGGTATTTATTGTTGTTGCCAACAAACCAGAACTTAATGAAGGTCTGATTGATCGCTATCTTGTTGCCGCTGAAAATAACGACTTAAACCCTGTTATTTTATTAAATAAAATTGATTTGTTTTCTGAACAGGAATTTTCAGATTTAAAACAACGTTTACAGCTCTATCAGGATATTGGCTATCGTGTTATTTATACCAGCGCGAAACAGGAGCATGGATTAGATTCATTGACTGATCTATTAAAAGATAAAAATAATATTTTTGTCGGTCAGTCCGGCGTTGGCAAGTCTTCATTAATTAATTCTCTTCTTAAATCAGATGCACGAATAGGTGCAATTTCTGAAGCAACGGGTAAAGGTAAACACACCACCACCACGGCATACCTCTATCCATTAGAACAAAACCAGGGGCACATTATAGATTCGCCAGGTGTTCGTGAATTTGGCTTAATGAAATTATCTGCAGAAGATATTTTTTATGGCTTTATTGAATTTAAAGCCTATCTTGGTCACTGTAAGTTTCGAAATTGTTCGCACAAAAATGAACCCGGATGTGCATTATTAACCGCTTTAAAAGATAAAAAGATAACGGAACAACGATGGAAAAGTTGCCATCGTATTATTGATTCTTTAACCGAAAGCCGGTTTTAATTTTTTGATTAAAAATTTAATGAGCTGCTGTTGCCGCTTTTTTATCAGTAATACTACTACCTTCATTTTCAGCAATCGAGTTAACGGTTGCTTTATTCATAACGATGATACTGATTCGACGATTAACCGGGCTACCTGGGTGCTTTTTATCAAACAAAACGGTTGAAGATAAACCCACTACCCGACCAATTTGTTGAGCTGGCATCCCTCCCTTTATTAACTCGCGTCGCGCCGCGTTAGCACGATCACCCGAGAGCTCCCAGTTACTGTATTGTTTTCTCAGAACTTCTCCATCAACCGTTTCGTATTCAATTATACCCTTGCCAAAAGCAGACACATCGGTGTGACCGGTGATGCTTATTTTATTAGTCGCGTGTTTGGCAATCGTTTTTGCAACTTCATGCAGAATAACACGAGTATAAGGTTTAAGTTTCTCACTACCGGCTGAAAACATCGGCCGTTTTTCTTTATCAATGATTTGAATACGTAAGCCTTCAGGCATAACTTCCAGTAAAAGCTGATCCTGAAAATCTTTAAGCATATCGCTTTTTTCAATCGTTTCTTTAAGTTTAATAAGGAGCTGATCTAATACGACTTTATCTTTCGCTTTTTGTTTTTCGTCTTCATCCTTGTTCTCGCTATCATCTGAAATAACATCTTCTTTTTGTTCTATTTCAGCTTGCTTCATGATTTTTTCACCCTCGCCATGGGGGATTTCTTTGGTACCGCCAAGCTTAATCATGCTGGTACTGGCGCCACCCGGGCCAATCAGGGGTGACGGATTTCTAAACATGTCAGATATACCACCGCGCATTGCTTCATCACTGATACCAAGTAACCAAAGTAAAAGGAAAAAGGCCATCATTGCAGTTACAAAATCTGCATATGCCACTTTCCATGCACCACCATGATGACCGCCGCCTTTAACGATCTTTTTGATAACTATCGGTTGTTTTTTATCGTCTGCCACTTAATCGGTCTATTTATTATCTGGGGTTTATTATCTGAGGTTCAATTAACAAAAAGTTTATTTTTGTCCTTTCACATATTCTTCTAATTCGATAAAGCTCGGTCTTAAATCACTGGTGAGCGCTTTACGTCCAAACTCGACGGCTATTTGAGGTGTATAACCATTTAAAGTAGCGATAATACAGGTTTTTGCACAGCCAAAAATTAAGCCTTCTTCTTTAGCCTGCTCGCCCATAGACGCAGCCATTGGACCGGCAAAACCATAGCCCATCAAAATACCCATAAAGGTACCGACTAATGCTGCACCAACATGATGTCCGAGTACTTCTGGTGGCTCACTAATATAACCCATGGTAATGACAACCCCCATTACCGCTGCAACTATACCAAAAGCTGGCAAGCCATCGGCCATATTTTGCAGAGCATGGCTGGGAGCTTCTACTTCATGGTGGTGAGTTTCCAGTTCAAGATCCATTAGACTTTCTAACTCGAAGGCATTCATGTTTCCACCCACCATGAGGCGTAAATAATCACAAACAAAATCGACGAGATGGTGGTTACCGCTTATTTTGCTCGCAGCTTTAAATATCTCACTATCATGTGGTTCTTCGATGTCTGCTTCGAGCGCCATCAAACCTTCTTTACGCGCCTTTGAGAAAAGATTAAACAGTAAACCCAGCAACTCCATGTAAGTTTCTTTTTTATATTTTTGACCTTTAAATAATCCAAAAATACCTTTAAGTGTTCCAAAGACGACTCTAGCGGGGAAAGCAACAATAAAGGCACCAATTGCACCACCTAATATAATTAATATTTCAAAGGGTTGCCATAATGCACCGAGTAGGCCCCCTGACGCCAGATAACCCACAACAATTGAAGCAATCGTAATAACAAGCCCAAGAATAAATTTCATTTTCTAAACTAATCCTAAATATATCAAAAATCGTATTATTTAATACCATATCACGGTAATCATTAAATATCATATCGACCATTCATAAGAAATACTTTAGAAAATATTCATGTGACCGATATATTGCTTGTACTTGTTTAAACGCAAAGATATCGGTTAAATAGTGGTAACTGTTTACCGATAAATAAGCGTATTAAAATAACGTGTAAATATACACCCAATGTGTAAATACTAAAAATCTTGAGTATCAATGGAAAACAACAACATTAATAAATGGTTAGAGCTTGCAGTCAAAGAGCCCGTGCCCGTACTCAAATATACGATTAAAGAGCTACGGAATTTATGCCGCAAAGAAGAAATTCCATTAAAAGAAATTACCCATGTGGTTGAACGTGATCCTGGTTTAGTTGTACATATCTTACGCTCATCAAATAATCGTCCCAAAGGCCGGTTAGCTTCTGAAATTACACATGTAAATCAGGCGTTTCGATTAATGGGAACGGATCAACTAACGAAATTACCTGATGCCTTACCTGCAGTTGGCGATATATTGGAAGGCGATGCGAAAATAAGATTATTAGAAACCTTTAGTCGAGCGTATCATGCCGCGCGCTTTGCAACAGACTGGGCAGCAATTCGTCGTGATATGACCCCCGATGAAGTATTTGCCGCAGCACAACTTCATTTTTTGGGTGAAATGGTTCTATCAATTCATGCGCCTGAATTACTGAAAAAAATTACTCAGTTACGCGTCAAAGACAACCTTGCTTCTGAAGAAGCGCAGTATCTGGTTTTGGGCTTCACTTTAAATGAGTTAACTCAGAAAATAGCCGCAAAACTTAACTTTCCTGAACTTGTAACTGAAGCATTATCAGCAGAAAATGCAAAATTCCCACGCGCTTATGGCATTATGTTAGGCGTTCAGCTCGCAAGAAACATCAGTCACGAAGGCTGGTATGCCAGCCAAACCTATGAGATACAGGAACAAATTGCTGAATGGATGGATATCAGTATAGATGAAGTCATAGCACGTAATCATGTCATTGCCGCTGAAGTGGCACGAGAAGTGCCTCAATATGACACAGAACCCGCAGCCCGGCTGTTGCCTCTAATCAGGGAAATTCCTCCCGAAATATCAGGAGAACAAGAAAGTACTGCCCAGGAACATGCCGCTATTTGTCTCATTCCACAATTAGCTTTGCTACGAAATGCTGTGCAAATGATGACAAAATTTTCTCCTAAAGACATTACCACCGATGAATTTATTCAACACGTTGTGTCAACGATGCATGATGGTATAGGACTAAACCGTGTGGTATTTAGCCTTTATAATGATGAAGAAGATTTATTACAGGGCAATATTTTCAAAGGCACGGAGAATGATCCGGTATTTAATCGTTTCTCAATTAAGCTAGATAACAATAATATATTTTCTCACCTAATATCAAAACCACAGGCTGTTTTAATAAATGAATCAAGTCGGGCAAAATTTTGGCCGCTTGTTAGCAGTGACTTTCAAAAACTGATCAACACCAACTCTTTTGTCGCGATGTCTATTTTTGTAAAAAATAAACCCTATGGATTATTTTATGCAGACAGGCATACAGCCACCTGTCAGATTGAAGAAAGAAGTTATAATTATTTTAAAACTCTGTGTACACATGCAACTAAAGTGCTGGAACAACTCATTTAAGTTCAATGCTCTAAAAGACCTGCCGACCGGTAAAGGCGTGCGAAAGTGTACTGCTGTTAACGTATTCCAGTTCTCCACCAACCGGAACACCGTGCGCGATTCGGCTTGCCGTTATATTACGTGAATTCACCATTTCACTGATGTAATGCGCCGTTGCCTCACCTTCAACGGTAAAGTTTGTTGCCAATACAACTTCTTTAATTTCACCTTGATCAAGCCGTTTAGCCAGTAAATCCAAGCCAATTTCTTCAGGCCCTATCCCATCGAGTGGAGAAAGGTGCCCCATTAAAACAAAAAACAGACCTTTATAATTTGTTGACTGTTCGATGACCTGAACATCTGAAGGTGTTTCCACAATACAAAGCACTGAACGATCACGATTCGTACTCTCACAGATGTCACATAGTTTTAGTTCGCTTAAACTTCTGCATTGTTCACAATGCCCGACTTCTTCAACTGCCTTAGCAAGTATGATACCTAGATTTTCTGCACCACTGCGATCACGCTCAAGTAAATGATACGCCATACGTTGTGCAGATTTTGGCCCTACGCCGGGTAAACAACGTAAGGCTTCTATCAATTGGTTGACGAGTACGCTACCTGACATAAAAATTTAGAAAGGAAGTTTCATTCCACCGGGTAAATTTAAACCCGCAGTCATTCCGGACATTTTATCCGCAGATGTTTTCTCAACCTGACGTACTGCATCGTTAACGGCTGCGGCAATTAAGTCTTCTAACATATCTTTATCATCACTCAGCAAACTATCATCAATAGAAACACGTTTAACATCATGACGACATGTCATAACGACAGATACCATACCGCCACCTGACTGACCGTTGACTTCTATATTTGCCATCTCTTCCTGCGCTTTAGCCATGTCAGCCTGCATTTTCTGCGCTTGCTTCATCAAATTGCCGATTCCGCCTTTCATAGTATTACCTCGATATATTCTGTTGTTTATTCGTTTACTTTAAAATTTAATCTTTATTTTTCATCTATTGCAGTGTCTATTGGTTGAACGGATTCAATATTAACATTTGCATTAAATGCATCCATAATATTTTTTACGTTATCATCATTAATAATAGAGCTTTCCGCTTCTGACTGACGTTCTTGTTGTTCTCTTCCACTACGAGCAGCGGGTGTTTCTGTTTCTATTTGTGCTTTTTCTATATTTAATTTAAGCGGTACCTCAAAATATCTCGATAACATTTCTTGTAGTTGTTGTTCACGACCAGAAGTTAGCATAGCTGAGTGAGAAGGCGCGATAGCTAAATTTAAATGTGAGTTATCAATACTGACAAAAGCACTATGTTCTACCAGTTGATTCAGGATACCTGTCGTAGATATTGATGAAACAACTTCATGCCAGTTAGTTGAAGTTAATTCAGCTTCACTAATTTTGGCTAAATTTGTTGAATGAACTATTGTAGCAGCAGGTTTAGCGTCTTCTGAAGTAGCCTCATTGACACCAGATACTTCAGTAACAAGCTGTTTTTCTTCTACTCTGGCACGACTATTATTAGTAGCAATTTTTTTTTCAGTGTAACCGCTACTTGCTACTGCAGGCTTTGGGGCTGCCTTTTTAGTTCCATCATCAGGACGAAAAGCCAGCATACGTAACAATACCATCTCAAGTCCATTACGCTGGTCCGGCACTAACGGTAAATCTCGTCGGCCATGTAATGCTATCTGATAATACAACTGAATATCTTCAGCCGTTAATGCCTCTAATAATTTAAAGTAACGATCTTTGTCACCCATATTAAAATCATAAGCTTCCGGCACTTGTTTCAATAATGCCAAATAATGCAAACTGGTAATAATTTCTGCTAATACAGCGGAAAAATCGGGCGCTTGTTGCGCTAATTCCTGAACGCGTTGAATAAGTACAGCCCCATCCTGAGAAACTAACGCATCTAATAAATCATAAACATAATGTTGTTCAATACTGCCTAGCATTAATCGCACATCAGCATCATTCACCTTGCCATTACTAAAAGCAATGGCCTGATCTAGCAAGCTAAGTGCATCACGCATACTGCCATCTGCTGCTCGCGCTAATTGTAATAAAGCAGCGGCATCAAAACTTAAATTTTCTTTCTCTAATATAAGCTGCAAATGTGCCTGAATCAGTTCTATAGACAACCGCCTTAAATTAAATTGCAAACAACGGGATAAAATGGTGACGGGTAATTTTTGTGGATCAGTCGTCGCAAGCAAAAATTTAACATGCGGTGGCGGTTCTTCGAGTGTTTTTAACAAAGCATTAAAGCTGTGGCCAGATAGCATATGTACTTCATCGATCAGATAAACTTTATAGCGGCCACGGGTGGGCGCATACTGGACGTTATCTAAAAGTTCCCGGGTGTCTTCGACTTTGGTTCGTGAAGCAGCATCTACTTCGATTAAGTCAACAAAACGACCTTCATCAATTTCCTTGCATGTCGCACACTGACCACAGGGCGAGGCACTGACACCTTGTTCACAATTGAGCGATTTGGCAAGAATACGGGCAATGGTCGTTTTACCAACACCACGTGTGCCGGTAAATAAAAAAGCATGGTGCAAACGACCACTATCAAGCGCATTACTCAAAGCACGTAATACGTGCTCCTGACCCACCATTTCAGCAAAGCCACGGGGACGCCATTTGCGTGCAAGTACCTGATAACTCATGTAAATCCTTCAGATTAATGATGATACAAACTAGCTCAGTATTGTAACTCAAAAAGGTGCATTTTCATTGTTACAGGGGTCAAGAAAGTCAATAATATTGATGAAATGTGTCGTCGAAGTGACGATTGTAAGGCGGCGACCTGAACAAGCCACACCCCGGCACACGAATCCACCGCTGTGGCTGCTCCCTTCCAGGCCTGACCAGGTTCACGGTTTATCGTTGCGAGAGGACCCATCCAAGTCACCATTGAAGATACAATTGTAAAATCCACCTTTATTGTGGATTTAAGCGGGCATGATTATGAGGCTTGTCGATTCTGTGGTCAATATAATATGATTATTTATGCCCAACATTATGAATCAAGCACTTTGCGAACAGTATAAAAAAGAGCCTTCGCGTTAAAAGGTTTTTCTAATAAATTTTCAGCCAATACCTCATCTTCTTTTGTTCTTTGTCGATCGTCATCAAAACCACTCATTAATTGTATCTTAAGATCAGGGTATTTTTCTCTAACGATACCAGCAAGTTTATAGCCATCCATATTTGGCATAATGACATCAGATAAAAGTAAATCTATTTCATTGTTTTCCAGTATATCCAAAGCTTCTTCACCACTATTAGCAACAAGGGTTTGATAACCTTTGGTTGATAAAATTTTAGTCGTTAAATCACAGATTGAAGTTTCATCATCAACAATTAAAATTGTTTCATTACCGCCTTTATCTATATCAATATCTGAAACAATGTCACTATGTTCAGCAACAGAATGATATCGAGGAAAATAAATTAAAATATATGTACCAGCATTGATACTTGAATCAATCGTTATTACCCCTTTTGCACGCTTAATAACCCCATAGACCTGAGTTAAACCAAGCCCGGTTCCTAATTCACCTTTCGTTGTAAAAAATGGATCAAAAATTTGATTTAATACATCTTCACTTATGCCGCAACCTGTATCAGCAATTGAAACCTGAACATAATCACCCGCAGAGATGTTCAATACGGTCGCTTCATCTTCTGCTAAGTTTCGATTAAATGTTGTCAGCGTCAGGTCACCGCCATCTGGCATTGCGTGCATGGCATTGATGCACATATTCAAAATGGCATCTTCCAGATCCCCTTTGTCTAAAAAGACTGGCCAAATTGAATCTTCTAAATGGAACTCTAAATTGATGCGTGCGGTAAGCGTCTTCTCCAGCATATTTTGAGAGTCAAGTAGTAGCTGATTAACATCAACACTTTCAGGCTGTGCAGACTCTTGTCGGGAAAAAGAAAGTAATTTTTTAGTTAACGTTGCTCCGCGATCGGCTGCCCGTTGAATTTCCTTAATAAATTCATTCGCCTTTTCACCCGCTTCATCGGTAATAACCATATCTAATAACTCAGTGTAACCAAGAATAACATTGAGCATATTATTATAATCGTGAGCAATACCGCCAGTTAACTTACCCAGAGAATCCATTTTCTGAGTTCGACGTAATTGCTGCTCTATCTGTTTTTTATCGGTAATATCTGATTGCACACCAAGATAATGTGTTATTTCACCCAATGAATTTTTTATCGGTGAAATTTTTGCTTCATCCCAGTAGAGTTCTCCATTACTTCTTTTGTTATAAAAAGTCCCTTCCCAGGTTTTACCTGACTGAATGGTTTGCCATAAATTCTGATAAAAACTTTCTGGCATTTCGCCTGATTTAAGCACTGAAGGATTTTTATTGACAACTTCTTCATAAGTGTAGCCTGTTGTTGCTATAAAGGCAGGATTTACATATTCAATGATACCGTTACAGTCAGTAATAACAATTATATTTGGACTTTGTTCGACCGCAAGTGATAATTTCTGAATAGTATCTTGTGTGTGTGTTCTTTCCAGCTCAGCTTCTGTACGTGCAGCAAATATTTTTAAAAGCTCTTCCATTTGTATAGGGTTTTTCATTGGCTTGCTGTCCATAACAACAACAAGGCCGACTGCTTGTCTATTATCAGAATACAATGGTATTCCTATATAACTGTCGACATTCATTTCAATAAGCATTTCATCATTGGGAAACAGTTGTTGAACATGTTCAGGATATGCACAAGCTTTCTTACCAATGACTGTCATACAGGGAGTACCCGGTAGAGAGTAAGAAAAATTTGGAACGATCTTTCCACGCGCATAAACCATATAGGTATTCACTAACATGGCATCATCTTTATCTAACAAACCGATAAAAGCATAATCGGCATTAAACATGGTGGCCATATTCGTAACCAGAGCCTGGAAGAAATCATCCCCGGATGAACTCGATACGGTCGAGGCAATGGTTTTAATTGCTTCATCTGTTCGTTTTCTTTCAGTAATATCCTGAACAGAACCATATGCACGAATCGGTTCTCCATTATTATTATAAAAAATCTCACCTCGGCCGTTTACAAACTTAATACGACCATCATTTAGTAATAATCGATGCTCGACTTCAAAGCCATGCCCATACCGGATAGCATTATTAAACGCCGTATCCAGTAGTGGCCGATCGTCAGGATGAATAATATCAATATATTTTTCATAGCTGATATTATTTTTCGTAGAGTCAACTTCAAATATTTGGTAGGTTTCTTCAGACCATATCAATTCATTTGTCTCTAAATCAAAATCCCAGGATCCGACATGAGCTACATTTTGAGTTTCAGCAAGGCGCTGATCTGCCCGTGCTTGATTCGTTTTTTGTTCAGTAATATCAAACATGAAACCACGCAGAAGCACGGGAACATCATTTTCAACAATGACTTGTACTGACTCACGAATCCACAAAGTGCTACCGTCTTTTTTTGCAAAACGATATTCAAATTCATGATTTTCTTTACGTGCGATAGCTTCTGTACAAAATAGAATCGAAGCCTCTTTGTCTTCCGGGTGTAAGTGATTTAGCCAAAAATTTTCGACATACCATTCTTCTGCGGTGAAACCAGACACGGCTTCTATTTGTGGCCCGACATAAGTAAATTGCCATGTAGCAAGTTTAGCTTCCCATGGTATTGCGGCTGTTGTTTCAAGTAATGCGCGATGGTGAATTTCATTTTCTTTTAAGGTCTGTTCGGCTTCCTTCCTCTCTGTGATATCAAGAATAATGGCAATGAAAGGACTTTCGTTATCATCACGATCAATCAACTGCAAATGCACTTCTACCGGATAAGTCGTTCCATTTTTTCGTTGGTGAACCGTCTCAAAGATCAGAATATTAATCTTCTTATCAAGAACAGGTTGAATTACAACTTTAAAACTTTCAGCTGTAAATTCCGGTTTTATACTATCAGCAGATAATTGTTTAATCTCTTCAAAAGAGTAGCCAAGGTTTTCCAGTGCCCCCTTACTGATGTCCAGAAATTTAAAGTCATGTCTATCAAAGATATATATTTCATTAATACTTGAGTTTAGTAAAACCCCTAATTGTTTAATGTTTATATTTTCGATAAATGATTTATTTATTCTGATACTGTTCCAGTATTTCCAGCACATTAAAATCAGAAGTAAGAGAATGACAGGTAATATAATTAAAAAAACAGGATGATCTGTCCAGGATAAATGTTCTGCTGTGGACTTAGAAATATTTATGTTTTCATTAGCAAAACTTGCTGAATTAAATAGAATATTTAATATAAATATACTAACGACTTTAAATGATGTTTTATTGCCAACTTTGTACATTAGTAACTTCTTATATAAATGATGTCATTACATTATTAAATTAAGAATACATCATTATCACCAAGTTAAAAGTAAAATAATGTAGCAGAATGTTACCTAGCTGAATCTTTTTTTAATGTCTTCTAATAATCCCCGGCTGGCTGATTCGACTAAGTCAAAGACATGTTCAAAGCCCTGATCACCGCCGTAATAAGGATCTGGCACCTGAGTTTCTGAGTAGTCCTGACTAAAATCCAAAAACAAACTTAATTTAGACTCAAGTCCGGCGGGACAAAGTTGTTCTAGTAACAGATAATTTTCATCATCCATGGCTAAAATATAATCGAAATCATTAAAATCCTGTGCTAACGCTTTTCTTGCACGTAAATCACTTAAATTAATGCCACGGTTTAATGCTGTTTGCTGGCTACGATGATCAGGTTGTTCGCCAATATGGTAAGCATGTGTGCCGGCTGAATCTGTACTAATCCAGTTTTCATGACCTTGTTGCTGGACCATATGCCGAAAGACACCTTCAGCGGTCGGTGAACGGCATATATTGCCCATGCAGACAAAAAGCACGGTGATTTTCTTTTTACTCATTGTTTTTCTCGTAAATAGTTTTGCTGTAACAGCAAGCAAGCTGGCTACTCTATAAGCATAAATAACTTCACCTACTGATTATCTTTAGTATAGTGTAAAGCGATAAAATTTAATTTCCATTACGGCTTTATGACGCTAACGAAACTCAAGACCTTAAAACAATCAATCGATACCGAAATGCAACAAGCGTTAATTCGTCTTGCTATTTTAACATGGGGGCTCATATTTTTCGCAATCGGTTGGCATTATAACGTTTACAACCTGTCGACTCAAAATTTCATTCTTTATGGCGGAATTTTTTCCATCTATAGTGTTGCGCTTGCCTTTATTATTAAATACAGACCAAAAGTATAGTGGCGACTTTATCTCACCGTTACCATCGATATTATTTTTATTTCTCTACCTATGGGTGCTTATTAGTCAGGCAATGCGCTTTGGTCGTAACCTGCTTTATGCTACACAAGCAGTCTTATTAGGCTTAATTAATAGTATTCTTGATTTTTCAAAAATTGAAGCCGGTAAAATGCAGCTAAACTATGAGCCGACAGATATCTCGACTCTTTTGAGGAAGTCAAAGAAACAACAATACCTTTAGTTGCGGGCAATAATAATGTTTTTGTTGTTAAGCAATCTGATGAGCTGCTCTCATTTAGCACAGATAAAATCACGCTTACTCAAGCGCTTCTCAATTTACTTAGCAATGCATGTAAATTCACAGATTATGGCTTAATTGAATTAGCAGCCTATCGTGAATTTAAATTAGAAAATGAATGGATATGTTTTTTCTGTGAAAGACTCAGGCATAGGTATATTAGAATCGCGGTTTGAGGTGCTTTTTAAACTATTTACTCAGGCGGCTGTATCGACAACACGTTTATATGGAGGAACAGGTTTAGGGCTTACTATTAGCAAACAATTCATTTCAATGATGAGAGGCGAAATAAGTGTCGAAAGTACATTAGGTAAAGGAACTACGTTTGTTACCAAGCTTCCTGCTCTTACCAGCAAGCTTTGCTAAAAAGAAAAATAATGTGTTTATTCTCAATCGAAACTGAAAATGGAATAATGCAATCCATGATTTTGAAAGATTGCTAAATGCACAGCAGCATATAATTATTCAAACTTTACCTACAGCGAGGCGAAGAAATGCCCCATAATCCAGCAGAAATCAGTGGGATGGTCGTAATACCTTTACCGGTAAATATCACGCAGACCGCACATAAGCTCACAGTTCTATCTAAATAAGGTAAGATACTGTTTTTGAACAAATAAACAGGTTTCATATGTCAGATACGCTCGAACTCAGCAAAGATTTAATTTCACGCCCTTCACTGACCCCTGAAGATGCAGGATGTCAGGCATTAATCGCAGAGCGGTTGAGCCAAATAGGTTTTCAAATCGAACATATGCGGTTTGGTGAAACGGACAACCTTTGGGCTCGTCGTGGTAGTGAGGGTCCTTTGTTTGCCTTTGCGGGTCATACTGATGTTGTCCCCACCGGCCCGGCAGAAAACTGGATATACCCGCCCTTTGAGCCAACGATTTCAAATGGCCTTCTATATGGTCGAGGCACTGCCGATATGAAAGGCTCTGTTGCATGCATGGTAACGGCTTGCGAAAGATTTGTTGAACAAAACCCAAATCATAAGGGCAGCATTGCTTTTCTTATAACCAGTGATGAAGAGGGGCCAGCACATGATGGCACGGTTAAAGTTATCGAAACATTAGAAGCGCGTAATGAAAAGATTGACTGGTGTTTAGTTGGTGAACCTTCCAGTACAAATAAAGTTTGTGATGTCATAAAAAATGGTCGTCGTGGTTCAATCGGTTGCACATTAAAAGTTAAAGGCAAACAAGGCCATGTTGCCTACCCACATTTAGCTAAAAACCCCATCCATGAATTTGCGCCTGTTTTAAAAATTCTCACTGAAACTGAATGGGATCAGGGTAATGAATTTTTTCCGCCAACTACTTTTCAGGTAAGTAATATTCATTCAGGTACAGGAGTAACAAACGTTATTCCCGGCGAATGTGAAATCATATTTAATTTTCGTTTTTCGACTGCTATCACCGACATACAAATACGTGAAAGAGTTGAAACATTATTGAATGAGCATGATATTGAATACGAGATTGAGTGGGCATTATCTGGCCAGGCATTTTTAACTGAACGCGGTAATTTAGTTAACGCGACTCAACAAGCGATTAAAGAAATATGTGGCTATGACAGTGAACTCTCTACTGCCGGAGGTACGTCTGATGGACGCTTTATTGCACCAACAGGTGCACAAGTTGTTGAGCTGGGTCCGTTAAACGCAACAATACATCAGGTTGATGAATGTGTTGGCGTGGAAGATTTAGAGACGCTGTCGAGTGTTTACGAAAAGATACTATTGAATTTATTAAAATAACAAATAATGAAAACACAAACTGAATTTTTAAAATTACGTACCCATCTTGAACAACTCATCATTGGGCAAAAAGTATTACTGGATCGTTTATTAATCAGTTTGTTAACCGGCGGCCATGTCCTACTCGAAGGCGCTCCAGGTTTAGCAAAAACTACGGCGGTTAATACGTTAGCCAGTGGCGTGCATGCAGGTTTTCAACGCATTCAGTTTACCCCTGATCTTATGCCGGGAGATTTAACCGGTATCGATATTTTCGATCCTGAAGCACATCAGTTTAAGTTTGTTAAAGGCCCAATATTTCATGAAATTGTTTTAGCCGATGAAATTAACCGCGCACCGCCAAAAGTCCAGTCTGCATTGTTAGAGGCTATGGCAGAACATCAGGTTACCGTTGGTGGGGTGACACGAAAACTGCCTGACTTATTTGTTGTTATGGCCACACAAAACCCATTAGAACAATCCGGCACCTATCCATTGCCTGAAGCACAATTGGATCGCTTTTTATTACATATAAAACTGGATTACCCAACACCGGATGAAGAGTTAAAAATCCTGAAGTTAGACCGGCAACTGCACTATGGTGAAGACAAAGAACCATTACACTCGCCTATCACACCTGACATCGTATTAGCTGCCAGACGTGAAGTTGCAGATATTCATGTTGATGAAATGCTGGAAAAATATATTGTTTCTATTGTTACCGCAACAAGAAGTCTCGGTGACTGGCATAATGACTGGTCCAGTATATTAATTGCAGGTGCTTCACCTCGTGCCTCTATCGCATTATTACGTGCTTCAAGTGCATTAGCCTATTTAAATGGACGAGATCATGTTATCCCCGAAGATATTCTGGAAGTGGCACCGGATGTATTAAGGCATCGACTTGTTTTGGATTATTCTGCACTCGCTGAAGATATCAGCGCAGATGACATTATCAAACATCTTTTAACTGAAATACCTATCCCATAATAGAAACACTTTTTGTGCCTAAAATAATTCAAACATTAATTAATATCGGACAAAAATCCTTATTTAAGGTTGATAAAACGCTACAGCAACCATTGCTTAATAATAATGAAATTCTTGATTTATTAATGCGCGTCCAAAGCAATAAAAAAGCCCCCCCACATAAGCATGATATTTCTTTTCGAAAAATGGGTGACGCGCGATCAGTATTGCGTGGTCATGGCATGGACTATGAGGAAAGCCGGCAGTATCAGTCAGGCGATGATCCTCGCTATATGAACTGGCAACTCAGTGCGAGAACGGGCCAGCACTATATGAAAGTTTTTCGAGAGGAGCGTCAGCCGGGTATTTTTATACTTGTTGATCGTCGGCATTCAATGCGCTTCGGTACAAAACAACGTCTTAAAATAACACAGGCAGCCCGGGCTGCAACAATTGCCGCATTTACTGCGCAAGAAAAAAACTTTTCAATTGGCGGGGTTATATTAGACGAAGAACTGGAATGGTTTAATGAAAACCAGAATCAACAAGCTGTGTTTGATTTTATACATCGGGCTGCACGCCCTGCTTTGCCGGCGTTTAATCAGGATAAAATTAAAGAACCGGATTTAGAAGATGTTTTACGCTTGCTGAATCAAATATTAACTAGCGGTTCTAAAGTTTATCTTATAAGTGATTTTTACGATCTTAAGCAAGAAAGTCAGTCTACATTATTACAGCTTTCATCTTTACATGAAGTGCATGCAATCCAAATAACAGACAAAGCTGAAACTGAATTACCTCATGCTGGTGATGTTTCACTTAAAAGTGTGGCATCAAATAAACATTACAATATTAATAGTAATTCCCGATTCGAACAAAATAAATTTAAAACAGCCGCAAATGATTTTTTTTCAGACAAGCAGCAGTTGTTTAAAAATATTGCGATACATTATCAACAGGTTTTCACTACGGATGAAAACATAGAACGAAAAATAAACTTATAATATGAGTACAACAACTATCTCATTACCCATAATTGAGGGAATATATGATATTCAACCTCTTGCCGAACCTGCTCTTAGCTTTTTCGAAACGGCATTGATTGTTGTAGGGTTACTCAGCGTTATTTGCCTAAGCATATTTTTAATCTGGAAATATTTTTTTTCGACCAAAGCTGTTTCAAAACGCAGACTCATTAAACTCAGGGTGAATTATTCAGAAAACAACCTGACTCCACATGATGCAGTTTATCTACTCTGTCAAATCATGACTCAGGGACTAAAACTCAATCACATCGGTGAAGACACCCTTCTGCCAGAAAAATTAAGCTCGAAAAAAGAGAAGTGGTTATTGTTCATTAAAGAAATATCTGTTCTGCGTTACGCTAAAACGAATAGTGAAAAAAACAACATAAATAATCTGCTCAAGGAAAGTCTATATTGGTTAAAACGCTGGCCATGAATGATTTTATTTTTACATTGAATTCAGGCACACGCTATGAATTAAGCCAACCTGGGTGGCTATGGCTAATTCCGGTTTTTTTAGTTTTTACTGTTATATTTTATTTTGCAAAAGATAAATATATAACAAAGTCTACGGCTGCCAGCCTTGCAGAATACTCAACAAAGCAACCATTGTTACACCCGCTAATAAATTTATTAATTACTCAATCTGGCCAAGCAACAAATATACGATCATTTAATCTGATTAATTTTGTGATTTTTTCACTTTTAATTATTGCATTAACTCAACCCGTTCGAATGGGTGAAAAACTACCTGAGCCGCCACAAGAACGCGATATTATTTTTATTGTTGACACATCGGTATCAATGATTTTACGTGACTACATACTTAATGGTGAAAGAATTGCCCGCATGAGCCTGTTAAAAGTTGTACTGGACAAATTTATTCAGGAACTTAAAGGTGAGAGAATGAGTATTATTGTCTTTGGCGATCATGCTTACACGCTTGTTCCACTGACATCTGATCAGACCTTATTAAGAAACATGTTATCCCGGGTACAGGCAACTATGGCGGGGCGATTCAATGCTATCGGCGATGCGATAGCACTTGCGGTTAAACAATCATCACAATTCAACAATACAAAGAAAGACAGCAAAAGAAAACGGGTTCTTGTATTATTGACAGATGCAGATCAACCAACTGGAAAAATAGAGCCTGTTATCGCAGCCAGGCTGGCAAAAATGGCTCATCTTCCTCTTTACACTATCGCTATTGGCGCAACCAGTGCCACTGCAGGTGAAAAGCAATTGGGTGGCTTACTTTATTCTCCGGTCGATTTAACCTTATTACAACAACTTTCATCAATAACAGGCGCAAGGAACTATCAGGCGGGCAACCCTAATGCGCTGAAAAATGCTATACGCGCCATTCATTCACATGAAAGCAATAAGCGGTCAGTAAAACCTGTCTATTTTCGTGAGCCACTTTACTATTGGTTATTAATTAGTGCGTTTATCATTTTTAGTTTGCAACAATTTATTGCTGTGTTGCTGACAAATTATAAGCGAAATACATCTCAATGAATTTTATATCTGATTT
>Ga0316208_1000684_pt1 | contig 37787 bp, 32 predicted proteins | sample 3monopyrite_MG_FD_204944 | JGI IMG/M metagenome (GOLD analysis project Ga0316208, IMG submission 204944) | Microbial mat bacterial communities from mineral coupon in-situ incubated in ocean water Damariscotta River, Maine, United States -... | ecosystem: Environmental > Aquatic > Marine >...
ATTCAACTCACAAACTACACTTAAATGAATTCACTGAATATTATTTTCAGCAAGAAGGATTTTGTGTGGAAAATAACCACGAATAAAGCTACAAATTGCTATTTGACAATCCTATGACAGGATAAACGCAAGTTCGGTTCGGTTTGTTTTGAATTTGATGGCGACGTGAGTTCAATTGCCATGATGTTTTCAGCAGACACTTTGCGACGTACAATGACAACACGTCGCGCTTTCTCTCAGCTTTGCAACCTCAAATGATCGGCTTTTGCTTCCCAGCCTTCGTTAAAAAAAGTCCATTCACCTAAGCAATGATGCTTGTTTATTAGGGCTTTTACGTTTTTTGACTTTTTTAACTTGAATAAATAATCTTGATTAATCTCTTCAAGTTCACTCATCACACGATCACTGCCCCAATCTCAATACATTGTTTGTTTACCCTCACGATATTCGCGAAGTAATCTATACAACCAATGCAATAGAGTCGCTCAATAGTGTCATTCGCAAAGCGACCAAGAAGCGAAAATTATTTCCGGCTCACGATTCGGCGAGAAAAGTTGTTTATCTAACAATACAAGCGGCATCAAACAAATAGACGATACCAATCAGAAACTGGAAAAAAGCGTTAAATCGGTTTATCCTAGAAAAATCAGTTGATCCACGAGCTAGAGCACAACTACTTGATTCGCTTGGCTATATGATAAAGGTTTGATTCACCAACCAGGTGAACGCAAACTTTTTCATTACGCCAATCAAACCAATTACTTGCACTCTATTCTCGCGTCCAACTGATCTTTCTAGGTTTATGATCGAATTTGAAGATCGTTTAACTGATTATATGTATTGCACGAGACAAAACCTGCCCCTATTCACTTGACCCTGTTCTCCGGTAAGCGTTTTTGGTGACCGGCAAATAATATTCCATTTAGTTTTAAATTTAGTTGGATTTAATGAGGTTAACACATGAAAAATTTACTCCAAACAAAATGGGTATTCTTCCCCGCCTTGTTCATTGGCATCATTGTTATCGCCCTTCTGATAAAAAATCGCGCTCAACCCGGTATTATTCCGTTAACAGAGTCCGCAAAAACAGTGCATGTGCTGAAGGCACCTGAAATTAATGTCATCCCTCTGATAAAAAGTAACGGAACGGTGAAACCCGGTCAGGTTTGGCGCGGCGTTGCAGAAGTTAATGGCGAAATTGCCGAGATACATCCTCAATTAAAAAAAGGCGCTATTATCTCCAAAGGTGAAATAATTATAAAAATAGACCCAACAGACTATGAACTGGCGATTGCGCAGGCGCAAGCTAACATCAACGTAAACAAAGCACAACTGGCCGAACTGGATGTGCAGGAAAACAATACGCAGTCTTTATTAGAAATCGAAAAAAACGTACTCCAGCTTTCTCAAAATGAAGTTAATCGAAAAAAGAAACTCGCAAAAGATAAATCTATTTCACGGGCAGAATATGATCAAGAAACTCGAAACTTCTTAAACCAGAAAAAAAGCCATGCAAACCTCCAAAATACACTAGCTCTATATCCTGTTCAGCGTGAACGAATAAGCGCCGAACTAAAAAAACTAAACGTTCAACTCACAACCACCAAGCTTAATTTACAACGAGCAACAATCACAATGCCTTTTACCGGCCGCGTTTCTGAAGTGAAAGTTGAGCGCGGCCAATTTGTTAGACAAGGTGAATTGCTAACGATTGTTGATGGCATGAAAATAGCGGAAATCATTGTGCAAATTCCAATTCAAAGCATAAGTCAGCTATTAAAAAAAGAGACAAATATTGTACTCAATGACCTGGGCAGCACGGAAAAAAAATACGCACTTAATGTGTCCGCCACTGTCAACCTCGCCTTAAATGGGAACACCATACAATGGCCAGGAAAAGTGACACGCATCAGTGAAACGATTGATTTAAAAACGCGTACAGTGGGTGTTATCGTCGAAGTAGACGATCCTTACAAAGACATTATCCCCGGTATTAAACCACCCCTGATGAAAGGTATGTTTGTTTCCGTTGAGTTGCGCGGACAACCACTACCTCACAGCCTGGTTGTGCCACGTTCAGCCATATATCAGTCCAGCATTCATGTTGTGACAGAAAATAATCGACTTGAAACCAGAAATATCACAACAACGCTTGAGTCCACCGGGTTCTCAATTGTGTCCAGTGGGCTTAACAAGGGTGAACAGGTTGTGATATCCGACCTTGTTCCGGCAATTGACGGTATGTTATTAAACCCGGTTAATGATGAAAAAGCGTTACAACAACTCATCAAAAATGCGACAATCGGAGCAGCAAAATGATTCGTTTTTTTGCCGGGCATCCGACCGCCGCCAATTTGTTAATGCTGATGTTAATTGTAATTGGTTTAAGTGCATTACCCGAATTAAAGCGTGAGACATTTCCTGAGTTTTCCCCGCAAGAAATAAAAATCATCGTTGCCTACCCCGGCGCCAGCGCTGAAGACGTAGAAGGCGCTGTTTGTCTCCGATTAGAAGATGCGCTTGAAGGCATCAGTAACCTGGCCGAGGTACGCTGCGAGGCACTTGAAAACAGAGCTGTTGCCGTTGCTGAAATGACAGAAACAGGTGACATGTCCCGCTTTCTCGATGACGTAAAATCAGAAATTGACGCCATTAGTGATTTACCAAACAAAACTGAAAAAGCGATTATTGAACAGGCAGGAAGAAATGACAAAGTAACCTCAGTTGCAATCACCGGTTTTGATGCAAAAAACTCGATTAATGATCGTTCACTAAAAGCCTATGCTGAAGAGATAAAAGAGCGCATGCGAATGAACCCGCTTATTTCACAGGTAGCGGTACAGGGTTTTTCGCAGCATCAACTTAGCATAAAGGTATCAACACGGGCTTTACTTCGTCACGGACTCAGCATATCTGACCTTGCCGCGAGTATTAGCCAGCAAAGCGTTGATCTACCCGTGGGGAATATTGAAACACACGACCGTGAAATACTTGTTCGCTTTACTGACCAGCGTCGAAACATTCAAGACCTTGAAGACCTGATAATTATTGGCAACAGTAAAAATACCGCTGAAATAAGGTTAGGTGACATTGCTGATATAAGCGACAAATTTCAACTTGACGAAGAAAAAATTATTTTTAATGGCCAGCGTGCCGCATTGCTGGAAATTACAAAAACAAAAGACCAGGACGCCCTTGTCGTATTTAATGCGGTAAAACAGTTTGTTGAGACCGAACAGAAAATTGCACCGCCGGGCATAAAACTAGAAATCACCCAAAATGTGTCTTCAATTGTAAAAGACCGACTAAAACTGTTAGTCGTAAACGGCATTCAGGGGCTTATTTTAGTTTTTTTAGTCATGTGGTTATTTTTTCGATTTACATTTGCGTTTTGGGTGTCAATGGGTCTGCCCATATCCTTTCTTGGTGGGTTTTTTCTCATGGCATTACTCGGCCAGTCAATTAACATGATCAGTATGGTGGCATTGCTTATCGCGCTTGGTCTGTTAATGGATGATGCTATTGTTATTTCAGAAAATATTGCAACGCATTTAAAACAGGGTAAAAAAGCACTACAAGCCGCCATTGATGGCACCATGCAAGTGATGCCCGGTGTGATATCGTCTTTTTTAACCACTACGGCCATCTTTCTGCCGCTTGCATTTTTAAGCGGTAATATGGGAAAAGTATTATTAGTAATACCCATTGTATTAATTGCCATTCTCGCGATTAGCTTAATAGAAGCTTTTTTCATTTTACCTCATCACCTTGAGCATTCATTAAAAGGCCATGAAGATGCCAGGGAAGGCAGCTTTAGACACAAATTTGATGAGTTCGTTGAAAAAATTCGTCACAACCTACTCGGCAAGAGCATCGATTTTGCCATAGAGCGGCGATACGCATTTTTAGGCCTGATTTTTTCGGCTTTTTTAATTTCCGTTGGTATGGTTGCCAGCGGCCATCTTAAAGTTGAGGCTTTTCCCAGCATAGAAGGTGATTCAATCGAAGCACGACTACTGCTACCACAAGGCACACCACTTTGGCGAACAGAAGAAGTTGTAAAACAACTATCCGCCGCATTAAAAAAGGTTAATCAAGCTTTCACACCAGTACAACCCGACAATCAACATCTCGTTAAGTCCATCACCGTGAGCTTTAACAAAAATGTAGATGCTTATGAAAACGGATCTCACGTTGCAACAATTACCGCGGATTTGCTCACAGCAGAAAAACGCGTAGGACGTATAGGTGATATTGTCCAACGTTGGCGTGAAGAAGCCGGGCCTATTCCCGGTGTTCTCAATTTAAACTTTAAAGAACCATCAATAGGCCCTGCCGGACTGGCAGTTGAAATTGGTTTAAACGGCAAGAATTTGGAGGAGCTAAAATCAGCATCTACGCAATTACAAAACTGGTTAAGGCGATATCGCGGCGTAGTAAACTTGTCTGACGATTTACGCCCTGGAAAACCCGAGTTCCGCTTAACATTAAATGAGGGTGCATTAGCGCTCGGTTTAAGCTCACAGATGATTGCCGACCAACTTCGCGCCGCCTTCTACGGAACAACAGCTTACGAAATGCAAATAGGTAAAGAGTCCTATGAAGTTAACATCGGTCTTAACGACTTTGATAAAAACAATATCAATGCGTTGTCAGACTTTCGTATTATTACAAAAGCGGGGGAGCAAATACCCTTAAGTACAGTTGCAAAAATTGAACAAACACGCGGATACGCGCGCATACATCGAATTAACGGACAAAGAACCGTCACAGTAACCGCTGACGTCAATACAAAACTTGCAAACGCTCAGCAAATTATTAAAGACACAAGGTTGAATTTTTTCCCTGGGCTACAAAAAAAATTTCCTTCTATCCGCATCGTGCAACTTGGCCAGTCTGCTGAATCAGAAAAAACCGGTTCATCTATGGCGCGAGGTTTTATTATTGGCCTTATCGCAATTTTTATACTGCTCAGTTTTCAATTTCGTAGTTATCTTGAGCCAATTGCGGTAATGCTTGCCATACCCCTTGCATTTATTGGGGTAGTCTGGGGTCACATATTTATGGGACTGGAAATTTCAATGCCCAGTATGATGGGCGCTGCATCGCTGGCTGGAATTGTGGTAAACGATTCTATTTTACTGGTGGAGTTTTTAAAGCTTAGAGCAAGGCAGGGGCACTCGATAATAGAAGCTGCAAAACTTGCAAGCCGAGAACGTTTTCGTGCAATACTACTCACGTCGTTAACCACCGTCGCCGGACTAACACCACTTTTGCTGGAAAAGAGTTCGCAAGCTCAAATTCTCACACCGCTGGCAACCAGCATTGTATTCGGTTTGCTCGCCTCGACTGTCCTCATATTACTGGTTGTTCCGTCTATTTTTGCTGTGTTAAATGATTTTGGTTTTGTAACAATTGACAAAGAAATTGAAACGAAAAAGCTCACTGGTTAGCAGCCTTAACCCTAAGGTCGCATAAATTCTAAGATTACATGGATCCAGGGGGTAGAACAGTGCCTGATGAAATTATCGAGAGTGACTAAGCTCAAACCAGAAATTTAATTTCATGCCTCTAAAATAAACTAAGAAAATCGACTATACTGTTTATAAGCGGCTATATTCGCATTAACTGTTGGTCGTCTCTGACTAAAGCACATCGTAAAATAAATTCTTCTGATTCATCATTGCCTTTTTTCCCCAGAAATTTTCTCCATGTTAGATAGTTGGATAAATATTTTGTTGCAATGCCATTAAATCGGATCATCCAATTTTTTCATCTCTTGCGAACGTTTGATAAAAACTATTACCATCACTGCACAGAACAACTTATTCACTCATTATTGACCTAAAACAACTGTGAACTTCGGTCTTCGAAAGTTGTTCAAAAACAAAATCAGCAACGATACCACTTCGATCTCTTACCATAAGAACGGGGATACGTTCACCTTTTCGCTGCTTTGCTGGCTTACCTCTTTTCGTGGCTTTACGATGTGTTAACTGCTTGTTTCCTTTGCTGTATTCTGTGAAAAAATCTTTATCATATAGCCAAGCGAATCAAGTAGTTGTGCTCTAGCTCGTGGATCAACTGATTTTTCTAGGTTCAAGCTGACACACAGGAACAAACTCAACAAACACGATCGACAATTCTCTACTTTCACATTCTGCAGTGACAAACACGCTCGGCTTGTCAAAATAAATCCCCGATATTTGACTGATAATCCCTCAATGTTAAGTTTGATAATTCATTCTCAATTACCATTTTTGCACTTAAGAAATCTATTTTGAGCAAATCATCCTGATTCTGCGTTTCCGAATCAAATAAATACTTTTGGTTTTCTGCAAAAGGGTGCTTTATACTCCTTATACTTCGTAGGCCTTTACTCGGATTTATTTTTTGTTTGTGCTTTGCTCAATATTCATTTAGAGTAATATTAGCATTAGTTAAATTACTCATATGAGGTGTTAGAATGAGCGATAAGATGGTTGATGTAATGTTACACATTGATGAAACATTAAAACAGGATGAACTTGAATCGGTTAGAGATGACATACTGAAATTGAATGGCGTTTTGTCTGCGGGTTATCATAATGATAAACCGCACCTGATGATTATTGAATACAACCCGGATGATATTAATTCGTCAGATTTTCTTGAAACAGTAAAGAATAAGGGTATTCATGCCGAGCTTGTAGGCTTGTAGTCTTGCACATAATAACAGGCTTGAACACATATTAAATAACAAGAGATCACGGAGCAGATCAAATCTTGCTCCGTGTTTTTATGTTATTTAATATGTGTACAATCCGATTAATTGATTGCTATAGAGTTTTTCTTTACGCAGGAGCACACCGAGATCACCGTGTTTACAGGTATCTGCTTCACGAATTATGCGCAATTTATAATCGGCGCTGAACTTGCGTCGCGTCCGTCTTTCTAACGATGGATCGGGTTTTACTTCGGTTTCTGGCACTACTGGTACTGACTTTGGCATTTTCATTCATCTCATTTACACCCTGAAATATATGTTATCTCATACGACGACTGTATGGGAGTAGGTTGGCACACAGGGGCCTCAAATATCCTTCGTTACTTCAATTTGATATAAATAGAAACGAAGAACTCATTAAAGCCAATCTCCAAACATTGTATGGTATTGAACAAGCACCCTCGGATACCTACTTGCGTGAACGACTTGATGAAGTCGACCCCAATGATTTACGCAAAACATTTACCCAGCTTTTTTCCCAACTTCAACGCGGCAAGGGACTTAAGGACATGAGTTATCTGGATGGGTATTATCTGCTTTCACTCGATGGTACCGGCTATTTTTCTTCGTCAGAAGTTCATTGCGATCAGTGTTGTTAAAAACATCACCGAGATGGACGAATTACTTATTATCACCAAATACTCGGCTCGGTTTTAGTTCATCCATATCGATCTGAAGTCTTTCCTTTGGCACCAGAACCTATTCTTAAGCAGGATGGGGCAAAAAAGAATGACTGTGAACGTAATGCCGCTAAGCGCTTTCTCACCGAATTGAGGCGCGAGCACCCGCATTTGAAATTAATTGTCATTGAGGATGGCTTAGCCTCTAACGGGCCGCACATAAAACAGCTTAACTCGTTGAATTTACGATTTATTCTGGGGGCCAAAGAAACAGATCATCGATTTCTTTTTGACTGGGTTGCCAGCACAGCAGCCACCCAAACCTATGAACTGATCGATGAAAGCGGCGTGCCCCATCGTTTTCGTTATCTCAATAATGCACCACTCAACGACGCAAACTTTGAGTTAGAAATCAACTTTCTGGAATACTGGGAAATTCAGCCGTCCGGCAAAACAAAGTATTTCTCCTGGGTTACCGACATCCCGATTTTTACTGGCAATCTCATGGCACTCACGCGCGGTGGACGAGCGCGCTGGAAAGTTGAGAACGAAACCTTTAACCTAGAAAGATCAGTTGGACGCGAGAATAGAGTGCAAGTAATTGGTTTGATTGGCGTAATGAAAAAGTTTGCGTTCACCTGGTTGGTGAATCAAATCTTTATCATATAGCCAAGCGAATCAAGTAGTTGTGCTCTAGCTCGTGGATCAACTGATTTTTCTAGGTTTAACACCCTGAAAAACCAAGGCTATCACTTTGAGCATAACTTTGGTCACGGCAAGCAACACCTATCAACGGTGTTTGCTTATTTGATGATGTTAGCTTTTCTGATTGGTCAAATACAACAACACTGTTGCGATTTGTTTCAATAAGCCCAGAAAAAAGCAAAACGTAAGAGTTACTTCTGGGAAAAGGTGCGAGGGCTATTCCTTCATTACCTCATTCCGGATTGGGAAACATTTTATAGTGGTATTGCATTTGGCCTGAAACCAACACTGATTCAGTTTAATACTTCATAAACCATGGTGTGATTGAAGTGGCTTAAAGTGGGGTTTTCAGGGAAGAAATCACTGATCAAAAAATAGCTGCCTGTTAAGGGTGGGCAGCTTACGCTTCAAATAAAGTATTTTTACTCAAAAACTGGAATTTCTTTATATTGATCAGGAATTTAATTTTAGCGGGAGGTGTTGGGTTATAACTCAACATATTTACAATTCCTTTAACTGCCTGCTATACTGTATATTATTACAGGTACAATAGTTAATTAAAATATAGCCGTGTTTATACAGTGTCTTATTGGTTCTGAAAGTGGATGACGTATTAAAAAAATTATTGCGGGATAACCCTTCAATCTGGTGTGCCAGCGCATCGGCAAATAACAGGCTGGAGGGGTTGTCAACGGGTTTTGAAAAACTGGATGCTATTTTGCCAGTTAATGGCTGGCCAGTGAATTCGTTGGTTGAAGTCTTATTACCGCGCTGGGGAATTGGGGAGTTACAACTGTTATTACCTGCATTGGTTGCGCTAAGTCAGCAAAAAAAATGGATTGTCTGGGTTTCTCCTCCGTTTATTCCTTATGCGCCAGCGCTGGCACATGCTGGCGTTGACCTTGAGTGGCTTGTGGTGATGCCTAAAACGTATGTTGGTGAAGAGGTCTTATGGGCGACAGAAAAAATATTACGTAACCGCAGTTGTGGCATGGTCTTGAGTTGGCCGAGTAATGCCGCAAAGCTAAATGATAAGGCCATGCGTCGTCTACAGTTGGCCGCGGAAGAAGGGCAGAGCACGGGATTTATTTTTCGTGGTTTGTTAGATAGTGCTTTTTCAAATAGCACTTTTTCAGATAACACTATGCCAGTTAGTAATGTGTCAGTGAGTCCGTCACCTGCAGCCTTACGTTTTTCACTTTCAATTGTTGATTTTCAATTGCAGGTTTGCTTATTAAAGGCGCGTGGCGCCAGTCGTTTAGGTCGTGTGCTGCTTGATGTAGGGAGCCTCTGATCAAATGATGGTTGTTTTATATTGGCCATTTTTTAACTGCTTATGAAAAGCCAAAATCTGGAGCTGCCTTTTTTATCGTCATCTTCGGCATTAGTACCGAAGGCTGCTGATTCGTCTATTGATTTGTCAACGGTCGCCAATAGTTTGCTTCCACAAAAGAGTAGGGGTCAGCTGTGGTTGTGTTTGTATTTTCCTAATGTATCTTTAGCCCTGCTTGAGAGCGAAAAAAAAAGAGCTCAGGTTGTCATTAATGAGCAGAATCAGGGTTTGTGTGTTTATGCTGCCAATGATATTGCCAGAGAATTTGGCGTAACAGCGGATATGCCTTTAAATTCAGCCTATGCCTTGTGTCCAACGTTAACTGTATTTCGTCGTGATAAAAAAGCTGAGGCTGACAATATTTTACGTATTGCTGATTGGGCTTTACAGTTCAGCTCACACGTTAGTGTTGTTTCAGTTGATAAAGTATTACTGGAAGTTAAGGGGAGTCTGGATTATTTTTCCGGATTAACATCAATTCTAAAAAAAATTGATGATTCTTTTTCTAAAAAATTTTCATATCCTTATCAGCTGGCTGTTACGCCAACGCCGATGGCAAGTCAGATACTCTGTGAATTGTCGAAAAAAACGGTAATTGAAAGAAAAGAAGACAGTCGATCACTCGTGGCGAGTATTTCCGTTAATTATTTGTTAAAAAATAGCCCTCGTTTATTCAATAAAATACAAAAAACTGGTGTGAAAACAATTCAGGATCTTTGGCGCTTACCTCGTGATGGTCTGGCAAGGCGGTTTGGTCATGAGTTGCTAACAATACTGGATCAATTAACGGGCGTTATTGCTGATCCGCGGTTAATGTATAAGTCACCTTTAAAATATAAAAAATCAATTGAACTACCGATGGAAACCGACAGCAATAAAATTATTCGCTGGACGGTTGATCAATTGTTTAAAAATCTCGAAATTTTTTTAAGGCAAAGTGATACTGGTATTGTGCAGTTAAATGTTTTTTTGAAGCATCAATCGAACTCAAGTGAAATTAAACTACGATTGCGACAAATGAGTCGTTCAGCCGTTCATTTAAGTACTTTATTTGCCGAAAGAATAGAACGAACACGTCTGGCGGCCAGTGTTGTTGAGGTGAGTGTCTTCGTTGATGAAATATTACCGTTTGTGACAAGCAGTCGGTCGCTTTTTTCTCAATTGAATGTAGACGATGATAGCAGTGGGGTTGATGCCGACTGGGAAAATACGTTGGAGCAATTACAAAATCGTTTAGGGAAAAAGTCAGTTCGTTATCTGAAAGTGCAAGATGAAATAAACCCGGAACGTGCATGGTCATATCAATCAAGCCAGTCTGTTATTCAGCAGATTGGTACAGAAAAACGTCCATTGTGGTTACTACCTGTTTCAAAATTGTTAAAACAGCATAAAAACAGGCCAAATTATCGAGGCTCGTTAACTTTTTTATTCGGGCCGGAGCGCATCCAGACTGACTGGTGGCATGGAAAGGATAAGAGTATCCGGCGGGATTATTATATCGTCGCCAGTGCTAATGCTGGATATTTATGGATTTATCGTGAATTAGAAAAAAGTAAGCTAAAACAAAACAGTCAGTGGTATTTGCATGGTTTTTTTGGCTGATACTAAAACACCGGCTTACGCCGAGCTACATTGCTTGAGTAATTTTACTTTTTTGCGAGGTGCATCTCATCCGGAAGACTTGGTAGCACAAGCGGTTAAATTAGGCTATGAAGCATTAGCAATCACCGATGAATGTTCTCTGTCTGGCGTTGTGCGCGCGCACATTAAAGCAAAATCACTGAACTTTAACTTAATCATTGGCAGTGAATTTTTTTTCAAAGAAGGATTGCATTTGGTTTTACTGGCAGTTAACCGTGAAAGTTACGGACAATTATCCCGCCTGATCAGTCTTTCAAGGCGAGAGGCGGAGAAGGGGCAGTACCACCTTGATTATGCATTATTTGAAAACAACTGTCCGACACAATGTTTAGCGCTGTGGTTTTGTTCAAATAAAAAAATAGTTGATGATGAGCTTGCTTTTCTTAACCGTCTTTTTCATCAACGATTATGGGTTGCTGCCGAACTGTTGATAAATGGAAATGATAAAAATCAATTAGCCTTTTTACAACAATTAGCAAAAAAGTATCAATTACCCTTGTGTGCTAGTGGAAATGTACATATGCATTGTCGTGAACAACAAATGCTGCAAGACACAATAACAGCTATTCGTTTAAACGAACCAGTGTCAAGGCTGGGGCGGGCACTGTACACAAATGCTGAACGGTACTTGCGCACGAGAAAAAAACTTCAGGCGTTATATCCGGCAGTATTGCTTGAAGAGACCATTAATATTGCCAATAAATGTCATTTTTCGCTTGATGAACTTCGCTATGACTACCCCAAAGAGGTTGTTGCTGATGGGTATACGGCACAATCGTGGTTAAGGTTTCTGGTTGAGGCCGGTGCAAAAAAACGCTGGCCATCGGGTGCGTCAGAAAAAGTACTGAATTTAATTCAGCATGAACTTGAGCTAATTAGCGAATTATCCTACGAGCCATATTTTCTCACCGTTTATGACATTGTTAAATTTGCAAAAGAACGGAACATATTGTGTCAGGGGCGAGGCTCTGCGGCCAATTCGGTGGTTTGTTATTGTTTGGGAATTACCGAAGTTGACCCATCCCGCATGAGTGTCTTGTTTGAACGTTTTATTTCAAAAGAGCGGAATGAGCCACCAGACATTGATGTTGACTTTGAACATGAGCGGCGTGAAGAGGTTATTCAATATATTTATCAAAAATACGGCCGAACCCGTGCCGCGTTAGCTGCAACGGTTATTACTTATCAGCCACGAAGCGCGATTCGTGATGTAGGTAAAGCACTGGGTTTGAGTTTGGATCAGGTTGATCGTCTGGCAAAAAATATTTACTGGTGGGATAATAACTCAGTTAATACCGAGCGTTTGCTAGAGGTCGGCTTTTCGCCTGACAACCCGGTGATCAAACAATTAATTTATCTGGTTGGCTTAATTCTGGGGTTCCCACGGCATTTGTCACAACATGTTGGTGGCTTTGTGATTTCGCAGGGGCAATTGTGTGAACTTGTGCCCATTGAAAATGCAGCCATGCAAAATCGCACGGTAATTCAATGGGAAAAAAATGATCTTGAAGCATTAGGGTTGCTGAAAATTGATATTTTAGCGCTCGGCATGCTCAGTGCCATTCGTAAAGCGTTAACGTATATTAGTCATATGAAAAACCGTCCGTTTGGGTTATCTGATATTCCGGCAGAAGACCTGGCGGTTTATCAGATGATGCAGCAGGCGGACACGGTGGGTGTTTTTCAAATCGAATCCCGCGCGCAAATGTCCATGTTGCCGCGCTTAAAGCCGGCAAGTTATTATGACTTAGTGATTCAAATCGCCATCGTGCGCCCCGGCCCCATTCAGGGTGACATGGTGCATCCGTATCTTTTGCGTCGCTCGGGTAAGCAGCCGGTCACTTATCCCAGTGAATCCGTTAAAACAGTGCTTGAGCGAACGTTGGGTATTCCTATTTTTCAGGAGCAGGTGATGCAACTGTCGATGGTGGCGGCAGGTTTTAGCGCTGGCGAAGCGGATCAGTTGCGGCGTTGCATGGCCGCCTGGAAACGTAAGGGAGGGTTAGAAATTTTTGAAGGCAAACTTTTACAGGGCATGGCTGGCCGGGGTTATGACGCCGAGTTTGCCGCACAAATCGTTCGGCAGATTCGTGGCTTTGGTGATTACGGTTTTCCGGAATCTCACTCTGCCAGTTTTGCTTTGTTGGCTTACGCGTCGTCCTGGTTAAAGCATTATTACCCGGCTGCATTTACCTGTGCTTTATTAAACAGTGCACCGATGGGGTTTTATGCGCCGGCACAATTGATTGCGGATGTGAAACGACATCAGGTAGAAGTGCGTGAGGTGGATGTCTGTTTTAGTGATTATGATTGCATGCTGGAATCTACTCATGGACAAACGGTCTTAGCAGCAGGCGAAAGTCAGGCTGCTTTACGTTTAGGTTTGCGTTTAATAAAGGGGTTGTCAAAACCGGGTGCCGAGCGATTAGTCACTGCGCGGCGACTTGCGATGAGTGAACATAAACCATTGACGGGTGTTCAGGACCTGGCCTCGCGAGCACAGTTAAATACGGCTGATCTTGAGGCATTAGCCGCGGCTGATGCCTTGCGCGGTTTGGCTGGTAATCGGCATCGGGCCTATTGGCAGGTAAGTGGCGTTGAAAAGGCATTACCTCTGTTTGAGGTGCCGCAATTTCAGGAAACAGATGTAATGTTACGTCAGCCAAGCGTTGGCGAAAACGTGGTCGCTGATTATGCCGCTATAGGTTTGAGTTTGAAACGTCATCCTGTGGCTTTATTACGCAGGAGATTATCGCTCGCTGGCACAAAAACAGCGGCTGAGTTATGGGGCTTACCTAATGGTGTCGTTACAAAAGTGGCGGGGCTGGTGGTGGGGCGGCAACGCCCCGGAACAGCATCAGGCGTGGTATTTGTGACACTGGAAGATGAAACAGGGTTTGTTAATGTGGTCGTTTGGCCTGCATTTGCCGAGGCGCAGCGAAAGCCATTGATAAAATCAAAGCTGCTCGCGGTAAGCGGCACAGTTCAGCAGGAAGCCGGTGTATTACACCTGATTGCAGGTCGGTTAGAGGATTTGAGTGACTGGTTGGGGGATTTATGTGTGCAGTCGAGAGATTTTCATTAATTCCGGAAAAGTCACTTTCGATTTGCATTTTGGTGGTTTTAGCATTAAATTGAGTACAGCGGCTATTTTTTTGATTGCCGTATAAAAAATAGCGTTATTAATCCAGGAATAAACCTAGAAAGATCAGTTGTGCTCTAGCTCGTGGATCAACTGATTTTTCTAGGATAAAGCTAACAGCTTCAAATTTTTCAAATTTAAGGAAACTGACATAATGATTGCACCGAGTGATTCTGCTATATATGCTAACGTATTTATGGTTGTTGTTTTGGTAGGCACAATGGCCGCTATATTATATTGGGCGGCGACAGTTGATAATAATATCGAGAACAACCCTGACAAGTAATTGTTAAAATCACTTGCGACGAAAAGCCACGAATTACCTTGTAATTAGTGGCTTTTTTGTTGCGGCTTGATAAGCAAGTCCTCACCGATAAATCTGGAACACCTTTCGCCTTCTCCGCTAAAATTTCATTAGCCCGGTACGTTGAATAAAGTCGAATTATGCCAAAAAAAGTAGATGTGGTTATTATTGGTGCCAGTGCATCCGGCTTAATGTGCGCTATTGAGGCGGGCAAACGAGGTCGACGGGTGCTTGTGTTTGATCATGCCAATAAAGCGGGTAAAAAAATACTCATGTCTGGCGGTGGGCGATGTAATTTTACTAATTATGATGTCAGCGCCGATAATTATATTTCACATAATCCGCATTTTTGTAAATCAGCCCTGAGCCGCTTTACCCAATGGGACTTTATCAGCATGGTTAGTGACTATCAAATTCCCTACCATGAACGTGCCCATGGCCAGTTATTTTGCGATGATAGCGCTAAAGATATTTTGAATATGTTGTTGGCTGAGTGTAGAAAATACGCAATTGAAATTCGATTGATGACGTCTATTCAGTCGATTACTAAAGTGGATTCAGGCGATTATGTGGTTGTCACTCAATCTGGCAAACAGGCTGACAAAAGCTCAGCTACGTCACTGGTGATTGCAACGGGTGGGTTGTCGATACCGAAAATGGGCGCAACACCGTTTGGTTACCAAATTGCCGAGCAATTCGGCCATAAAATATACCCTAGCTACGCCGGTCTAGTACCTTTTACATTGCAGCCCGCCGACAAAGAAACACTTTCGCCATTATCCGGTATTGCGGTTGACGCGATCGTGCATTGTTCAAAAAACAGCTTTCGTGAAAATATCCTATTTACCCATCGGGGATTAAGTGGCCCGGTGATTTTGCAAATTTCGTCTTATTGGCGACCGGGTGAGGCTGTTAGCATCAATTTATTACCTGACCTCAATTTATTTGAGTATCTTGAAAATAAGCAAAAACAAGGTTCTCAGCAGCAGGTAAGGTCAGTGCTCACTACCTTGCTACCTCAGCGATTGATTGTCGCGCTGGTGGCGGATAAGCTCATCTCAAAATCCTTCCAGGACACTTCACATGACAGCTTCAGGCTGATTGAAGCGCTGTTGCAAAACTGGCAGATAAAACCCAACGGTACTGAAGGCTACCGAACAGCCGAAGTAACGTTGGGCGGAGTTGACTGCGATGAACTTTCTTCCAAAAGCATGGAAAGCAAACTGGTTTCCGGGTTGTATTTTGTTGGTGAGGTGATGGATATTACCGGCTGGTTAGGTGGTTATAACTTTCAATGGGCCTGGTCGTCGGGCTGGAGTGCCGGGCAGTATGTTTAGTCATTAAGTGGTGGCGTTTTCGACTTTTTTGGTATCTTTTTTAGTTTTTCTCTCACCCATTTGCCTCCTTTCTGGCGGCTTTCCTAATCCTAGAAAGATCAGTTGGACGCGAGAATAGAGTGCAAGTAATTGGTTTGATTGGCGTAATGAAAAAGTTAGGGTTTACCTGATTGGTGAATCAAATCTTTATCATATAGCCAAGCGAATCAAGTAGTTGTGCTCTAGCTCGTGGATCAGCTGATCTTTCTAGGTTAATACTTGGTTCATTTTTGAAGCAGAGAATAATTCCCCGTAAATTGACGAATAAACATGGTTGTTAATTGAGCTTTAAGCAAAATTCTGATATCTTCATACGATGTATGACGACTATTAATTTGTTCATACCGGAGAATTTGTGAGTCAATCCGGTTTTGGTATTTAGTATTTAGCCGTTAATAGATTGGTAAAACGAATAAATTGGGGAAAAAAATGACAATATGTAAAAAGATGGGCGCCGCGGTTGCGTGCCTGGTTAGTTTTGGTTTAAGCGCCAATGTGGCGGCGAATGAAGGTCACTCTATTGCTAGTGTTGCTCAGGCCTTGGAGACATCGGGCGGTTTAACCTGGTATTTGCAGGCCACCGATGGGGCGGAGGATAATACCTCAGCGCTTTCTTACACGCTCGATCTCGCATTGGAGGCAGAATTAGGCGATCACGGTGAGGTATACGTGGTATTTGAAGCGGGTGACGGCCAGGGTGTTGACCCCGTTATTGGGGCGCTTTCCGGTGTTAACTACGATGCATTTTTTACCGAATTAACCAACAATGTTGAAGGTAGCACTAATATAATTGCCCTGTCGATTTCACAGGCTTATTACGAAATCGAAGGTTTTATGATGGATGATTTGACGATATCGGCCGGTAAGCTCGATATTCACAGTTATTTTGATGATAACAATTACGCCAATGACGAAACAGATCAGTTTATGTCGCCGATGTTCACCCGCTCCGCCGATACAACGTATAAGCAGCTCGATTATTATTATGCCCCCGGTATTATTGGCCAATATGCGATGTCGAAAGAAGTGGGGCTGACATTTATCGTGGCGAATGCCAATGCTTCCGGTTTTAATGATGTGACAAAAAACCTATATTATGTCGGCCAGCTTAATTTGATGCCGAGTTTCTGGAATTATGAAGGTAACTATCGTTTTTACGCCTTGTCCGATCAGCGAGATAGCGCCTTTCCAACTGATACGTCGCATCCAGCCTCTGGCGGGGTTATCACCTCGTTTACCGCGATTAGTAGCGGAAACAAAACCACCAACAGTGCCTGGGGAATGAGTTTTGACCAGGCCGTGCCGGGTCAAATCGGTTTGTTTGCACGTTATTCCGCACAGGAAGCGGGCATCATAGAAAACACGGTTAAATCCTCATGGAGCTTTGGGGGTGTGATTTCAGGTGATCGCTGGGGACACACACACGATACTGCGGGTATCGCCTATGGTAGTGTTAATGTAAACAGGGAAACAGCGGTATTGTCAGACGCTGGAATCGTCAATCCAGCCGATGAAAAACACACCGAAATTTTTTACAAACGCGGTTTTTCGCATCTTTTTTCACTGACAGCAAACTTGCAGATAATTAATAACATCGGCGGTGAGGCTGATGCCAATACGGTGCTGGTGTATGGTATGCGCGGCCAGTTGAATTTTTAACTGGTTTTAGTCGCTGTTCATCGGTGTAGAATTAAAAAAGAAAGTTATTTCCTGATGAGATTTCCCATATTTCGCTCACATGTCGACCGATAGTGTGAGCGATTGTCGTTTCTAAAATTCTCCTAGGAGCCTGTCTGATAGTTTTATCACTGGCGGTAGAAAGACATTGTGATTTTGGATGGTGTTAATATATTTTGTACTCAGTCAGTTATTTTTTTCGGCGCGAGCTAATATTTTGCAAAAAAACACAGCATATACCCCTGAGAATACTGGGTAAATGCAGAGTAAGTGGTAGTACAAAGTGAGTATTGTTGAATAGTTTTAATTGGGTTAAGCTCTCACGAGTAAGGTAGCGATTAGTATGGGGAGTAATTGTGTGGCTTACTTGAGATCAAATTATCTAGAAAAAATATCGCAAAAATGGTCACAACTCTTTTGGGTTTTTATTGTTGTTATTTTTACCCCATTATTCAGCATCGCTGGTGAGTCGCAAAATTCATCAAGCCCCAAACTTGATTTTTATCGTGAGCCGATTCAGCCGTTAGTTTTACCTGCCAACCTTAATCCTCAAATTGTTCATCTCGGAAAACGTCTTTTTAACGATAAGCGCCTGTCTGCTGGCAACGATTTGTCCTGTGCCAGTTGCCACTCATTAGAGGATAATGGCGCAGCGCACAATATTTACAGTATCGGGCGTGACGGACTATCACTGAGTGTTAATACTTTAACGGTATTTAACAGCAGTTTAAATCATCGTTTGTTCTGGGATGGGCGTGCAGAGTCATTGGAAGATCAGATTAATTTTGTGGTGGCAGGGGATAAAGAGTTTAATACCACCTGGCCCGACATTGTAAACCGTTTGCGTAGTGATCAACAATACGCAGATAGTTTTGATATGCTTTATGGTGATGGCATTACCGCGGATAATATTCGTAATGCCATTGCCACGTTTGAGCGAACACTGGTTACGGTGAATTCCCGTTTTGATCGTTTTTTGTTGGGTGATACCGACGCGATAAGCGAAGATGAAAAAGCCGGGTATCGTTTATTTAAAAATTTTGGCTGTATCGCCTGCCATCAGGGACAAAATGTGGGTGGCAATTTATTCATGAAGTTTGGCGTATTTGAAGATTATTTTGCTGCGCGAGGTAATGCCACAAAAGCAGACGCCGGTCGGTTTAATGTCACGGGAAAAGAAAGTGACCGGCATGTATTTCGTGTGCCCAGTTTGCGTCTTGCGGCGTTAACCGCCCCTTATTTTCATGATGGTTCGACTAAAACCCTGGAAGAGGCGATTGGTGTTATGGCTGCGCACCAGTTGGGGCGAAAAATTTCTAAAGCAAATATCCGTTTAATTGCGGCGTTTATCCGCAGCCTGCCGGGTGAATACAATGGTCGTGCATTATCCGACGTTACTTATGGAGCAACAGAGCATACCCACCCATGACCGCTAGCCGGTTTAAATATATTTTGCTGGCATTGATCGCCCTGATCATCATGGCTTTTCTTTATACCAAGACGCAGGTGGTTGATCACGAGAAACACAACCGGGTGCTGGGGGCTATCAGCCAGTTTCAGCAGGTGGATACAACACTTAACCTGAATGTGCTGGAGTTACGTCAGGGCCTGTTGAGTTATTACGATCCCACTAGCAGCAATTTTTTTAAACTTAAACAATTGCAATCTGAGCTGATAGAACTGTTGGAGCAGGCCCACGCAGGTTCTGTTGATGATTTTTCAGCGCGCGTATCCTTAATTAATCAGGCTTTAAGTGTTAAAATGGAATTGCTGGAAGGGTTTAAATCGAGCAATGCATTGCTCCTTAACTCGTTACGTTATTTGCCTGTGGTGATCGCTGATTTGTCTTCTCGTCCCGCTACAAAGGATTCGTTAGCGATATCAATGGGTAGTTTACTGCGTGATACGCTGATTTATAATATTACCAATGAGCCTGAACTTGTCAGAAAAATTCAGCTACGCATAAATAACATAAAAGAAAATATGGATCCTCAGCTCTCTGAATTAAACGAGGAAATCAATATATTGATTCGTCACGTGAATATTGTGATGAAAAATAAAAATCAAACCAATGATTATCTTGAGCAGATAATCAGTACACCAACAATCCGTTACATGAATAGTTTGTTGTTGGAATATACCGCGAGCCACGCGCGAGCGATGGATGTGACGAGTATCTATCGGCAGATACTTTATGGTTTTTCTATTTTTCTGCTTATTGTGATCGCGTACATTTTATTGCGTTTAAATCAGACAGGTATGGCGTTACGAAAGACGGTAACGGATCTCAATTATCAGAAGTTTGCGATGGATCAACATGCCATTGTCAGCATCACTGATAAGTCAGGTAATATTACCTATGTGAATCAAAAATTTTGTGACATAAATCAGTGCAGCAGTGAGTCGTTAATTGGACAAAATCACCGTGTATCAAAGTCTGATTTTCATCCGGCGTCATTTTACACTAATCTCTGGAAGACCATTAGCGGCGGTGAGGTCTGGCATGGTCAAATACAAAATTGGGCAAAGGATGGTAGTTGCTATTGGGTAGACACCACGATTGTCCCTTTTCTTGATGATGATGGCGTGCCTTATCAGTATGTCGCGATTCGCACGGACATTACCGAAATAAAAGAGGCTGAAGAACAGTTACGTGTGCAGTCTGCGGCGTTGGAGGCCGCCGTGAAAGGTGTTGTGATTACCGATCAGGATGGCAACATTCAATGGGTAAATAACGCGTTTACAAAAATTACCGGTTACAGTAAAACGGAAGCGATAGGTGAAACCTCGCGCCTTTATAAATCAGACGAGCAGTCCGCGAGCTTTTATGATGGCATGTGGCAAACTATTCTCGCTGGAAATGAGTGGCACGGTGAGCTTATCAACAAGCGCAAAGATGGCACTTTGTATCCTGAGGAATTAAGTATTTCCCCGTTGTTTGATGAAAACGGGAAAGTGACACGCTTTATTGCGATTAAACAGGATATTACTGAACGTCAACTTACCGAAAAAACCTTACGTCGTAGTCAGAAAATGGATGCCCTGGGAAAATTGACTGGTGGCGTAGCACATGATTTTAACAATATGCTGGGTATTGTTCTGGGTTATACCGAGTTATTAGGTGATGCGCTAAGTCAGGATGAATTTGATGCAGCCACACGGTTACGATTAAAAAACTATGTTGACGAGATAAAACGCACAGGCGAGCGTGGCGCCAAATTGACGGGTAAGTTGTTATCATTTTCTAAATATAAACCGGCAATTGAAGAGACGGTTGATATTAATCGTGTGTTGTTAGAACAGCAACAGATGCTGGATAAAACACTGACCGCACGAATAAGCCTGGTATTAGATCTGCCGGATAGTATATGGCCGGTTAAGCTTGATAGTGGTGATCTGGAAGATGCTGTGCTTAACATGAGTATTAATGCGATGCATGCGATGCATGCGATTAAGACTAATGGCCAATTAACCATTCGCAGCAGTAATGAAAAAATTGATGCGTTCACCGCAAAATCACTGGAACTATCGCCAGGTGAATATGTTTTACTGAGTGTCATTGATACCGGTTGTGGTATGGATAAAATGACGAAAGAGCATATTTTCGAGCCGTTTTTTACCACTAAAGAAAATTTCGGAACAGGTTTGGGTCTGGCGCAGGTTTATGGTTTTGTGCAACGCAGTGGTGGTGCCATTCGGGTGTATTCTGAGCCGGGTCAAGGAACGCGGCTAATGCTTTATTTTCCCCGGTGTAATAGTTTGCCGTTAGATGATGCCAGTATTGATAACGAAAAAATCACAAGTTATACGGGAACTGAAACGATTTTAATTGTAGATGATGAGCCGGCATTGTTGAAATTAAGCTCGGCCATTTTGTCAAGTCAGGGTTACGAGGTTTGTTGCGCGGATGGCGCATCCCGGGCACTGGAAGTGCTGGAATCAAAAAAAGTAGACTTGTTATTTTCTGATGTGATTATGCCGGAAATGGATGGCTATCAACTTGCAGCCGTTGTTTCAAAAAAATATCCCGCCGTTAAAATTCAACTTGCCAGTGGTTTTACCGACAACCGCCAGAGTCATCTCGAAAACGATACTTTAAGCCAGAATATATTACATAAACCGTATGCGTCTCAAACGCTATTGAAGCGTGTAAGGGATTTGCTCGATACGTCATTAAGCAGCGATACCATAGTAAGTAAAGAAGCGAGTGATTGCCGTATTTTAGTGATGGATGACGAAGAAGATATTCGCGAGTTGTTTAAACTTAATCTGGACAAACTGGGTTACCAAACATGCGTAGCCAGTAATGGTGAAGAAGTGATAGCAACGTTTAAGCAGTCGTTGGAAAATGGCGAAACAATTGATGCGATTATTATGGATCTCTCAATTCCGGGAAGCATGAGCGGTAAGGATGTTGCCAAAGCAATACGGCGCTTGAGTCCAGCCGTAAAATTAATTGTTTGCAGTGGAAATTCTGCCGCCCCTGAAATGATTGATTGTCATGAGCATGGCTTTGACGCTGCCATTGAAAAAAACTTTAACCGTAAAAAAATCAAAACGGTTCTTGGTGAGTTGCTACTCTAGGAGGCTGAACGCGGATACGAGAATGAAAAGTCTACTACGGAAAATTTATTCTGGTTATATTTTCTGTTCATTTTCGTTGAGTAGGATGACTAATCGTCTCAGAATAAAGCTTTCTCAATAAAACCTTATCAATAAAACCTTATCAATAAAACCTTCACAAAACCGTCATCGTTTTGAAATATATCCGGCCGATACTTTGTTATGAATCTTACAATCAAAAGGAGAAGATCATGATAAACCCAAAAAGCGTCCTTATGTTATTAGGCCGAGAACAACAGAAAAATATCTCTGCTGAAATTGATAATGACATCATCGACGATACCGCGCTAGTTGATCGAATGAATGCGCTTAATTTTTTACGTGAAAGTGAGCAATTTTTGAAACAACGGGCGCAACAGAATACCTTGTTGATGGTTGAGCAGATCAATGCCGAGATGAAATGGTATTCACAGTGGTCAGCCGTGGCAGCAAAATCTGCCGCTTAGTATGTGTTTCAATAACATGATGTCACTGGATAAAAATCTAAATAGGAGAGTATTTACAATGAATGCAGAACTATTCTATCTGGTCGGAAAACCCAATAGATTAAAGCAGGCGTTTGTTTCTCAGTTAAAAGAGAAACTGACGGAAGATGCTTCTATACTGGTGCCAGACGTATACACCACGGATAAGTCTGAAGCCGACTCAGGGAGCTACGTTTACCTTGATGAGCGTGACTTTAACTTGCGTTTGTCAATGGGTATGTATTGTTTATGCTGGGAGAAGAATCAACATCATTATGGGGTTATTGCTGATGTGATACAGCGGATTAACACCGGCGTTGATGTGTTGTTAAGCGGCTCTTTGCATAATGTTGAGCAGGCGAAAAAGCTGTTTCCTAACATGAATATCGTGCAAGTCGCAAAACAGGGCTGTAGTCCTCAAAAAATAGTCGGTCATCATTTAATTGCTGAGGATGATGGTGTTAGATTGGAATGGAGTGATAACGATGATATGGGTACCCCTTATGTTTTAACCTTATCTTCAGAAAAGGACATACCTAACGCCATTGAGATGTTATTGGCTTTGATAGTTTATGAAAAAAAATACCTGGATGACGCCATTTAAGTTAGGTGTTTTCTCGCGCTATCTGTCACGAAACAGTGTCTGTAAAGTGATAGTTACGTGATTGTGATACCCGGGCATCTCTGTGATACCCATGTGACAAGCTATATTTTATCTGTCATATAACTGACATAAAAATGTAACACTTCCGGCCTAATATCTCCCTGACTTCAATGAATAATGTATTCAGGAGAATATTATGGCTCGATTCATAGCCAGCACGAAGCAGGTGGTTTGCATCAGTACATCGTTACTGTTGTTTATTGGTTGCAACCTCGCATTAGCCTCTACCGAAAAAAATGTTAATCAATTACAAAAGCAGTTAATTGAATTAAGAACAACCGTTGATGAAAAAAGCGAAGAACTCTCTCTGTTAAGACAGGAAAATAAACAAAAACGAAAATTTATGTTGAGTCAGATTTCGGAAATGGAATCGTCAATAGCGCATAAATCAATAGTCATTGCCAAAATAGATAATAAGTTGAAAAAGAACAAAGCTTTTTTTGAGACAACGAAAAGTGATGATTTGTTAGCGGACGATCTTGAAAAAGCCATTAGTGAGTTGTCGGCTTATGTGTCAAGTAGCCTGCCCTTCAAAACTCAAGATCGCCTCACCGCGCTTGATGAGATGCATCGGCAACTGGTGAGTAAGGCCGTTAGTTCGCCACGTTTAGCTAACAAACTATGGGCCTTTGTTGAAGACGAAATAATCCTGACAAAAGGTAATGGTATTTATCGCCAAATTATCAATCTGGATCACGAGCAAAAGCTGGTTGATGTGGCAAGGGTTGGCATGATGATGCTGTATTACCGTGATGGTGCTGGAAATGTCGGCATGGCTAAAAAGCAGGGCACTGATAATGAAAAATGGCGGTTTGTCTCATTAAATGGCAAAGCGCAAATTCATCAAATTCACTCTCTATTTGATTCCTTTCAAAAGCAGGTTCGGTTTGGCGAGTTTAGCTTACCAAACGCCTTGTCTAGTTCAGTTGTAACCCGTGGGCTCTAATATGAAAAAATCTAAAAAAATTATTTTGTTCACGATATTTTTTGTCGGCGCTTTGCCGGGTTTATCGGTGGCTGATTTACACACCGCCCCAGAAACCGCCCTAGAAACCGCTTTAGAAACTGCATTTCAAAAGGAGTTTGCCTTTCTTGATCAGCAGCGTAAGGCGCTGGAAGGGCAAACGGCAGACTTTTTACGAAGTATTAAAAGAGAAGAGGCCACCTTACAGAAAAAGCTGGATCGACTTAAAAACAAACTGGTTAGTCTGGATGTTGAGGTGGATAACAAACAGGCGATACTGGAGGAGTCAAGCCGTTCTCTGCAAAGCAAACGTGAAGATCAGGCACGGCTTGATCAGCTTTTTGAACAGGCTAATGCCTCTTTAGATAAAAAGGTAAAAGGCGAGGCAGTGCGTGAATTGTATCAGTCGGCCATATTTCAACTCAATGGAAATAGTGAAATCACGAGAAGCAGTGGTGAATACTTTTTGCCGGACGGTGAAAAAGTCACTGGCGAAATTATTAATATCGGACGTATCGCATCATACGCGATTGGTGAGTCAGGTAGTGGTATGTTGATTCCGGCGGGTAACGGAAAAATGAAGTTATGGCAGCCGGAGAATAATAAAACCGCATTGGCGTTAGCCGCCGCTGATACACTGTTGAACATAAATGGCCTCGATGTCTTTTTATATGAAGATAAAAATCAGGCCATTGAAGAATCAGTCCAAAAATCCGTGATGGATATCATTAATAGCGGTGGAATCATCGCCTGGATCATCGTGATAACTGGCGGTATCGCGGTGGTAATGGTGTTTTTACGTGCTTTCTTTCTAAAGCGCGCAAACAAAGGCACTGACAAATTGATGTCAAAAATCAAAGATGATGTTGCCGCCGGCAATGTAAAAGAAGCCATCATCGCTTGCGAAAAACGGCGCGGTGCCGCAGCGAGGGTGGTGACATCGACCTTACGTAATCTGGATAGAGAACGCGACCATCTTGAAGATGTGGTGGCCGAAAGTATTTTGCATGAAAACACCTATTTAAACCGATACGGCGCGGCAATTTTAGTGGTTGCTGCGGTTGCACCGCTGATGGGTTTGCTGGGCACTGTTACCGGCATGATCGAAACCTTCGACATTATTACCCAATTTGGTACCGGTGATCCGAAATTATTGTCTGTTGGCATCTCCACCGCACTGGTGACCACACAGTTAGGGCTGATCGTTGCGATACCAGCCCTGGTTGCGGGCAACTTACTCTCAGGCTGGAGTAATAAAATCAAAGACAATATGGAACAGGCCGCATTGAGCGTGATTAATTTGCACGGCATGCAAAAAATCAAGGCTGCTAATGATGTCCGTCATAATAATATTGTGGCTGCATAATGTACACCGAGGTATTAACCCACTACAGCGCTGGCGGCTGGATGATCTGGCCTATGGTTGCCATCACTCCTGTGCTTTGGTATGCCCTTGGCTACCGTTATGTGATTATCCGAAAAGGTTTTTCTAAACATAATGTACGAACGATTATGCGCGGCCACCAGAAAGGATCGTTTAAAGATGTGGAAAAAGCCAAATCGAAATCGATGATTCATGCCGCTGTGATACACGCGAATGAATTAAAAAAACAGAAGATGACGCCTATTCGGCCTTATCTTGATGAAGCGTTCGCCTCGTACATTTCAGAAACCAACAAATACGGCACCCTGATTAGAACCATCGTTTACGTTGCGCCACTGATGGGCCTGTTAGGGACTGTGACGGGCATGATCGAAACCTTCGATGCACTGCAGGATATGACATTACACAGCGCATCCGGTGGCATTGCTGGCGGCATATCGCAAGCATTGATTACCACGCAGCTGGGTTTGACCATCGCGATTCCAGGATTGTTGATTAATGTGTTTCTTGATAAGCGAAAAGAGCGTATCGAAAGAGAACTGAATCAGCTTAAAGACATTATTTGCAGTCAATAAAAATAATACAAGAATTACAACATTGAGTATTTAATCATGCGATATCGAACGAGAGAAAACACTGAACAACAGGTAGATATGTCACCATTGATTGACATGGTTTTTATCCTTTTAATCTTTTTTATGGTCAGTGCCACGTTTGTTAAAGATATGGATCTGGAAATCAATCGACCAAAAGCGAGTAGCAGCACCCCTTCATCAACAAAGGCTATCCGACTTTTTATTGATAACAAGGGTGAAACCTATCTCGATGGAAAGTCAGTGAGAGGCTGGGCGATTCAATCCAGGTTAAGAGAAATTTTGAAAACAGGTAGCTCAAGCACCGTGTTGATTATTACAGATGGCAGTGTACCGGCGAACAAGCTCATTGAAGTGGTTGACCAATCTCGTATGGCAGGCGCGAAAGATGTTGGTGTTGTTACCGAGTCAGAAAGTTAACGAAGATGATTTTACCTAAACACACACGTTTAAAAGCACGCCTAATCGGCACTGTCACCATGTTGTTTGGCGCATCGATCGCCATGGTGTCATTTAGTTTTTTGAATAATCCGTTAGAAAAGAAAGAAATGAACTCGTCTAAGCAAACCATTTCATTCGAAGTGAAGCAGGATTTAGTTAAACCCAAACAGATTCCGAAAAAACAAAAACCAAAAACGAAACAAAGTAAACCTGCCGCGCCACCCGCAGTAGCGCTTGATTTGGCATTGGCTGGCATTGATGTTGGCCTAAGCGGTTTTGACGCCAACGATATCGGCGAAGTGGATGCAAGCCTGTTAGGTGATATGGGCAACGTGGTAATGACCAGTGACATGGTAGATGTTGTACCAAGAGCGAAATTTAAGACCGTGGTGGAATACCCTGCACGGGCTAAGGCTAAAGAAGTTGAAGGTTTTGTGACCCTGAGTTTGCTGATCAATACCGAAGGAAAAATAGATACGGTGAAAATTATTGAATCGGAGCCCGCTGGTATATTTGACCGGGCGGTATTAAGAGCGATAAAAAAATGGGTGTTTGAACCCGCTCGTTACAAAGGTGAAGCGGTGCAAACCTGGGCGAATCAAACTATCCGGTTTGAGTTGGGTTAAGGGATGAAAATAGTATTTCTTGTATGGCTCAGTGTTTTTGCTTTTTATGCACCATCACCTATCGCCAAGGAGAACGAAAAACAAAAAGAGATTGATTACGTGGCGCTTGCTGCATTGTTGGTGAAAGGTGGTGATTTTCTTAAAGCGGATGAAGCGCTGTCGAAGGTAAAGCTGCCTGCTATTCAACCAGAAGCGCTTTCCCGTTTTTATACCATTAAAGGTTTGATTAAATTGCGTTTGCAGCAGTATGCAGATGCGCGTGACAGTTATTTGCAGGCGCAGCGATATGGCCAGGATGATCCAAAACTGTTTGTGTATTTAGCGCAGGCTTATTATGGCCTTGAAGCCTTTGATAAGGTATTAACATCCTTGCAACAAGCCGGTGATGTGTGGGCGGCTAACCCGAGAGTCTGGCTATTGAAGTCGTTGAGCTACTGGGCGAAAAAAGACTTTGAAAATACCATGAAGACACTGTTAGACGCGGAAAAACAATTCCCCGGTGAAAAGCAGTTTGTTCAACGCAGAGTATTTTTACTGATTGATTTAGGCTTATATCAAGCCGCAGTGCAGCTTGGTTTAGCCTCACTTGAAAACTTCGAATCCGAAGTCGTTGACTACCGTACAATCGGTAAAGCGATGATTGAAGCGGGGCAGTATTCACATGCGCTACCCATACTTGAAACGGCCGTGTTGACTTATCCGCAGGACGTTAAGCTGCTTCGTACCTTATCCCGAACTTACGTATTACTTGGTCAATTTTATTCTGCAGCGACGATTCTGGAAAAAGCCGCAGCGCAGGATAACAGCTTAACCAGTGAAGTGGCCGAGTTGTATCGTAAGGCGAACAAATCTGAACAGGCGTTGTACTTTAATCAAATTGTGTCTGAGCAAAACAAGAAATATAAACAACGACTGGCGATATATCTGGATGCCGGTCGGTTTGATGATGCGATAGGTATGCGGGACACCCTGTATCGTGTTGGATTACTCAATGATGGAAATATTCGATACGCGATGGCTTATGCCTATTTTAGCGTGGGTAAATATAAAAACATGGAAGAGTATCTGGACGGCATTCGTCAGCCTGGTCTGTTTAGAAAAGCAACGCAATTACGCAAGGCAATGCTTGCCTGTGAAAAAATACCGGCTCAGTGTTAAATCATATTAACAGACCGCACATTAATCAACTGGTTTACCCTACTCATGTATATTTTTCTCATATTTCTACTCTCTTTTTTTAGTTTGTCCGTTATCGCAGCCCCATTAGAAGGTGAAATTTCACTTTATCTTTTTAACGAAGGTGAGCCGGCGTCTGATACGGTGTTCACCGTCGACGGCACACACTATTACACCGATGAAAATGGCGGAGCGCGGTTTATATTGCCAGCGGGTGACCATCTCGCTCGTTTTGAGTTTAAAGACGTTGAACCTAAATTGTGGAAATTTTCCCTTCAGGATGAAGAAAAGATCTTGCTCATTGGTTCTGTCTCCGATGCCGATGGAAAACAGGCAGTTGAACTGGATGTTGAAAGCTCGCATATCGCTAAAAATGTCAGCTCAAAAGTGAGATCTAAAACCAAACTACAAGGCCCGCGTGGATACGTGCTGGGAAAAGTAATTTCGATTGAAAACAATACCCCGGTGCCTGGCGTTAAAATTTATGTTAGCGGTATCAAAGGCGCAAGTAGCACGGATGAAAACGGGTATTACAAAATCGAAGTGCCAGCCGGTGAAACCAGTATTTCGTTTGTGCATGGTAGTTTTAGCGCACAAACCATTCGTTCGGTTGATATTAATTTGATGGAGGAGTTGACACTGGATATTGAATTAACACCTTTAGGCATTGAGTTAAGCGAAGTATTAATCGCAGCACCGTCACTGGAAGGGGGCTTTACCGCATTAGTCGATGAACAACGCAATACCTCAAGTGTGGCCGAGGTGATTGGCGCTGATCAAATTTCAAATTCGGGTGATAGTAATGCAGCTGGTGCGCTAAAGCGGGTGACTGGCTTAAGCGTCGTTGATGGAAAATACATATACGTGCGCGGCTTGGGAGAGCGCTACTCCAGCACCAGTCTCAATGGTGCGGGTCTGCCTAGCCCTGATCCGACGCGACGCGTAGTGCCGCTTGATTTGATTCCTGCTGGCGTGCTTGAAAGCGTGGTGATTCAAAAAACCTACGCGCCGGATATGCCCGGTGAGTTTGGCGGTGGTATGGTTCAGCTGCGAACCAAAGGTATACCCGACGAAAAAAAACGTAAGGTCTCTTTCTCATTAGGCGCTAACTCCCGCTCTACACTTCGGCAGGGGTTAGGTTACGAGGGCGGCTCAACCGATTTTTTAGGTTTTGATAATGGCGGGCGTGATATTCCGACGGAAATTACGCAGATAACAAATGATGGAAAAAAACTATTTAATACCGCATCTATCGCTGATCAGGCGCGGGCTGCTGAGTCAGTCCCCAATAACTGGTCTACAGAAAATATTCGTTTAAAACCCGACGCGTCTTTTAAAATAGCCGCTGCAGACCGGTTTGAATCTTACGACGCTGACTGGGGTTGGGGATATCAATTTTCCATGGGGTACAGTAATAAATCCCGATTTCGTGCAGAGAGCCAGACAAAATATGATCTTGACGGGACCGGCGGACTTATTGGTGCAGACCGTTCGGATTTGGAGCGAACCAAAAACGAAGTCGATATTGGTGGCATGCTAAGTTTGGCGCTTGAGCTAAGCAATGAGCATGTGCTTTCCAGCAATACCCTGGTGACTCGTTCCAGCAGTAATACCGTTGTGATTAACGATGCCTACCTGTCTGATAATGACCTTGATGTTTTAGATACCACCCTGGAATGGGTTGAACGTCAATTAGTGACACAGCAGTTTACTGGTCGACATGAATTTGTGGGGCTAAATGATTTGCGGGCAGAGTGGGTGGCGGCTTACTCCTTATCCAATCGGTCTGAACCCTTTACCCGTCAATACCGTTATTATGAGCAGGCCAATGGCAGTTATTTGTTATCCAAAACTAATGATGCAAACGAATTTAGCTATCAGAATTTAAATGATGGCAACGTAAGTTTGGGTACTGATTTTTCTCTGCCCATTTATGATTTGTTTTCTTTTCAGGCGAATATAAAGTCCGGCTTTGCATATGAAGCCAAAAATAGAAATAGCAGGGTATTGCGTTACGGATTTGTGAATGACTGGTCACGCACCTCGCTGGATTCTTCGATATTAGGCAATGCCATTGAAAATATTTTCACGCCTGACAATATCGGTGACTCGGCTTATCTGTTAAGCAACCGAACATCACCGACGGATAATTATGTCGCCTCACAAAGCATATTCGGTACTTACGTCAAGGGTGAGCTGGACGTCACAAAAAGCCTTAAATTAATGTCCGGCGTCAGGTGGGAATCGTCGGTTCAGAAAATCAGTACTTTTAAATTGCTGTCACCAGATGAAAAAGACACGGTAAGCCTTGCCAAAAGTAATTTTCTACCGGCGCTGAGCGCAACGTGGCAAGTAAAATCAGACCAGCAACTGCGGTTTGCTTTGAGTCAAACAGTCAATCGACCGGACTTTAAAGAGTTGTCCGAAGCACCGTACATTGATCCCGAAACACGTGACCTTGTACGAGGCAATAAAAACCTCAAGCCAGCCACTATCAGTCACGTGGATTTGCGCTGGGAATGGTATTTAACCCGTTTTGAAACGTTTTCTGTTGCCTCATTTTACAAGCAGTTTACATCGCCCATTGAACGCGTGATTCGTCTAGGTGGCGGTGGTGTGAATACTTTCGCCAATGTCGATTCTGCCAACATTTACGGCGTAGAAATGCAGGGGCGAATGTGGTTGTCACGATTGTTCGGCCGATCTTTATCACGATTTTATGTTGAATCGAATATGGCATTAACCAATTCATCGGTTGATTTGGGTTTATCCGGCTCACAGCAAACCACCAATAATCGGCCGTTACAGGGCCAGTCTCCGTGGTTGGTGAATTTTACTTTGGCTTACGAAAATTTGGTGGCAAAAACAAATGCGTCCTTATTGTTGAATGTGTCCGGTGAAATAATTGTGGGCGTTGGCATGTCGGGATTGCCGGATTCTTATCAACAGCCAACACCCCAACTGGATTTTGTTTTCTCCAGAGAAATATACGAAAGGCATGAAGATAAATTAAAATTTAGTTTTAAAATGAAAAATATTTTAGACCCCAATTACACTACCCTGCAAAACAATAAAATCACAAAAATTTATCAAAAAGGCATCTCGGCCTCTGCATCCCTAGAGTATAAGTGGAAATAATGATGTCGCGTGATCATGTCACAAAACTGTCATCTAAACATCAAAAAAGTGTCATACAGACTCAGTAAAGTGCATATGTAGAGTACGTAATCACTTATTTTATGTTAATTATGGAGCAAGAAATGATTTTTAATAAAACTTTAATCGCAACCGCAGTCACAGTGACACTTTTTTCAATGGCTGGTTGTCAGGATGCTAACAATGCCGGCGACGGTTCAGCGGTCACTGGCTCCACCACTACGACATTAACCAATGACAATGTATACATGTTGGCGCCAGGTTTTCCCGGTACCCGTGTTGGAAACGGCAACACAGAACAGCTGGGTTCAACCACGTTTAAAAAATCAAAATTGATTATCGAACCGGGTACATTGGTACTCGGTAATGACAAAGAAGCGCTTATTATTACCCGGGGTTCAACAATTGAGGCCGTTGGTACGGCTGTGGATCCAATCGTAATGACTTCCAGAAAACAATTTGATAACTGGGTGACGGGTGATGGTACCTCCGGTCGTGGTGAGTGGGCCGGTTTAGCCCTGATGGGTAATGCAAAATCAAATGAATGTGGTACGCCCTGTAACGTTGAAGCCGAAGGCGGCATTGGTTATTATGGTGGCACAGACGATACGGACAATTCAGGCATATTAAAATATCTTATCGTTCGTCACGCAGGTAATGAAATTACAGCGGGGAATGAGCTTAATGGCCTGACCTTGTTTGCAACGGGCTCAGGCACCACAATGGATTATATTCAGGTACACAAAGGACTGGATGACGGCATCGAACATTTTGGTAGTAGTGATTTTATGAGCCATATTGTTTTAACCGATAACGCAGACGATGGTTTTGACTGGGGGCAGGGTTATACTGGTGGCGCTCAGTACATTGTATCGCGGCAGGCGAACGATGACGGTGACCGTGCAATCGAAGCGGATAACGATAAAAAGAACCCGGATGCAGGCCCAGTATCAAAGCCGACATTGGCTAATATGACATTAATGGCTGCACCTGCAACAACAGAGACAACGGCTGATGGCATTTTGTTACGCCGTGGCACAGGCGCAAATATTTATAACTCAATTGTTGCTGGTTTTGTTGATAACTGCTTTGACATCGATGAAAAAGCCACAATGGAACGTGCATACAGCACCGCTGACAGCAATTATACCGGTGAATTAACCGTGCAAAACACATTTACTGATTGCGCGACGAATTTTAAACTCGCCGATCAGGATTTGGATAATGCCGATGGTGATGCGAACTCAAGCACAGGCAAAGATTCGTTTGCCGCGTTAGGGTTACCAACGGTTGCTGAATGGTTTGCAAACTCCGGTACGGGTAACTCAAGTACGGTAACGGTTGATCTAACCGCTTCTGGTTTACCACAAGGTACCTTTGATGTGTCTGTAGCAGCACCGTCAATTGGCAATGCAAAGTTTGACAACACAACCTATGCTGGCGCGTTTGATCCATCGGCAAGCAAACAATGGACTGATGGCTGGACGGTGGGTTTGCACGGCAATGCCACCGTGTGGCAGCCGGCATCGGGCGGTACACTGGCAGGAAAAGCAGCCTCAGCTGATGGCTCATGCCCGGCTGGTACGACTTATGTCAAAGCGATTACACTGCCTGACAATGGTGAAAAAATGGACTTGTGTCAGCTGAAAGCGGATTACTAACCCCGTGTGATAGGCTATCTGTCAGCTCGACATTGTACGAGAAGCTGAACGTCTGATATAAAGCGATGCGAAAAAGCCGGGTTCACGCAAGTGGATCCGGCTTTTTTGTTTGCCCAGCAAAGCGGGCAACCCCGACGAACTGAAAGAAGTTCGTGTCACCCCGGCCAAGGGGAAGACAACCCGAATCGCGAGGGCGGTAGTGTAAATTGATGTATTAATCCTCCCACCGACCGTACCCGGGAATATTTATTTCTCTTTCACTAAAGGAGCCATTGTTAATACGCGTATGGCAAACTTCGCATCGGTTCAAGTTTTTTACATCTGGATTATCCACCAGATGTCGTTTCGATAATTCACGGTGCTTACGTTTGATATATCCTACTTCCGTAATTCGCAAAGGAATTTCATTTTTACTTATTGATCGGTTAATCTTAATTGATCGTTTGTGACTGGACTTATCTGCAGCATTATCAATTGCGTATTGTGTTAGTTCCTGAGTATCTTCTTTTGATAATTCAGCATTTTCACCAAAATGATTCTCTAAATTATTCATTATTTTTTTCCACGATCGTGCAGGTAATAAGCCGGGTTGATAAGCATAATGGCAAGCACTGCATTCAGTCGCATAAAGTTTGTTGTTTACCGGAGCGACGCCTTTATTTGCTTTGCCAAACCAACTGTCAGCAATTGAAGTTAGCGGGATAAAAATCAGGACGGCACTGATTAAGACTAATTTCATTTGTATTTTCATATTCATTATGTTCTCCATATTCTTTAATTAATTTAGAAATATTTATTAGGTTATTTGTCGCGTAAATACACAAGAAAATCACCCTTTTCTTGAGCCGTACATTCCCGACCGACAACCCATTTACAATTTCTTTTGAACCATTTTTCAATAAATTTCTTATCGCTAAATCGTTCGCTATTAACGGAAGGTGCCAGGGGAGGGATGACTTTTCCCGTACGTGCGTGCTTTCCTTTACTTTTTAAGTTGTCCGTATGACAAACACCGCAATTTCGTTGTTTATCCGATTTCTTTGGATCAGGGTAATTTTTATGCCACATTTTCTCGCCTCGACTTGCGCTAAATTCACCGGCTCCTTGTGCTTGATAGGTTTTCAGTTGATTGTTAATTTCGTTTGCCAGGCTTACCGGCCCTATAAAATTTGCGATACTGATAAACATAATAAACCATAATTTTTTCATCTAATTATCTCCTATTGAATGTGGTTTGTTTTTCTGTTCGTTGATCGTTACTTTTTCAATAACTTTGGAAGACGCATTGCTGAATCCTCAAATGTGCCTTGCTTTGCATCCAGGTGGCAGGCTTCGCAATTGCCTTTGCTGCCCACGCGTTCGTCTTTCCAATAAAGCGGTTTAATTTTTTTGTGCTTTTTTAACCAGTAGGCCGTTTCTATAATACGTAAAGGTGTTTTATCCGCTGGTGTGGAGGCATTAATTTTCCGAGCGGGTTCATTGAGTTTGCTTTCTGATGCATTTTCCATTAAAAAGTTTTCTATCTCAGCAATAGTTTCTGCATCAAGCCCTAAGTCTTCATCAAAATGCTCGTTCTGAGTATGAAGTAGCTCTCGCCATGAACGAGCTGGCAGTAAAACAGGGTGATATGCTAAGTGGCAATCGCTGCATTCTGATCGCCAGGTTTCATTGTCTGGCAGGGCCGATCCAATAAAAGGCAGATAAGGCTGGTCTTTTGTCTCTGTCAGGTAGCCTTTGAAATAAACCAAGCCAGAAATCACAATAACGGTGAGTATTATAAAACCCAACGGCTTGTGTTTTGTTGCCGATTGACTTTTTTTGCCTTCTTTGCGACCAGTGATCATGGAAAGGATGAGATTTTCTTTGTGGTATAAACTTTCTATAATCACGCCTGTGATGTGAATGCCGGTAACCGCGAGCATAATCCAAGCAGTGAGTATATGTGGTTGTTTTGCTGCTTCCCCAATGGTATACGGAACGATATCCGCTAAGATGCCATGGCCTTCCTCGCCGCCTAATACCAAGATGCCCGTAATAGAAATGACAACGCCGAGAGTAAGCATTAAAAATATTGCCCAACTACCTGCGGGATTATGCCCAACATGTCTTGCGGCTTGACCGTTTAATAATCCCTTGAGATAAGCAAAAACTGAAGGCCAATCGTATGCAAAGGTACGAAAACGTGAATATTGGCTTCCGACAATCCCCCACAATAAGCGAAACAATAAAAGACCAAAAAAAGTGTAACCACTAAATACGTGAACATAGAGATATCGGTTGTCATCAAAGGTTAACCAGGCAATGGTAAAACTCATAGCAAGTGACCAATGGAATATTCGCGTAGGTAAATCCCAAATCAAGACCTGAGTTGTATTTTTTGATTTATCACGTGACATAATCAGATGCCCTTGGTTATGAAAAATACGTCCCTTAATAAATGAGGAGTTGGTACTAATAAGTTGTTCATAGGTGATAATTATCGGTCACGAACCTTACCGGTGGTTTTCCGGAACATTACAAGCTGTTAATGTTTGCAGGTTAGAAATTCACGGTAGATGTCAGATTGTTTATAATTCACAGTGAAGATGGCCTCTGATTTTATTGTTTTTTCGTAGAAATTATTTTATCAGATAAAGATCATCTTTTTTTTATTTTTGCAATATTCGTGTTAAGAACGCTTCGTTTATTTTCTCTTTTTCCAACTAAAAATCGATCTTTCCTTAACTTCACTAAAAGTGAGTTTTAGAATTACATTGATTTAGGTGAACTATCCTCTATATGTAGTGTAGTAGAAGTTTTTTGGTAAATATTTTGAAACCAAGGGGTGTATGTGCGTTAAACAGACTATTTTTTCGTTTTATCCCGGTCGGGTTGATCCTTCAGTCCCTTCTCGGATTAGTCGCCTGTGATTAAAAACTGTCGCAAAATGACGGCGGTTTCAACTCAGATCTGGAAAGATCACATGGATCACGTATTCCTTGCTTCTGATAAATTTATTCGCGAACAACCTGAAAAATTGCAGGAGCTGATTAACCAGCTGGTGCGTGCGGCGGCGTTTATTGAAAAAATCCTCGTGAAGCAGCCATTATGGGTAAGGACTGTACCGGCGCGCAGGCAAAAAAGTATTTGAACAGGTTCTAACAACACCACCTGACTGGATAACGTATACTAACATGATCGTTAATGTAAATGACATGATATCAACGGCGACAAAACCGGTTGAGATGGCGCTTTGGTCGAATGTGCCAGCGAACATAAAGCAGGGAAATGTTGATATGCGGTTTGCCATCAAGGCTTAGCAATTGATAAGGTTGAAATAACATTTTATGAAGATAAGCATATCCCTTGCGCGATCGTGGGCACTTATTGTTTTATTCTCCGTGGTTGCCCCGTGACGATAGTTATGGTCTGGTACGGATCTACAATCTATGAGTACCAGCTAAACAAAGCATTAAAAGTAGAGCGTTTGGTAAATGAGAATTTAAAATTTCGGATTGAATCTGAGGTAAAACGCTTTAAAACATTGTTAACAAATAAGGGTGATCTATTGTCATTTTTTGTACAACGCGGGGATTTACCGAAAACAAAACAACGCATAAATTCGTTATTGGGTTTTACTGTTGAACGTGAATCCGCAATTAATCGCGTTGTTTTGATCAGCCAGAAGGCGGATATTCTCGCCACCTATGATCCTTTTTCGGGCTTGACAGGCACCAAAATGTTATCCGTAAAACAAAACGGTCACTCGCTAAAATCTGGGGGATAACCGGAGCCTCAGATCTGCCTGAACTGGTTATGCCCGCATTAAGGCGAACCTACATTAGCTCGCCTAAAGTGAGAGAAAATGACATTCTGTTTAAAATTGCGGTGCCGATTGCGAAGCCCGCTAGTGCCATACTAATCATTGATCTAAATATTCATAACTTATTACCCGCGAATGAAAAAAATGGAAATAACATAAAAACGGGAGTCACCCGGAGTTATATTCTGGATCGTCGGGGCAGTTTAATTTCTCGAATTGCCGGCTGGCGTTGATGATAAAAAACGTTTCATCGTATCCCTTGTTGATATCACTCACACCAGGCAGCAGGAAGAACAGTTACGGCGTGCGCAAAAAATGGATGCGTTAGGTAAACTGACCGGTGGCATTGCCCACGATTACAATAATATGCTTGGTGTTGTTGTGGGGTATGCCGAGTTGCTTGAAACTGCCCTTATTTCGAAGCCGAATCTTGCCAAATATGCGGATCAGATATATCGCGCGGCGGAGCGTGGCGGTAAATTAACAACAAAACTGCTCAGTTTTTCAAAACAGGAAGATACAGACTCACAGGACTTGAATATTAATCCTGTCATAGGATTGTCAAATAGCAATTTGTAGCTTTATTCGTGGTTATTTTCCACACAAAATCCTTCTTGCTGAAAATAATATTCAGTGAATTCATTTAAGTGTAGTTTGTGAGTTGAATTA
>Ga0316208_1000685_pt1 | contig 37787 bp, 22 predicted proteins | sample 3monopyrite_MG_FD_204944 | JGI IMG/M metagenome (GOLD analysis project Ga0316208, IMG submission 204944) | Microbial mat bacterial communities from mineral coupon in-situ incubated in ocean water Damariscotta River, Maine, United States -... | ecosystem: Environmental > Aquatic > Marine >...
CCCACGATCCCTGATCGACGCAAACGGTTCGGCAGGTCGTCACTGGCTTCATGACCGTGTGGCAGACTTCGCGTTCGACGACTTCGTCAACCGGTCGGCAGACGGTGCGGCGACATTCGCGTTCGCCTTTCTCGATCACTTTGTTCCAGCTGACTTTCACGCAGTCGCGTTCGGCAGTTTCCCAGACGGGCTTGCGAACGGTGTAGCTGCAGTCGCGTTCGCCGGTTTCCCAGACGGGCTTGCAAACGGTGTACTTCTCTTCGCGGTAAGTAGTCTCGGTCACCGGTCGGCGAACTTCGTATTCGCATTCGCGATACGCGGTTTCGCGGACGACCTTGTAGCAGGTGACGTCTTTGGTCTCGTAAGCGGTTTCGTAGACGGTGCGGGTCCGAGTGATTTCTTCGGGTTCCCAGACGGTGTCGTACACAGTCTTCTTACACGTCTGCCGTTCGATTTTGCAGGTCGTGTAGCACGAGCTTGGCTGACAGGCGACTGTCGGGCAGCAGTTAAATGTGGCCGCTCCACAATACCCCGACGCAAACGCCTGCTGGCTCAACGCTGTGGCCGCACAGAAAGCGACCATTGCCAACAGCTTCTTCATTTCATGTCTCCTCACAGGTGACGGGTCAATCGATGCGAAAGTTCCGGCTCAGCCGGCCAGCCGTTTCGTCCGAGCGAACGCTCGATCGTCGCGGCAGTTCGTTTCACAAGTGCGAGCCATTCATGGCTCGGTGGCGATCCATCGCCGAGGAGAATCAGCACGCGGCTCGGAGTTCTGCTTGTCACGCCTGGATGGAAACTCCGACGTGCATGCTCAATCCGGATGCCGGGCAAACCTTCGCGAACTCATGCGTCCGCTATCCCCGCTCCTGCTTCTATTATTGTCACACTCCACTCCAGGTTGCAAAACCCGGAGGTGCGAGTTCATGGAAGTGGCGGGCTTTCCCTGAAGGGTGCTCCGATTGTTCCGGTCAGGCAATTCGGGCACTTTACATGGCCGCGTTGGTTTCGTACTGCGGCGATGAATCTGCGAGTCCTCAAGCCGTCCGACAAAACCCGTGCGAAGTGACAAACTCGCGCACGACGGAATCCCAACCTGCCATGACCGGAATATCTTTCCTGTCGAGAACCGCCGCTACAGCCGGTTCGAGCGTTTCGGGCGGAGCACGTGGCACATCCGGACGCACAGTCGGTCGATCCGTTCCGTCCGGCGTTTCCGGCACCAGACAACGAACGCGACTATCCGATTCAGACATTAGATCGTCGCTGATGCGGAAGTAGGGTGGGCAACGCCCAGCCTACGACTTATTGATCCCACTCTCGAATCCCAAACTGCAGAGGAAGCTGTGCGACACAAAGCCGTCATCACACTGGCCCTGCTGGGAACAATCGCCTGCTCCAGCGGGTGCGCGCGGACGGTGCTGATTCCGAAAATCGGATTCGACCACATCGCCGTGCGGCCTCATTTCGCCGAACCTGTTTTCGCAGGTCCGGGCAGTATTGGACCGATCTTCTCCATGCCGAGAATCACGACCCCGTGCAAGAGTTGTGACCCGTGCGGCAATTCGTGCGATCCCTGTGGTAGTTGCGGGCCGTGCGGTGGGCTGGCCGGTGCTCCGCTGCAGCCGATCGACCCGTTCGGCTGGCTGCGAGGTGGCTCGATGGGCACGCAGGAAATCGACCCAGTCGGCTGGGTTTTCGGACTGTAGCGGATCGGTAGGTCAGGCTTTGCCTGGCGAAGTCTGCCCCGACCGGATTCCGAGTCCACTCTCTTCCACAATCGGGAGACTGCGACGAGGCCCCTTGGAACTTCGTCAGGCAGAGCCTGACCTACACGGAAACGCTGACCCCAAGCCTCGTCGCATGACGATTTATTGATGGATCAGCCACAACCTGATAGCGTGGTGAGTTGATTCCCACCGGTTTTGGCCCACTCAGCGACCGTCTGAGAACGGGGCAAGACCATGCTCACTGCCTACCGGTCCGACTGTTGCCATGTTCCGAGCCTGCCTCACCTTCGCGACGATTCTTCTCTGCGCCAACCTTCCGCTTTGCGCGGCCGATCTGCTTCCGGCTGAACGGCCCATGGAATCGGTCATCGACCACTACGTCGACGAGCTCATTAAAACAAACGACGTCCAGACAGCGCCGCAGATCGACGAGCATATTCTCGTCCGCCGCTTGACGCTTGACCTCGCCGGACGCATCCCAACAACTGCCGAACTGCACGCTTTCGTTTCTGCCGATTCGGCGACTCGTCGATCCGAACTCGTCGACAACCTGCTGGCGAGCCCGGACTTCATCGACCACCACCGCAACGAACTACAGGTACTGCTCGAGTATCCCGAACGTCGCAACGACAACGACTTCCGCAAATATCTGCTGTGGGCGACCGAGCAGAATCGACCGTGGAACGAGATGTTTCGCGACATGCTGGCGGGCGACGAAACCGACGAGCATCAAAAGGCGGCATTGCAGTTTGTCAAACACCGAGCCAGGAGCCTCGACGACCTGACCAACGATACCGCGGTCCTCTTCTTCGGCGTCAACGTCAGCTGTGCGAAGTGCCACGATCATCCGCTCGTCGAAGACTGGAAGCAGGACCATTATTACGGCATGCAGTCGTTCTTCAGCCGGACGTTCCTGACGAAGAAACAGGGCCTCGGCGAGAAGTTTTACGGCGAGGTGAAGTTCACCACGACGGCCGGCGTCGAGAAGCAGGCAAAGTTTATGTTTCTCAACGGGACGGTCGTCGACGATGGCACTCCCGAGCTGACCGACGAGTCGCGCAAGAAGTACGACGCACTCGTCAAAAAGCTGCAGCAGGACGAAAAAGTCGAAGTGTCGTATCCAGACTTCCGGCCAAGACAACGACTGGTTGAAACGGCCTCGCACAAAGACAACAACGAATTCCTCGCCCGCAACATCGTGAACCGAATCTGGCATCGCCTGATCGGCCGAGGCATCGTCGATCCACCGGACCAGTTGCATTCGGAAAATGCACCAAGCCACCCGGAACTTCTGGACTGGCTCGCGCGAGACACGGTCGAACACGGGTACGATCTCAAACGACTGATCCGCGGCATCGTCCTCAGCGCTACTTATTCGCGATCCAGCGAGTGGGACTCCGCTGCGGAACCGTCTGAGGCCTACTATTTCGCAGTCGCGATCCCTCGGCCACTGTCGCCTCGTCAGTACGCGATGTCCCTGCTCGTCGCGACTCGCAACCCGCCTCACTGGGAACAGTGGCTGACGAAGCCAGCGGAAGCCTGGAAGAAGGAACGCACCGGTCTGGAGAACTCAACAAACAGTTGGGACGACGCGTTCGAGATCCCTGGCGATAACTTTCAGGTCGCGGTCGACGAAGCGCTCTTCTTCAGTAACAACGATCGGATCGACAACGACCTGCTGCGAGACTCCGGCGACCGACTCGTCGGCTTCATGAAAGAAGCAGAGGATTCCGCGGCAGCAGTGACCGCGGCTTTCGAAGCGGTGAATTCTCGACAGCCGACCGACGACGAACGAAAAGCGATTACCGAATATCTGGATTCTCGAAAAGACGACAAGTCAAAGGCAATGAAGCAGGTTGTCTGGGCACTTCTGACCGGCCCGGAACTTCGCTTCAATCACTAATAGTTTGTTTTGTTTTCGGACACACAACTGAAGGGTGGCACAGGTTGCTTGCAACCTGTGCGGCGCAGCCGCAAGAGGTCGACAACCATCGGACTGAAATTACCTCTTGTCGCTCCGCGACACTGGTTGCGAGCAACCAGTGCCACCCAAGTTCAAATCTGAAGATTTTTTTCAGACTCGCTAGCTAAACAAAATCAGAACGAAGGCAGGAGTTGATCATGGCACAACCGGGCAGCATTTTTTGCGGATCGGCCGATCATGGTGTGTCACGTCGAGGCTTTCTTGGAGCCGCCGGCGCAGCGACCGCCGGAACCTTCGCCGCTGACATGACGCGTCTCGACGGGTTGAAGAATCCGCTTCTCGCTGGCGAGGTCAAACGACAACAAAAGAGCGTGATTCTGCTGTGGCTGGCCGGAGGCGCCAGTCAGTTTGAAACGTGGGATCCGAAACCGGGACGGCCAACCGGCGGGCCGTACGCAAAGATCAAGACGAACGTGAACGACGTTCACATCAGCGAGCTGCTGCCGAAGATGGCTCAGCGAATGAACCACACGGCGATCATCCGCTCGTTGAATACAAAGATCGGAGACCACGGCGGCGGTGCATCGCTGATGGAAACCGGGCGAGTCAAAGACCCCGGACTGATCTACCCGGACATCGGAGCGATCGCCGCGAGAGAACTCGGCCGCCGCGACAGCCAGGTGCCGGATTACGTCTCGATGTACACGTCGACCGAAGGCCGCCGGAAAGGCACCAGCGGATTCCTGGGTGCTCGTTACGCTCCGATGTTTCTGTCTGACAAGCAGATTCCGGAAAACATGCGACGGCTCGAAGCGATCTCGGACGTCGATCACAAAGATCGAGCGGCGCTGCGTGATCTGCTCTCGAAGCGGTTCACGCAATCACGACTCAGCGAAAAGATCAACAGCCACACGACGGCCTACAGCCGCGTTCACGGTTTGATGTCCAGCGAAAAACTGTTCGACATCGAGCAGGAACCCGAGTCTGTCCGAGCCAAATACGGCCCGCGCCAGTTCGCGCAGCAATGTTTAATCGCTCGCCGACTGGTCGAAGCGGGAACGCCGTTCGTGAAAGTCGCACGAGCGTGGTGGGACAGTCACGGGCAGAACTTCGAAACACATCGCGAACTCTGCGCCGACCTCGACCACTCCATGAGCACGCTGCTTGACGACCTCGAAGAACGCGGCCTTCTCGAAAACACGCTCGTCGTCACGCTCGGCGAATTTGGTCGCACGCCAAAGATCAACGCCAGCCTCGGCCGCGACCACTTCGCCAACGCGTGGAGTTGCAGTCTGTCCGGCTGCGGAGTCCGTGGCGGGTCGTTCTACGGCAAGACGGAACCGGATGGAAACACGGTCGCAGACGGCGAAGTCGGAGCTGCTGAAGTTTTCGCAACGATGCTCGAAGCACTCGGCATCGATCACGAAAAAGAATACATGATCGGCTCCCGACCGATTCCACTGTCAGACTTTGGTGCAAAGCCGATCAAGGAAGTCCTGGCTTAGGTATTTAGTACCATCGTCGCGAAATCTTCACCTCTCCCGCTTGCGGGAGAGGTCGGCCTCTCAGGGCCGGGTGAGGGTTTCGGTTTCAGAAGATTCCAGTTGCGTTTTGTCAGCCAGGACAATCCCCCTCACCCGCGGCTGAGACCGCGACCTCTCCCCAAAAAGGGGGAGAGGTGGCAGTAAACGCTCACCTATCCAACCCTAAGGCAACGTCATGACCTGGTCTGATCCTGAAAAACTGAAACGCGTCAAAGATTTCGGCATCAGCGGTATCGCGTTCTGCGTTGCTCGCGAATCGGGTTCCGGCAAGCTGTTCTTCGGAAACTCGGACTTCAAGGTCTACGAAGTCGACGCCCTTGCTGAGAAACCTGAACCCGCCGCGTTCGAGGCGGAAGGCCACCAGAGTTATGTGACGGGTATCGTGCGAAGCCAGAAGCAGCTGGTTTCAGGAAGCTACGACGGAAACCTGATCTGGTGGGACTCAGAATCGAAGAAGCCGACACGCACGGTCAAGGCTCATGAACGATGGATTCGCAATGTGACCGCCAGCCCGGACGGAAGCATTGTCGCCAGCGTTGCTGATGACATGGTTGGCAAACTCTGGGACGCTCAATCCGGCGAGACGATGCACACTCTGAAAGATCACAAAGAGGAGACTCCGGATCATTACCCGTCAATGCTCTACGCTGTCGCGTTTTCACCGGACGGCAAGTGGCTGGCCACGGCCGACAAGGTCGGGCACATCGTTGTCTGGGAAGTCGCATCGGGAAAGAAGGCGGCCGAGCTGGAATCTCCCGGCATGTACACGTGGGATCCTCGCGCGAGACGACACTCGATCGGTGGCATCAGGTCGGTCGCTTTCTCGCACGATTCAAAACTGCTGGCCGCAGGCGGCATCGGCAAGATCGGAAACATCGATCATCTCGGAGGCCCATCGCGCGTCGAGATATTTGACTGGCAGAAGGGCGAGAGTCTCAACACCATCGAAGACAACGAACTGAAGGGTCTCGTCGAGCAGATTGAATTCGACCCGGCCGGAAACTGGCTGCTCGCAGCCGGCGGAGACCACGGCGGTTTCGTTTCGTTCTACAGCGTCGACACCGGTAAGCTGATCAAACAGGACAAAGCGCCGATGCACGTCCATCAGCTCGCGATGAACGACGACTCGACAGGCTTCTTCGCCGTCGGCCACGGAAAGATTGCGCACTACGAATTCAAATCCGACAGCCCTCCCGGTCCAGCCGAACCACCGCTGCCCGAAGACGCCACCTGAACGTCGACCTGCCCGCCGCTATTCGAGGCATCATCCCTCCGTAGGGTATGTCAAGCGCAGCGCCGGCATACCATCGCGAAGAAGTCGAATGAAGGTATGCCGGCGCTGCGCTTGTCAAACCCTACTCAGACTGACGGCGGCGGACTTTCTTACGTTTTCGATATTGGGACATTAGATTGTCTCTCGCTGTAACGGCGGCTTGTCGTCCAGCATTGCTGAAACGTTTGCTCGAAGCCTTGAGCAAACGCACCGTCGGACATTCACCGGGAAGAGCCAATGCGTACCTACGCTGCCTGCTGTTTTGTATTCGCTGTGTTATCCGTTCTGGGATGGGCACCCGTCGCCTGCTTCGCCGACGGACCGGCTGACAACATTCCTGACAACGTACGATCGGTGCCGCCGCTGGGCATCGAAGTTCCCGAAGAGGATCGCCAGGAACTGGAAGAGGGGCTGAAGGCTCTCGATACGTTGATCAGTCAAATTCGCCTGACCAGGCACGCCGACCAGGCTCGGATCAATGCTCTGTTACCCGACGTCGAGATCTTTTCTCGAGCCATTCATCAGGGACTCGAGTATCGAGAGTTCTTTTCGCCGGGCGACGTCAAGAATGCAAAGTCCGTTCTGCAGGAAGGACTGCGACGAGCGGAGCAACTTGTCAAAGAGGAAGCCGACTGGGTCACTCAAAAAGGCCTGGTTGTTCGAGGTTTCCGCTCAAAAATTGATCAGACGGTGCAGCCTTACGGTTTAGTGATTCCTGACTCGTACGATGGAAGTGGCAAGGCTGACTACCGACTCGATCTCTGGTTTCACGGGCGAGGGGAACGGACGTCGGAATCAGCCTTCATCAATCAGCGAATGAAACAGGTTGGCCGGATCGCTCCCAAAGACACGATCGTGCTGCATTCCTACGGGCGGTACAGCAACGCTTTCAAGTTCGCTGGCGAGGTCGACGTGCTCGAAGGCCTGGAGCATGCGCAGCAGAACTACCGAGTCGATGAAGATCGGATCGCCGTTCGAGGATTCTCGATGGGCGGAGCCGGGTGCTGGCAGATGGCGGTCCACTATCCAGACATGTTTTTCGCAGCGAATCCCGGCGCGGGATTCTCCGAGACTCCTGAGTTTCTGAAGTTCTTTCAGAAGGAAACTTTGAACCCGACCTGGTACCAGAAGAAACTCTGGCAGATGTACGACTGCACGGGCTACGCCGCGAATCTGACTCATCTGCCGACGGTTGCGTACAGCGGCGAGTTGGACATTCAAAAACAGGCAGCAGACATCATGGAGGAAGCGCTGGCCACGGAAGGCATTTCTCTGACCCACCTAATCGGCCCCGGAACGAAGCACGCGATTCATGCGGATTCCGCAAAGATCATCGAATCGAAGTTAGATGCGATTGCGACGCGTGGCCGAGAGACTCTTCCGCATGAGCTTCGCTTTGTGACGTACACACTGAAGTACAACCGAATGCACTGGCTGACCGTCACCGGGTTGCAGGAACACTGGAAGCAGGCTCGCGTAAACGCGCGGCTTGATTCGAATCTCGACATGATCGAGCTGCAGTCCGAAAACGTCACGGGACTAAAATTCAACATCCCGCCAGGGCGCAGCCCGTTTGATCTCACACGCAACGTGACGATCGTGGTCAATGATCAGGCGATCAAAGTTGCTAAACCGCAAACAGACTGGTCATGGAACGCCGAAGTTCACCTCGAAGGTGACAAGTGGAAAGCCGGTCCGGGCCCGTCAGAAGGACCGCGAAAGCGACAGCATCTGCAGGGGCCAATCGACGATGCGTTTATGGACTCGTTCGTCGTCGTGCGTCCAACCGGCAAGGCGAAGCATGAAGCGGTTCAGAAGTGGACGACGTCCGAACTGCAGCACACGGTCGAGCAGTGGCGGAAGCAGTTTCGAGGCGACGCCGTCGTGAAAGATGACTCTGCGATTTCTGAGAAGGACATCGCGTCAAGCAATCTCGTTCTGTTTGGCGATCCGACGAGCAACTCCGTACTTGCAAAAATTATCGACAAACTGCCGATCGGCTGGAACGACGACGTCGTCCGAGTTGGAAAACGGAGCTTCGATGCAGCTAATCACGCACCGATTCTGATCTATCCGAATCCGCTTAATCCGGAACGCTACGTCGTGCTCAACAGTGGTTTCACGTATCGCGAGTTCGCCTATCTGAATAATGCGAGGCAGGTTCCGAAACTTCCCGACTGGGCGGTCATCGACCTTCGGACTCCGGCCGATTCTCTGTGGCCGGGCAAAGTTGTAGCGGCAGACTTCTTCGGTGAAGGCTGGAAGCTGAAGGTCCAGACTAAATCGAAGTAGGTCAGCGGGCTCCAGGCAGCCGCTTACAGCTAATCCGGGTCGGCGTAGTTCGTCTGCTCAAGGTCGGCGTAGCGAATCTGGATGTCGATGATTTCGTCCGTGCACGAAAAGAATGCGTCGAGAACACGTCCATCGAATTGCGTGTCTCTTTTTTCTTCGAGCATGTCGAAGCACTTTTGACGAGGAAACGGCTTCTTGTAGGGACGTTTGCAACTAAGCGCGTCGAACACGTCACCGACAGCCGTGATGCGACCTTCGATGGGAATGTCTTCGCCGGCAAGCCCAAGAGGATAGCCTTCGCCGTTCCACCATTCATGATGCGTCAACGCGATTCGTGACGCCATACGCATGATCGGCTCACTCTTCACGTCCAGCAGTTGGCCACCCAGTTTTGTATGCCCTCTGAAATCCTGCCATTCACCTTCCGACATGCATTCGATGATCTGCTTGCCGAATCCGGTGTGCTTCTTGATGAAGTTGTACTGGTCCGGACTTAGCTTCCCCGGCTTATGCAGGATTTCGTCGGGGATGCCAATCTTGCCGACGTCGTGCAACTGCGCTGCCTGCTCAACAGCTTCGACCTGCGACGCTGAATATCCCAATTGGCGAGCGATCACGCCGGCATACTTACCTACGCGAATGACGTGATGACCGGTGTCGTTGTCGCGAAACTCGGAAGCGCGAGCGAGGCAGAAAATGATGTGGCGGCGAGATGCCTCAAGCGCTCTCGTCCGTTCAGCGACCTGGCGTTCGAGGTCAACCGAGTACTTTGCCAGCATGTCGAAGTGCGTCTTGGCGGCGAGAACGTTTTTAACTCGGAGCACCAGCTCACTGGGGTCAACAGGCTTGGCCAGAAAGTCGGTTGCGCCGAGTTCCAAAGCCTGAGTCTTCAACGCGGGATCCGGCGAGGCCGTCAAGATGATGACGGGAATCGTCGACAACTCGGGAGTGATCTTCATCACTCGCAAAATGTCGATGCCGCTCACCTCAGGCATCATGATGTCGAGCAGGACGATGTCGGGAAGATCCCGCTTCATCAAGTCGATGGCCTGCGGAGACTCGGTCGTCGTGACGAAGTTCTCATAGCCAGCGTGTTGCAGAAATTTGCGAACGACGAGGACATTGTACGACTCGTCGTCGATGATCATGATTCCGGCTTTGCGGGTTTGATCGTTTGCGCCGAGGCCATAGTTCTTCGAATCGGATGGATGGTCTGCAATCTGTGGCGGCGTTTCCGGCTGCAGATCATTCAACGCTTCATCCAGATTCACGTCGCTGGTGGTATCGATCATTTTTTGCTCCTGACGGCGGACGGTCAGCTGACGTTGGATTCTGATCCCCGCATCAAAGGACGACGAGGCTTCTCTGTTAACCTGGTATTTTCAAATTCGCCGTGCGTGACAAAACGGATTTTCGAGCCCACTTCAGGGGAATCCCTTGCTGAGCAAGTCAGTTTGCACCGGCAGTTTCCTTCCGACAGAAGAATCAGGGCGTCGTTCCGACAGGCAGTTGCATCAAACTGGCTCAGGCAGTTCGATCAGCGCGACCATGACGGTCAGTTCTCGAATGGCTGGCTCGATCTGGTCGATCTGTTCGTCACGAGCCAGATTCATCAGCTTGAGTCCCGGCTCCGTGAATTCTCGGAAACCCATCGTTCCGGCCGCTCCTTTCAGCCAGTGAGCGATCCTTGCAACGGCATCCAGATCTCGACGCTGCCAGACAATCTGCAACTCTTCGACTTCGGAACGGAGCTTGTCGACAAACCCGAGGATGATTTCACGGAACTCTGGATCGTCAAACGGCAACTCGGAGGTAATCGGTTTTCGCACTCCCGCAGTCGATTGCGGATTCATGATGAGTTCTGGAGGAAAGACCTTTGACGTGTCATAAGGATCGCCGCCCTGGGCGAGGGCGACCTCGCTGAGTACCTCATCGAGTACGGCTGACTTCACAGACGCTGCATTCACAGACGGTGACTTCTCAGACGCTGCATTCACATCAACAGCTGCGCGTTGTCCCGGCTCGATGATTGTTGAATGGCCGAAGCTGGCCGGCCTCGTGACACCGACCGAAGGCGCAACGGCGATGGCGGGCGTTGATGGTTGACCCTCTGCAAAGTCTTCGAGTTCGTCGGCTTCGCACTCTTCAGCCCCGAGCAATTCGGCGAGGTAAGCAAGTACCTCATCAAGATCGACGGGCTTTGTCAGGAAGCCTGTGCAACCGGCTTCGCGGCATTTCTCTTCATCACCTCTCATCGCGTTGGCAGTGAGAGCGACGATTGGAGTGTCGAGCCCATACTCACGAAGTTTTCGTGTCGCGGTGTAGCCGTCCATCACCGGCATCTGCATGTCCATAAGAATGACGTCGTAGTCAGACGTCGTTGCCTTGTCGACCGCCAGTTTTCCGTTGACAGCCGTTTCGACCAGCACCCCGTTTCGTTGTAGAACAAGCTGGATGAGCTGTCGGTTGGCGTCGCCGTCGTCGACAAGCAGGATTCGCGAGCCGTTGAATTTGTAACGTTTGCCCCGTTCGATTTTACGAGCCTCTCGCGACTCACTCTCGAAGTCGGAGATGTCCAAAATGCGAGCGTCGGGATCGATCTCTCCGGCATCAACGATCATCGTGAACGTGCTGCCTTCGCCAGCAACGCTGGTAACCGTCAGCGCACCGCCTAATGACTCGGCGAAACTCTTGCTGATTGTCAGGCCAAGCCCCGTACCACCAAACCGCCGAGTGATCGAGCTGTCTGCCTGACTGAACGGATCGAAGATCTTTTGTTGTGCTTCTTCGGTCATTCCGACTCCCGTGTCGATAATGTCAACCTGAAGCCGGGTCTTCGTACCGCAAAGCATTCTCGCGACAACCGAAACGCCGCCGGTTTCGGTGAACTTGAGCGCGTTGCCGATAACGTTGGTGAGAACCTGTCGAACTCGGCCAGGGTCGGTTTCGATGACTTCCGGCAGACCGCCGGGTGTCTGGCAGTCGAGTCTCAATTGCTTCTCGTCGGCTTTGACTTTGAGGACGGTCACGACTTCAAGCAGCAGCTGATGCGGGCAACAGGCCAGCCGTTCCACTTCAAGCCGACCGGCTTCGACCTTGGAGAGATCGAGAATGTCATTGATCAATCTAAGTAGGTGCTGACCGCTGGAATGGATTGTTTCGAGGTACTCGGTCTGCTGAGCCGGGTCGTCGTACATGCCGCGTCGCAGAACTTCCGTGAAGCCGAGAATCGCATTCATCGGCGTGCGGATTTCGTGACTCATGTTGGCGAGGAATGCGCTCTTGGCCTGGTTGGCCGCTTCAGCCGATGCTCGTGATTCTGCCAGTTCAACTTTCTGAGCTTCCAGTTCGGTCACGTCTTCGAAGCAGCAGAACACGCCTCGAACCTGAGCTTCCTTGCCGACGACCGGCGCACAATTCACCTGGTAGATGCGAATCGCGCCGTCACTGGCGAGCAGTTTCAGCGTTGCCTGGGCAAGCGTCTGCTCACCGGAAAGCACCCGGTCCCACGGAAACGTCTTCGGTTCAAGCGACAGCGTTTCTTCCAACTGCCACGGCAGTTCCAGCACCTTTCGACCGACCAGCTTTTCAGGTTCTTCTCCAAGCGTGACCGCAAATGCCTGGTTGCAAAGCGCGATGCGACCTTTCCGATCGATCGCCAGCAGTCCTTCGGCCAGTGTGTCGAGCGTTTCTCGCACGCGGCCAGGCACTGACTTCGACGGATTGAGCTGTTCGAGGATTTTCCCGAGGTACACGTACCAGCTCACAAGGCACAGAGTCATGACGAACCCGATCAGCCGAACCCACGGGTTATGAGCGATTTCAAACCACAGGTCGCCGTGTATCGGCGTGAAGCGAATCTCAAGGCTTCCCCACTTCCCTTCCGCATTCTGCAGCGGAACAAAGACCTGAGAATCCGTCGAATAATCCGTAATCTGTTCCTGCCATTCCGTCGCGTGATCGGCAACGTCGACAACCAGTTCTCCGTCAACTTTGCGAATTCCGGCCGACAGAATCTCTTCGTGCCGTGAAACAAGCACCGTCAGAATTGCCTGGATGCGTCGAATGTCTCCTCGATTAACAAGGACCGAACTGTTGACGGCAATCGCTTCGCAAAGCTGATTGCGACCGTCCAGAACGGCCGATCGACGATCCGGCACGATCTCCAGCGCCATGGCTCCGAGCATCACGCTCATCAGCAGACTGGCCAGTCCGATCACAATTCGAAATCGAGTTGAAAGTGCAGGAAGTTTCATACGGTCTCGTCTTTCCGTTCAGCGTCAGCTTCGTCTGAGCTTAAGCCCTCTGAATCATCTGCTTCGTCAGAAGCTCGATCGATCATGGTTTCGAGCGAGTCATCATCTTCATCGTCGACTGCATCCAAAGCGGCCAATACCGGCAGCGGGTCGATGTTCTGCCAGACCGGCATCGTCGACAGAACACTCGCCAGTACGTAACCGCCGCGGAGCATCCACATGATGTATCCAACCGAGATGCTCGCGGTTGTGGCGACGGCAGTCCCGGTTGCCCATTCAGGAACAGCTCTATCGAACTCGAACTCGTCTTCAACCTGTTCGAGTTCCTGGATGAATTCCGTGCTGACCAGGTAACTCAAATCTTCGCCGTCGAAGCGCAGGCTGTCTCTGAATCGATTGTCCGAATCCGTCGAGTCGCCGTCCGAATTCACAGCGTTCAATGTTTTGACGCTCACACTGGTTGCGTCGCGAAGTTCCAGTCTTTGCGCAGGACCGCTGAGAAAATCTCCGCCTGATTCAGACGCCGTATACACGCCTGTCAATTCTTCTTCGGCATCGTCGTCTGCAGACTCGTTTGCCTGTGAAGTTACACCGTCAGCCGACTCGACGACGACAGAACCCTGGCCAGATCCATCGACGGCAGACGGCGGAGCATCAATCGTCGCTTCTGCGGATTCGCCGCTGTCAGTATCCGCCGCTGAATCTCCGTCATCCGATTCACCTGAATCCGACGATCCTGAGTCAGCAGGCGGTGGCGGGGGAGCGATGACTCTGTTTACGTTGAGAACGACCGTCCGCTGCGGACCGGTGGCTGTTCCGTCAAAGGGTTCGTACACGAAAGTGTCGATGCCACTGAAATTATCGTTCGGGGTGTAAGTGAAGCCGCCGTTCGACAGCAGGACCAGCGAGCCGTTCGCCGGGCCCGACACCAGCAAAGCCGAAATCGCATCGCCGTCTGGATCCGAATCGTTAGCCAGTACGCCACCCGCAGACGGCACGGTCAATTGATCTCCCACCACGACGTACGAATCAGCGGTGCTCGTCGGCGCGTCCGCGACGGGAGCGACCACAACGTTGAACGCTGTTGTGACAAACAGACCCTGAGGATCCGTTGCCCGCACAGTGATGAATGCGTTTCCGTTCGCGTCGGCCGCGAACTTGAGAATCAGATTTCCGCCGACGATCGGCGTTCCGCTGAACAATGTCGAATTCGAATTTCCGACAATCGAATAGGACAATGCTGCCGACGGAGTCTCGACATCGCTGAATGCGGACTTGAGATCAACGACGACGTCCGCCGAGTCTTCGTTAACGAAAACGTCTGCCAATCCGGTCGTCGTCGGTGCTTCGTTAACATTGGACACATTCACGACGACGACTGCCGAATCCGTCAGTCCTCCAGCATCCTGAATCTGCACGTTCAGCGTGTAAGTCGGAGTCGTTTCAAAGTCCAAAGTCGACGGACTCGCAACGGTCAATTCGCCAGTCGCGGAGTTCAGTGAGAAGGCACCGCTCGCGTTTCCGCTGAGTATCGACCAGGTGAGAGTATCTCCGGTGTCAGGATCGGAGCCGGAAACGACTCCGACGCTCGCTCCTGAAGCCGAATCCTCTGCGATGCCGAACGCAGCGTTGTTCGCCGTCGGTGCCTCATTCAAGTCGTTGAGCGACACGGTGATGAGACCAGTGTCGACACCCCCGTTTTCGTCGTCCGCTTGCACGGTCAGCGAATAACTCGGGTTTGATTCGAAGTCGTGTTCCAGTGGCTTGGCGACTCGGACCTCACCCGATGTGCTGTTGATCGAGAACGCTCCATTCGTGTTACCGCTGACGATCGTCCAGGAAACCGAATCTCCAGTATCGATGTCCGTCGCCGCTGCGGTAGCGACGAGCGTATTGAGTGCCGCGTTCTCGTCGACCGAGACATTCTGGTTTGTAACGTTTGGAGCGTCATTGGCTCCTGAAATTACAACCGTGACGGTCGCTGTGTCCGAAGCGTTGCCGTCGGTCACGGTGTAGGAAAACGTGTCGTTCGCAGACTGTCCCGGCGCGAGGCTTTCGAATTGACCGTTCGGATCGTAGGTAAACGTGCCGTCGCCGAGATCGGTGACCTGCCCGATTGTTCCCGTTGTGTCGAGACTCGAAACGGTCAGCGACTCCGGACCCGGGTCGGTGTCATTGCTCACGACGTTGCCGGTAGTAAAGGCAGAATCCTCGTCTGTCGTAAAGTCGGTGCCTGAATCAGCATTCGCCGTTGGAGCGACGTTGGAAATGGTGGCCGTGGTTGTCGCAATGGCGAAAACGCCGTTGTCACTGCGAGTCCTCAGCGCGATCGTTCGCGTGTCCGGCCCATCAATTCCTACCGCTGAGAAGTTAGTAGAACTGCCGGTCGCGTCGGTCGTAAACGTCATTCCGTCGTAATCAAAATCCCAGGTGTATTCGACGATGAAGTTGTCAACGTCGTTCGAGGCCGATCCGTCCAGTGCAACGCTCGCACCTTCGGCGACTGCGTACGGACCGCCGGTCACAACGTTTGCGGGATCATCCACAGCGGACACGGTCACCGTCCGAGTTGCCGAGTCGACATTCAGTCCATCGTTCACCGTGAATCGGAGTCGTCGATTTCCTGTGTTTGGATTCTGGCTGGCGTTCGAATAAGTCACCGTCCGCAGCGCCGTCTCGTACGCGGCGACGGAAGCTGATCCCGAAAGCGTGAGCACTCCTGACGTCGCGTCGTAGCTGCCAGAGATCCCCGACTGATTTGTAAACTGCAGATCGTCCTGCCCAGACACGAATCCCGAGTCGAACCTCACTTCCGCTACGACGAATCCAGCGTCTTCCGGATCGGAAACGATCAAACTTGAATCGATTGCAACCGGCCCGGCATCTTCCGTGAAGGCGGCGACTCCGGCGGAAGTCGTCACGACAGGCGACTCATCGATGTCCGAAATCATCAGCGTGAAGTTCACCGAATCGTCCGGGTTTGATCCGACTAATGAGTCGTTCACTTCGACCGTCACGCTGTAGGTTGTCTGAGTTTCGAAGTCGAGCGGCGTTGCCGCCTTCAATCGAAGATTGCCACTGTCGATCTCAAAGCGGGCCGCATCCGTTCCCGACAAGGCCAGGGAATTGCTGCCCAACGCGTCGTCGGCAATTGAAACGGTAGCCAGCACAATTGCCGACGAGGTATCAGCATCCTCTGGAAGTGACGAAGACGACTGACTCAGCGAAACACTCGGAGCCTCATTCACATCGTTCACGGAAACAACGAACGGCTTGTTGAATGATGCAGTGTTCTGGTCTGTCGTCGTGACGCCGATCGAAACGGTGGGCTCAATTTCGAAGTCCAGACTCTGCCCGGCTTTCAGCTTCAACTGGCTGCCGACAACCTCGAATCGGGTGTCATCAACGACGTACGAGTGTGTGTCACCCGTGTCGACGTCCGTCGTCGTCAGATTTCCGACGACAGCTCCGGCGACATTCTCGTTGACCGCCAGATTGTCCAGCGAAATATCGGTGGGTGCGTCATTCGCTCCGTCGAGCGTGATCGTCACGGTCGTGATGCTGGAGCCGCCGTCGTCGTCGCTGACGGTGTAGCTGAACGTGTCCGTCGTCTGCTGTCCTTGAGCGAGCGATTCAAACTGGCCGTTCGGGTCGTAACTGAATGTGCCATCGCCGTTGTCGGTAACGATTCCGGACGTGGCGGTGGAGTCCAGATTCGCAACGGACAATACGTCGAGGATGTTTGCATCGGTGTCGTTCGTCAGGACGCTGCCTGTTGTGAACGCTGAGTCTTCGTTGGTCGTAAAGCCTGCTCCGCTGTCTGGATTCGCGGTGGGAGCAACGTTGTTAACGGTCAGTGTCGTCGTGATTGTGCCCACGCCGCCGTTTCCATCGTCAACCTGCAAGCCGATCGTGAATGGACTGCCCGGATCATCGGTGATGCCAAAACTGACCAGCGTCGCCCAACTGACGGTCGACGTTTCCGTGGTCGGCTCACCGGTTTCTCCGAAGTTTCCGTCGTTGTCCAGGTCCCAGGCAAACGTCAACGGGTCGGTGTCGGGATCGCTCGATGCGCTGCTGTCGAGATTCAGCGCGGCGCCTTCGCTGATGGCGTACGGCCCTCCGGCATCCGCTGTGGGATCCGAATTGGAAGGAACCGCCGTGCCATACTGTCTGGCGAAAACCCCGGACGAATCTCCAGGCCCTTCCCCCGACCAAGCGACGACGAAATTGTCCGAGTCCAGCATCGCCAGCGAAACCTGGCTCTGAATTCCCGTGAGTGTCTGATTGATGGCCGTCTCGCCGCCGACCTTGGCGAAACTGGAATCATACTTCTGATACATCACGCCCGTTGAGTCGGTGAAACCTGCACCTTCCCACGCGACGATGTAGTCTCCGCCGCCGCCCATCGTGATTGACGGATTTGTCTGGTCACCGAAAACTTGCGAATTGACGACGCCATCGCTGGTCAACGCCGAGCCACCAAAGTCAAACGCTCGATGGTAGACGCCTTTGCCGAACAGGCCGTTGGTTTCCCGCCAGACAATCACCGCCCTGCCTGCATCGTCTATTCCAACGTCGGCTTCCCCCGCCGACAAACCGCCGTCGACGTTAAACTGCGACCCGCTCCCGCCAGTGCCATCCGCCTCGTACGTTCTGGCATGAACGCCGCTTCCGTCGTCCCACACGACGACGAACTGGCCTGATGAATTCATCGCGACCGACGGTTCGCCTTGTATGCCGGAAGTCGTGTCGTTCACGCGAAACTCAAGGCCGAGCAGACCGCCCGCGGCATCAAATCGCTGACCGTGGATTCCATCGATGTCTCCCAATCCTTTTCCTTCCCAAACGACAACGAAGTTACCGCTGCCGTCCATGGCCACTGCGGCGTTGTCCTGTGTACCGTCAGGGGTGGTGTTGGCCAAAAACTCATTGCCGTTAAACGTTCCGTCTGAATTAAACAGCCGTGCTTTGACATTGGTGCCGGCATCCTTATCCGTCCACACGACGACTCCACGCCCGGAATCACCCATTGCTACGGACGCATAGTACTGATTACCCAGGGTGTTCTGATTGACCTGCAGTTCACCGCCGATCGTGTTGCCGGCAGCGTCGAATCGCTGCATCAGCACGCCGAATCCGTCGCCATCTCCGCCGGTATTCTGATCGGACGACCACACGACGACGTACTCGCCATTTGGAGCAATCGCCACCGCCTGTGTGCTGCCGCGATCTTCGTTACTTGTTTCCTGAGTGTTGCCCGTCGTTGTGTTGACGCGGAACTCAGACTTCGGAGTCAGCAGGGTTGCTTCAGCTTCGTAAGCACCGATGTCTGGATTCGCGCCGCGAGTGACGCCTCGCTGGTCAGTCGTCGGAGCTCCGGTCGTCGTGCCGGTGTTGATAGCCGGGCTGCTCGACTGCAACGCGTGTGTTTCGGTCGTGCCGCCGTTCAGCGACAGCGTTGGATTGATCAGCGGATCAACGTTCGACTGGTCGCCTGGGCCTCCCAGTCCGGCCGTTCCATCGCTGCTGATGTTAAAGCCGAGCGACGTCAAGGTGCCGCCGTTGTTCGTCGTGACGTTGTCTGGCTGCGTGTCAGACTGTGCGTTGCTCGCGAGAATCGAGTTACGAAGTGAAAGGTTTCCGTTGCCACCGGAAATGTAGAAACCGGCTCCAGCGTTGGCCGTGTTGAATGCGATGGTGGAATTTGTGACGGACATCGGGCGGTCCGTCCAGATTCCACCGCCTTCGCCAGCGGCCACATTCCCGCTGATCGTCACGTTGACCAGCGTAAAGTCAGAACTCGCGCCCGTCTGATAGATCCCTGCTCCGTCTGCGGCCGTGTTACCGCTCACCGTAACACGAGTCAGCGTCGTGACGCCCTCAGCGTAAATCCCGCCGCCGGAATCTACTGCCGAGTTTCCGACAAGGGCGACGTCCGTCAGGGTGACCGGATCGTTCTTCGCATGGATCGCTCCGCCTTCCCGACCGGATGCGTTACCCGTGAAGATGACCCGCGTCGCCGTAAACGATCCAGCGTTTCTGGCTTCAACACCGGCTCCGTCATCGCTGGTTGAACCGCCCGCCACTGTCAGATCCTGAATCGTGAAGTTGGCATCGTCGCGAACTTCAAAGACGCGATCGATCCCGTTGGCATTGATGACTGTCAGGTTCTGGTTGGCTCCAAGAATTGTCACGTCCTGAGTGACGTCCAAGTCGCCCGTTGCCGCGTTGTTTTCTCCCGTCCCGCCAATTGAAAACGTGTACGTGCCGGCCGAAAGGCTGATCGTGTCGCCACCGGATCCTGAGTTCGACTGAATGATCGCTTCACGCAGAGAGATCAGGCCATCGCCACTGTCGACAACATCGGCCGTCGTCGTGACGTTGATCACGGCCAGCTTGCCAGCCCACTCCTGCTGAGTCTGCTCGGTGAAGATGACGTTCGATTCGATGCTGCCGGTGTCGTATTCGAATTCCCAATCGCCGCCGCGGATCGCAGAACCTGTGTCGTCGGTACTGGCCGCAACGTCGGCTCCGGTCAGGGCTGAAATCGAATCGACGAGTAACTCGCCGCGCGAGCTCGCTGCCAGGTCGCAACCGTAGAACAGGAGATCGCCATCGGCACCGAATGCGCTGCCCCAGCCGGCGATCGTTCCTGCGTAACCATCAAGAGATCCGATCCGCAGCCACGTGCCGCCCAGCTTGACCGCTCCGTCGGAACCGTGGCTCACGATGTGAACGGCGTCGAGGTCCGAATACCGCTGCAAGGTCTCGGCAATCTGATCGATGCCATCCTGCTGAGAATCGAGCACGAAGAAATCAACCGCCCGTCCAGCGTCGCGCTGAGCCTGCAGGTCGGCGATCAGTTGCTCGAAGTCCGCGACCGAGTCGTCGACGAAAACAACTTCCGTCGCCGCTTGTTCGAAGGGCGTGTTTGTCTGAGCCGCTGATTCGAGCTGAGCAGAGTCCGGCTCACCGGAAGTTTCCGCGTCATTCGACAACGCAGCCGGCTGTGCGGCGTCAATTGATTCGCCTGTTTCGTCCGAGCTGCCAGCGGTGGCCGCCTCGAAGAGGCTTGCCGATTCACCCGCAAGCGGCGACGCCACTTCGACAGACTCGGCAGCGGGCGCGGATTCAACCATCACGGCAGCCGGACTGGCACTCAGCAGGATCCGATCTTCCAGTTCGCTCAGGTCAAGCTGCTGCGTGACGCTCCCCGCAGCCGACTTCGCAAGGAGGTTGCGAAGCTGGTCGATCGCCGAAGCAGCCGACAGTCGGGCTTTCTGATGGAACGAATTCAGCCGCATCGGAGCCTGTCACAAAAGGAAGTCTGCGCAGAATTAAACGACTATCAATTCTGCGCCGTCCCTTGAACGAGGCGGCGAATGACCGGGAGTTTACTTCAGAATGTCGGCTTTACAGGTTCAGGATGTCGCGAAAGTAGGATTAGGCGATTTAGGAGTCCTACTTAAGGGCAAGGTTAGGCTGCGGATTACGCCAGATGTTCAAATCAGAAAACGAGCGCCGACTCACCCGACTTTTCCGAATTTATTGATTCTGACGGCTCAATCTGCTGGCGAGGAAATGCCTCCGTTGCCGATTCAGACGAGAGACCGCACTCGGTGTGCGTCTCCGTGTTTGACGACCGCTCCTGAAGCGACACCGAAGATCCGCCTGTCGCCAAAGAATCAACAGAAACGGAATTCAAAGGGCAATGAAGCTTCGCACGACAACCATCTGGATTGCTCTGATTTCGACAGGCATGTTGTGCCTCGCGGTTGGTGCTGTCCGGATTCCGCGAAAGCCCAAACCCGCTCGGGCACAAACTCAGCCCGCCGCTCCGTCCGCAAGAAGCGAACGACAGCCTGCGGCCGCTGCCGTTATCCCAATGCGGGTTTCACAGCCGGCTAACCAGTCAGCGACTGCCAACACTATTCGGCAAAGCGAAACATTCGCAGCGCCGACAGGTCGATATCAGACGAATTCTCAACGGCCATTTCAGTACCAGCCTGCACAGCAACCACGCGACGAAAGATTCTCGAACGTCCCGCAAGGCCATCCTGCAGCGGGGACAAGGTTCGGAGCCACCGGCACGTACGTGACGGCGCCCACGGCGGCCTCGAACAATGTTCAACGACAGAAGTCCGGCGGCTATCAGGAACCCGAAGCATGGCCGTTCCATCAGTCTTCGAGCGTGCCTTCGCCACGAACTTCTCAGCCGCAGCATTCGCAAAGTGACTCCGAACGGCAACGATCACAAACAGCCGACACGTCATCCGGGATCGCGGACTGGCCGTATCAGCCGTCAGGTTCCAGGCCAGCAAACACGCAGTCGTTCCAGGCGATGGCGACGGACAATCCGACCGGCGCTCCGGTAATCCCACGGCAGCCCGTGGCAGCGTTCGATCCGTTTCCAGGCGGCCCGATGGCTCCTTCACCAACTCCCACGACCGGATTCTCATCCTCGCCGCAGCAGACGTCACCGTATCAACACCGAACGACGTCCAACGATCTGCTGAATCCGGCGCTCGCGTTTGGTGGACCGCTTCTCAACGCGACGACGGCTCAACCACCCGTCGCGACGAACGCACAGCCGCAGACATCGTTCGAGCCGACTCCGCGACAACAGCCGCTCGGCACAAACCCGTTCGAAGCAACGCAACAGCCGGCGTTAAGCCGCGTGACTGATCCCTTTGGAACGGCACCGGCACAGTCTCCGGAACTCCCGTCGCCAGCAACGACAGCAGGTCCGTCAATTTCAAATCTTCCATCGCCGAGACAGACTCAAGATGTACTGGCCGCTGGCCACGCCGGACAGAACAACCAGGTCATTCAGGCTTATGCCGAATCCGTAACGCCTCGCAGCTACGTGACGGTTGGACAATGGTCCGGACCTCAAAGCCGACCAGTTCAGTCGATCCAGCAAGTCAGCTTCGACTCATGCCCGGACTGCGAAGACGTCAGTCGGATTCCGGCCGAGTCGCTGATCAATCCCTACGCCGCGAGAGCCAACGGCTACCCGACAAGTGCCGCACCGCCGCGAGAGTCCGGCCAACTTGTTGAACTGCCACGCGACTATGCACCGTGGTGGGAAGAGGTCATCAACAAGCCAATGCGGACCGCACCGGCGACTCATCCAATCAACGTTGAATCGCTCATTTTCTCCGCGATCCAACACTCGCCTCAGGTCACCGCCTTCCGCATCGACCCGATCATTCGCGAAACCCAGATTCTTGAAGAGGCTGCGGAATTCGACTGGCAGTCATTCCTCGAAACAAAGTTCGACGACAGCAACGATCCGATCGGCAACTCTCTGACGACCGGCGACAACTCGGATCGATTTACGGACAAACAATTTACCAGTCGGTTCGGTGTTGAAAAGCGACTCGCCCAGGGCGGAACAGTCGACGTCACCCAGAACTTCGGCCTGCAGGACAACAACTCAACATTCTTCACACCGAGGCAACAAGGGACATCGCGACTCGAACTGAACTTCACTCAGCCGCTATTGCGAGGAGCCGGCCAGACTTACAACGAAAGTCGAACCATCCTCGCGATGCTTGATCATCAAATCTCCGAAGACGAGCTGCAGGACAGTCTGCAGGATCATCTTCTGGACGTTTATACGACCTACTGGAACCTCTATCGAGCTCGCGCGGTACGACTTCAAAAAGAACGACTGCTCCGCCGAGCCATCGACGTCGAGCAGAAACTGACCGCTCGGCAAGGCATCGACTCGGTAAGACGACAGGTGCTGCGAGCTCGTGCTGCGATCGCCAGCCGTCGTTCGGAAATCGCACGAGCGGACATGGAAGTTCGCAACGCCGAATCGCGTCTCAGATTGCTCGTCAACTCGCCCGGCCTGAAGCAAAGCACGGTCGTCGAGCTGCTGCCGGTCGAAGCTCCGATGTCAGAATACCTGACGGTGTCGATGCGAGGCTCTGTCGAAACTGCCCTGCAGAATCGACCGGACATTCGACGTGCCATCACTCAAATGAAAGAGACAGCCGTCCGTCTGGAAGTATCAAAGAACGAACTTCTGCCGAAGATGGACCTTGTCCTTGGGACCTACGTTGCTGGCCTGCGAGGCAAAAATCAGATCGATACCGCCTGGTCCGAGCAATTTCGCGATGGCCGACCGGGATACACCGTGGGCCTGATGGTGCAATACCCGCTCGGCAATCGAGCCGCGAAAGCTCGCTATGCCAAACGTGAATGGGAAGTGGCGAAGACGCTCAAAGAGTTTGAAGCATCGGTCGAGTCCGGCATGTCTGAAGTCGAGCTGGCCGTTCGAGAATTCGAAACGTCCTACCAGGAGATGCTCAGCCGATTCCAGTCGATGATCGCCGCGGACACCGAAGCCAACTATCTGCTGGAACGCTGGCGGCTGCTGCCGGGCAATGATCAGACAACAAGCTTTCTACTGGAAGACCTGCTGGACGCTCAGGAACGCGTCGCGATGGAAGAACAGGACTTCGTCGAAGCTCAAGTCGCCTACGTGCTTTCAGTCGTCCGTCTGAAACGAGCATCGGGCATTCTGTTGTCCTGCGACCGCGGAAACTCACCCGTCTCGTTCATGACACCCGCACCGCGAGGACTCGCTCAACCAAATCCGCTCCCGCAGCCAGTTGGTCAACGCCCCGCCCTGCCAGCTCCACAACCCGCCAACGCAAAATTGACACCGCCACTGCGGGTACTTCCCAGGGCACAATCTGCCGCGACACCCCACGCGGCCGCCCGCTCTGTCCTGCCCCAGCCATCTGCCATCCCCGAAACCGGCTATTCCGTGATTCCGTTACCCGACCCGAGCAGGTGACGGACGGTCGATCACCCTAATGTTAGAACGCGAGCGTTAGTTAGCCATCCTTTGCCACCAGCTTTAGCTGGTGGTTTCCGACTAGAACAAGACACCAGCCGGCTTCAGCCGGACTTCTCTTCAAAGCTTCAGCTATGTCGAGCCACGTCTACCACGAGATCTTCCTGCATCTCAACTGGCACACAAAGTTCAGCATGCCACTGCTGAATCCAGCTCTCGAAAAGCGAGTCTATGCTCGCCTGACTGAAAGGATTGCCAGCACAAAAGGAACATGGCTGCATGGAGTCGGCGGGACAGCCACTCACGTCCATCTGGCAATCAGCATCGAACCATCGGTCACGATCAGCGAACTTGTCCAGCAACTCAAAGGCGGCAGCTCGCACGACATCAACAGCCAGGTAAATGACAAAATTCTGCACTGGCAGCGAGGCTACGGCATTGTGAGTTTCGGCAAGCAAAATCTCCCGTGGATCTTGAACTACATCGCGAAGCAGAAGGAGCACCATGCCTCTGGGCGAATCCACGACCGACTCGAATGGAATGGTGCGGAGGACGCGTGATCGGACGATGGCTGAAGCCATGATGCAAAGTCCGGCTGAAGCCGGCTAACCAGAATTCAACTAACAGCATCCACCAGCTAAAGCTGGTGGCAAAACAGAAGGCCGACCTAAGCGGCAGTTCAAAGTACCAACGAGTTAGTAACCAACTCTTGCTTCAGAACAGATTCCAGGTTCGCACTGCACTATGATCGGATTCGCATCAAAGCATCGGCAGAGTCGGAGCGCCGCCAGATCGGCGCGATCTGACCGCGCGCTTGTTGCCGCGATTCGTCGTCGTGAAGCCGATCTATCCGACACCAACCAACAGGAACTCAAAGACCGAGCCGACGAACTTCGTGGATGTCGTTTTCAGCGTCAGCCTGGTTGGTTGTCCAATGATGTCCTGATTGAGGCCTGCGGTCTGGCTTGCGTTGCGGCTCGAGAAACTTTGGGGCACGGGCTTTACGACGTGCAACTGCTGGCGGGTCTGGCAATGGCACGCGGATCCGTCGCGGAAATGGCAACGGGCGAGGGTAAAACATTCACCGCCGCAATTCCCGCGTTCATTCACTCGCTGGCCGGTCGCGGAGTTCACGTCAACACTTCCAACGAATACCTGTCGCAACGCGACTCCGAACAGTTGCGGCCGTTGTTCGAGTTTCTCGACACATCATGCGGACACATCAGCTCGCAGCAACAACCCGCAGAAAAAGCAGCCGCCTACCGCTGTGACATTACTTACGGAGCCGGTGCGGAGTTCGGCTTCGACTATCTGCGCGATCAGCTCACGCTGCGGCAGAAGCCAGAGACACGACTCGGTGAGGACTTTCTCGGACTCTTACGAGGACGCGAGCAGTCTCTGCAGACAACGATGCAACGTGGACTCGCCGTCGCGATCGTCGACGAAATCGACAACGTGCTGATCGACGACGCAGGCTCTCCGTTGCTGCTCAGTGGGCAGCCGGACGGGCTGGCGACGGACGCGGAAGCTCATCTCGCGGCCATGCACCTTACGAACGACCTGCTCGAAGGACACGACTTTCACGTCGACTCGGGGCACGGCTCGATCAATCTGACCGAAGCCGGCAAGACTCGCGTCTGGGAAGCGACCGACAGCGCTCCGCTGAAGTGTCTCCTGCGACCGTGGGATCTCTACGTCGAGCAGGCGATCCGAGCTCGAATGCTGTTTCGGCGAGACGTGCAGTACGTTGTCCGCGACGAAGAGGTCGTCATCGTTGATCAGTCAACGGGCCGATTATTCGAAGACCGCACCTGGCGGGACGGACTTCACCAGGCGATCGAAGCTCGCGAGAACGTGCCGATCACTGGCGAGAAACAGGGCCTTGCTCGAATTACCAAACAGCGTTTCTTCCGGCTGTACCCGATGCTGTGCGGCATGACGGGAACGGCCACCGGCAGCGAACACGAGTTTGCCGAATTCTATCGGTTGTCGGTTTCCGGAATTCCTCTGCGAAAGCCGAGCCAGCGGAAACTACACCCCGAGCGAGTCTTCACAAACGCCGAAGCAAAATGGGCCGCGTTAGCACGACAGATCAAACAGCTTCACGACGCCGGTCAGCCCGTGCTGGCAGGAACTCGATCGATTGCCAAAAGCGAAATCCTGGCCGAACGCCTGACAGACCTGTCGATTCCTTTCGAACTTCTGAACGGCAGGCAGGATGCGGACGAGGCCGAGATCATTTCTCGCGCCGGCGACGTCGGGGCCGTGACCATTTCCACAAACATCGCGGGCCGAGGCACGGACATTCGTCTCGACGCCGAAAGCCTCAAACGAGGCGGTCTCTGCGTGCTCGCGACCGAGCACCACGATGCCAGCCGAATTGACCGGCAGTTAATCGGTCGAGCCGCTCGGCAGGGCGAACCGGGTTCGGCCGCGTTCTTTCTGTCAGCCGATGATGACCTGTTGACTCGGCATGGCGACTGGCTGTCTCGAACGATCACCAAATCAAAAGCCAACAAAGGCGAAGTCTCCGTCGACATGTCGTCGTCGGTTCGCAAAGTGCAATTGCAGGCAGAACGTGCGGAGTTTCTGCAACGCAGGGCATTGTTTCTCGACGATGGACGACGGGATGTCGTCATGTCTCGAATTAATGGAGAAGCATCATGACTGGCGGAACGACACTTCATCGCGTATTGAACACGACCCTGCTCAGTAGCAAAGCTGCCGCCGCAGCATTGGCACTGGCTTTCGTCGGGGGACAATGTCTCGCCGACGATATTCAGAGTTTCACCGAGCCTTATCGCACGATCAATCTCGCCGCGGCGGAATCGGGAATCGTGATTGGACTGAATGTCGAAGAAGGCGATCCGGTCGAGAAGGATCAGGCTCTCGCCGATCTTAATCAGGACGTCCTGAAAGCTGGCGTGGAAATCGCTCGAGCCCACCGAGACTCGGTCAGTGGTCTGAAGTCGGCTGAGTCGGAATTGAAACTTCGATCCGAAAGACTGACCAAACTTCAGGCACTCCGACTCAACGAAAACGCCAGCGAAGAAGAGGTCAATCGCGCTCTGCTTGAATTCGAAGTTGCCGAAGCTCGCGTTCTGCAGGTGCGTGAACAGCTCGAAATCAAACGGCTGGAATACGAACGAATGCGACTGCAGCTCGCCCTGCGGACGGTACGCTCGCCGATCGACGGGGTCGTCACCCAGCTGTACCGGGACATCGGCGAATTCGTTTCGCCAGCGGACCCAGTGGTCCTGACGATCGTCCAGCTCAACCCGCTGCGTGCGACGTTCTCGGTTCCGGTTGCCAGTGTGAAGTCGATCCGAAAAGGACAATCGATTCCGGTCAAAATCGACGGCGTCACCAAGCCGGTCAACGCGCAGGTCGAACTGGTTTCGCCGGTCATTAGCGCCGACAGCCAGACGGTACGAGTGAAAGTCGAAATTCCGAATCCAGGCAATCGAATTCGCAGTGGAGCGAAATGTTTCCTCGCTTCTGACGGTGCAAAAGACAACCTTGCTGAAGGTCTTCGCTCAGGAGCACGCCAGTAGCAATGAGCGAACGCGTCAGCACAGCAGCCTCGCAGCAGGCATCTTCGGCAAGCGCCGTTCCCGGCAAACCGAACGATGATGCGGCAGGGTTCTCTGAATTCATCGTCGACTCGCTCCCTCAACAAGGTGGCGGATCGGGGAATGCTGCTGCGCATCTGCTGACGGTTTTGCGACAACTGCCGCAGTGCCTGTCCGAATCCGACGACAACACTCCGGCGCTATCAAAGATGGCCGGCGTTCTTGGTCGCGCCGGGCGGCTTGAAGCTCTGGCGTGGTTCGAAAAAGCGGCATCGTTTGAGAAAGGACAGCGCGGCCTCGCTGCCAAGCCGGAACTCTTCCAGGCGGACGACAGCCCCGACCTTCAGCAGGAACTCACTGAGACCGCCGCCCGTGCCGCCGCGTCGCGAGTCACTGAAACGTGCGGAATCTCTCGCGACGGATCATCGTGGATCGTCATTGCTTCGCCGGTTCACGCAGATCCCGTTTCGGGCGGCTGTCTTGTTGGAGCGTTTCGAATCGGTCGCGAGTCACCAGCGTGGCTGGCTGGCCAGATTGAACTCGCCGCGTTGATCCTCGGACACTCCCTGACCGACCGTGGTCGCATCGCCGCTGAACACGAACTCGCCGCCGCCGCCGCGATCATCGACCTCGCCGCCCGGCTGGAAAAAGCAACCAACTTCGATCAAGCGTGCCAGACACTGGTCGACGAAATGTCGCGGCACACCGGCTGTCCTCAAGTCGTCATCGGAACGCTCGCCTCCGAGAACGCCAGTTGCCGGCTTCGAGCAACGTCGGGCGACCGTCGAGCTTCGCTCGACACCAATGCTAAATCCGCGATCGAAGCGGCGTTCGACGAAATCGTCATCCGTAATGAAGACTCGGTCTGGCCGCCGGAAGTCGAGACTCACCGTACAGGTCTGTTGACGCATCGCCGGCTGGTCGACGACGGAGTTGCCGAATGCGTCATCGGGGCTCCGCTGCGAAATCGTGACGGGTCGGTCTTTGGAGCGTGGCTGTTTCTTGGCGACAAGTCGTTGATCGAAACTCCGGCGACACGACAATTCGTTCGCGTGTGTGAGTACCGACTCGCCGAAACATTGAATCTCGTCAAACGAGCCGAGCGACCGGCCTGGAAGCGTTCCCTGGACAGTCTTGTCAAGAAGCTTGGCGGCTCTCCGCGTCGGACGATGACATTTGGCATTGCCATCATGGCCGGTCTGTGCGCGATTCCAATTCCGCACAACGTTGGCGGTAGTTGCGAACTGCAACCAATGACTCGTCGCTTCATCGCCGCCCCATTTGACGGGACGCTCGATGAAACACTCGTCGAACCCGGCGACGTCGTCGAGGCAAACCAACTGCTCGCTCGCATGGACGATCGAGAGATCAATCTCGAATTGGCAGGAGCCGACGCTGAACATCACCGCGCGTCCAAAGAACGAGATTCACACCTCGCCAAACAGGACATTGCTGACGCCCAGTTGGCACGGTACGAAATGGAGCGTTTGAAACTGCGTCAGCGATTGCTGACTCACCGCAGCGAGAATCTTGAAATCCGCAGCCCGATCGCCGGTCTGGTCATCGACGGAGATCTGAAACGTTCAGAAGGAATTCCGCTCGCGACCGGCGACACGATGTTCGAAATCGCTCCGATCGATCGGATGGTTGTCGAAATTGCGATTCCGGAAACGGACATCGCACACGTCGAAGTCGGACAGGATGTCAGCGTGTCTCTCGAAGGTGTCCGCAGCCGCTCGCTGACAGGTCAGCTCATCCGCATTCATCCTCGCTCTGAAATGAAAGATGACGAGCACGTCTTTATCGGCGAAGTCGAATTCGACAATCCCGACGGCCGACTGCTGCCCGGCATGCACGGCAACGCGAGTATTGGCAGCGGCTTTGAACCAATGGGCTGGATCGTTTTTCACCGCCCGTACGAGGCGTTTCTATTCTGGATGGGGTGGTAGAGTGACCCAGCCAGCGCTCGATTCGTCGACCCGCGAACTACTTCACAGCCGAATCTGCCTGCGCGGCGACCTGGTTTTCATTCCGCGCCGAGGCCGCTGGAAAGAGTGGTACCAGATCGAGGCTCGTCACTCCGGTCGATACTTCCGCATCGGCGTTACCGAGTACGCATTCATGTCGCTGTTGGACGGCGACACGACAATCGGTGAAGCCGTCAGCCTGACCGCTCGCCGTTACGGACCGGACGCGTTTTCTGAAGATCAGGCAACTTCGATCGTCGTCTGGTTGCTGGAAAATGATCTCGCCGAAGTTTCCGAATTAGCCGCAGCGGGAAAGCAAAACTCCAAAGCAACGACCGGCCGACGCAAGACAACGCTGGTTGAACGGCTCAACCCGTTCTGGCTGAAGCTGCCGTTTGGAAATCCGGACGCGTTCATCAGCAAGCTGCTGCCGCTGACCTCGTGGCTGCATTCCTGGGCGGCGATCATCGTTTCGTGGGCCATCTGGATTGCCGCTGCAATCGCCATTGCCAGCAACTGGTCCAGCTTCGAATCTTCCTGGTCGACCGTTCTGCATCGGTCGAACTGGATCTGGTTGGGTGCTTCGTGGTTGTTTCTGAAAATCGTGCACGAGCTTTCTCACGCCGTCGCGTGCCGACGTCACGGCGGAGAAGTCCGCGACTCGGGCATCATCTTCATCCTGCTGGCCCCCGTCGCTTATGTCGACGTGACGTCGTCGCTGAGTTTCCCGTCACGCTGGCAAAGAATTCAAACGGCCGCCGCGGGAATCTATGTCGAGCTGACAATTGCGTCGCTGGCCGCGATCGCGTGGACCGTTACCGACTCGCCGTTGCTGTCGCATCATCTGGTCAATCTCATCTGGTCGGCGAGCGTGACGACCATCGTTTTCAACGCAAACCCGCTGATGAAATTTGACGGGTATTACATCCTGTCTGACCTGCTTGATCGACCGAACCTTTACACCGACAGCACTCGACACTTACAGCGGATCGCCAACCGAATCTTCTTCGGAGTGAAGACCGGCAGCGTTCGAAGTTCCAGTCAGGACGCAATCCTGACAGCGACCTACGGAGCAGCGGCATTTGTCTGGCGAATGCTCATTTGCGCCGGGCTGCTGATTTCCGCCTCTGTCATGTTTCACGGAGCGGGGATCGTTCTCGCCTTTGCTGGAGTTCTGTTGTGGTTCGGTCGGCCAATTCTGCAGTTGCTTAGAAGGCTTTGGCTGCTGACGCGTCTCGATCCTCGAAAGTCTCTTCGAGCAACGGTCCTGGGAACCGCCAGTCTTGCGGCACTGGGAGCCCTCCTGTTTCTGACGCCCTGGCCAGCCGGCGCGACAGCTCCCGGAATCCTCGATCACCAGGATCTGGCCGTTGTGCGAGCGGAAACTCCCGGCTTCGTCCGGCGAATTCACGTCGCCGACGGAGAACAGGTCGCTGAAGGGCAACTGCTGATCGAACTGGAGAACGAAGAACTCGCCAACGAAGTCGCCGACATCAAGGTCGCGATCGAGCAGTCCGACATCCGACGCAGTCAGTTCATCCGCAACCACGAAACTGCCGCCGTCCAGGTCGAAACGGAGAATCACGCGGCCTTGCAGAAGCGGCTGGCCGAAAAGCGGCGACAGGCCGAAGCGTTAACCGTGCGCGCCCCCATCGCCGGCCGAGTCATGTCTCGATCACTGGTCTGGGCCGAAGGCACGTACGCTCAACCGGGAACCGAACTGGTCGCCATCGGCGACGATTCACGAAAAGAGCTGCGAGTCAGTATTTCGCAGGACGATGCCCGCTGGCTGCAGTCGGCCGCTGAGCACTCAAGCGAAACGACGACGGTCAACGTCCGACTTCGTTTCGTCGGACTTGCCCAGGGCATCGTCCGCCGCATCCTGCCCGGTGCGACACGAACACCGCTTCACGCCTCACTCACCGCTCCAGCCGGTGGCCCATTGACCGTTAAAGCCAACTCAGACTCCGATTCCAAATCCGAATTCGTCCTGACCGAACCCCGAGTCACCGCCATCGTCGACCTGCCACCGGAAGTCGCGGCGAGCATCCCGGCCGGCTCCTTCGGCCACGTCTGGCTGAAAACCGTGCAAGCCCCCACCATCGCCGAAGCCGCCACCCGCATCGCTACCCGCTGGGTCGAAGCCCAACTCGACGCCGCCCGCGCTGAATGACGGTTCGCGATGCCCCGGTCATTTCCTCAGTGCCCCGGTCAATTTCTCAGTGCCCCGGTCAATTTCTCAGTGCCCCAGCGGATCATCGCACTCGTTCACAACGCCAGCCAGTAATCAGTCGACAGCGCGCATGGAAGACATCATCACATTCGCTGCCTCGAACCACTGCTCTTCCTGATCGACTGTCACATTGAATGCGACGAGCGCTGCTCGTCCACCAGAAGATGTACCGTACATCATGATACGCACGTGTGTATCGGGCAGTTGAATTGTCAGGTCCATCTCAAACGTAGCTGTCGATTATTGAGTGTCTTCAGCCCGGAATTGTGCCATTCGGCCGTCTTGTGAATCGTGCGAAAAAGTTGATCCATCGACTTGTGCATCTGGCCAAGCTGGTTCGGCGCGACGACCTGCTTCGAATAAGTGAAGGCAACATTAATGCTTCCAGTTTCATTGGTAAGAATTTCACTGGGGCGATTCCCGCTCGGGTATTTCAACTGTGCCATTTCGTCACTCATCGGTGAAAAACTCGCCGGAACGAGCATCTCGATTCGTCCCTGAAGGAACTTTTTCGGAACAAGCCTGATTCCGTTGACCTTCGTTTCCTGCAACGGTTCTGTCGTGGACTGAGACGTGGTCTCGTCTTTCGCTGCCAGCACCTGAGGATCCCGAATCTGGACATTCTGCAGAACGGTTCTGAGCGGTTCAGAATACTTCGCCACTTCATCAACGGTCATCGAGGCCGTCAACATCGTTCCCTGCGACGGGTCTCCGAAAATGTAGCACCATTTGAACATTTCGTTCTTCGCTTCAGGATGCTTGAAACTCATAAACTGCTCAGTGTGGCCGTTCACGGCCCGTCGAGGAGTTTCGGGGCTGGCTGTTGGTGGAGGCTGGCTTCGGCGGCGGCACAGAGCCACTGGTAGACGGACCGTTTCTGCAGGCGGCAGGTTTCTGAGACCGTCAGCATCCGTTCGATGAAGCGGCTGCCGGATTCACTCTGGGTGCCGAAAGACAGCTTGCGGTAGATCACCGCCGGACGCAGGGCCCGCTCCGCCGTGTTGTTGGTTGGTTCCACGCCCTGATGTTCCACGAACGTCCACAGCCAGTCGCGGTGCGAGTACAGTTCGCGACACCTTTCAGTGAGTCGTTTATTACCACTGGACTGGCCGCGCAGCAGCAGGCTGTTGACAGTGTCGCGCACCGGCTGCATCTCGGATCGGAATGTCTGCCAGGGGATCTCACCGGACTTGTACCGGTGCCAGATCAGAAACATGATTTCCACTTGGCGCCGCAGGTCGTAACCCAGTCGTTTGACCTGATTATCGTGATGATCAACCAGCGCCTGAAAATCGCTCTTCAGATGAGCCCAGCACCACTGCAGTCGTTTGGCCGCAGGGTCAAAAAACTGAGACGAGGAACAAGTTCTTTGGCAAGCAGGAATTGAGCGTCTGAGTCCACCGTGAATTCGACCGATGTCGTGCCTCAGGATTGCTGTCACTGCATCGCACGGGGCCAGGCACTGCGACCGTTTTCCGGTAGGTGCGGAGGATCAGACAAGCATTCAGCCGAACCGACAATCGCAAGTCGCAGCTCATGCGGCTCGACGATGATAGTACTTGAGCAATCCACCAAGCCGTTCACGGCAGTCGATGGTCCCGTTCTCTGAACCAGTGGTCTCACCTGGCTCGATGAGTTCGTTCTCCAGTCCCTGATGATTCCGCTCCACGTGGTAGTGCTCGACGTACTCCGTGACCGCTCGTTCGAGTGATCGCTTACCAAAGAGGATCATGCGATCGAGGCTCTCCGATTTCAGGCTGCGAAACCATCGTTCCATGAACGCATTCAGGTTCGGGCTCTTCGGTGGAATCAGCACCACTTCGGTGTCGGTGTTCTGGCTGAGGTACTCGCGCATCGCCAGGAAGCTGGTGTCCCTGTCCACGATCAGGTGACTGACGTCCTTCAGGAAGCCATCCTCGCAGTCAGTCAGACTGCGGCAGACCTGCCTCATCCAGACAGCATTCGGGCTCGGCGTCATGCCTGCGATATGCACACGTCGCGTCTTCAAGTGCATCACGGCGAAAACATAGAACGTGGCGAGTCCGCTCCGTGTCCAGACCTCCACCGTCGTGAAGTCCGTGGCAAAGATCGAATCCCAGTGAGCTTTGAGAAATGTGCTCCATGACTGTGACCACAGCCGGTCTGGTGCAGGTTCGATGCCGTGAGCTTTCAGCACGTTGGCCACCGTGGAATCGGCGATGAGTTAGCCGACATTGGCCAGTGCTCCCTGGATTCGATCATAGCCCCACGTCGGATTCTCCTGGGCAAACCGCAGAATGGAATCTACGATAACCTGCCGAAGCCTCGGCCTTCCGACAGCCTTTCGCTGATCGGTGTGGTCCCACTTTTTCGCCACGAGCTCACGGTGCCAGCGGAGGATCGTGTCGGGAGTCACAATGGTGGTCAGCTCCAGCAGTGTCTTGCGGCCGAGGGCATGGCCTTTCACAGCCAGTACGCGACGCTGATCATCAGTCAGCAGCACACGCTTCTTGCCGAGCTTTACCAGCAACGCCTCGATCTGGTCGTTCTGGAACTCGATGATCCGCTGCTGACGTTCGTTGGCCCAGCCAATGAGGATGGCAAGCAGAATGTGGCAGGGCTGGAGCATGAATTGCATTGGAAACTCGGTCGTGGGCAGGAACAGAGACCAGCTTCCGTGTCGAGTCACGTGAATTCAAGCGGCTGAAATGGGACAATCTGCGTGATCGCGACTCCAGTGCCGAAAGTGATTTGGAGTTCGGCTGAGTTTTTTGACCCTACGCGATCGGATGCAGAAGTGACACTTCAGGCAGCATGTTCCAAAGGCTGATGAATGTTCTGCAGATCGATTCATGAAACGCAGTTAAGTACACTTGTTCTATTCGGAGAGGCGGCGCAATCTACGGGTTATTCGTGCGTTTGAAGCAGGTCGGAACACGACTGTTCTCTGGCAATGAGCCATCTTTGAACTGGTGTGTCTGCGGATTTCGCTTTACCAATCGGGCTTACTTTGAACTGAAGGTCCTAGCAGAACAATGTCTCAAGAAAGACCCCTGTCAAAGCGTCAGGTGAAGATTCTCGACTTCATCATTGATCAAATTCAGGAACGCGGATACGGACCAACCGTCCGCGAAATCGTCGGCCATGTTGGCGACAAGTCACCGACCAGCGTACATCGTCATTTGAAGACGCTCGAACTGCGTGGTCACATTACTCGCGAACCGAACAAGTCACGCTCGATCCGCCTGACGATGGAACATCGCGGACTTCCGCTGGCCGGCGTCATCGCTGCCGGAAGCCCGATCGAAGCCGTGGAAGATATTCAGCGATTTGACCTCGCCGGGACCTACGACCCGTCGCACCATTTCATGCTGAAAGTTCGTGGCGACTCGATGATCGAAGACCACATCGACGACGGAGATCTGATCGTTGTCCGTAAACAGTCGACCTGCCGCGACGGAGACACGGTGGTTGCCCTGGTTGATGGCGAAAATGCCACACTGAAGCGATTTTATCGCGAAGACAATCAGATCCGACTACAGCCTGCCAATCGCAATCTTGATCCGATTTACGTTAGTAAAGATCGAGTTTCGATTGATGGCGTGATGGTTGGCATGGTTCGTCAGGTCGCTGCTTCGCCCGCCGGGTAAGCAGCGTTCGTTGATGCAGGGTTTCATGCCCCAACTCGAAGGCAGCGGACGGAGCGTTTGGCTCCGTCCGCACTCGCCCCTCGGACCAGCGGTACGATTGGCAGTTGACTCCGTTTGTGATGTTCTGCACGAGCCGTTGCGCCCGTTCGACAGGTCACGTTCCATTGTCCGGCTCGTAACGTTCTGTCGTTACAGTCCACTCCGCGACACTACCGACCACTGCTGCCATGGCAGGCCAGCCCTCACAGTCCAAACCTTCAGTTTGTGATTCCTTGTAGTGCAGACGAGTTTTTCTTCGTCCACAGCGCACTATGTAAGGTAAGCGTTTCATTCCGAGATCTCGTCCCGGACGACTGAATGACTGAATTAGGCAAACATTGGCTCGGCAACCGTGCAGCATCTGCTGTTGCGTGGACGGCTCTGGGTCTATCGCTACTTTGTTCAGCCACCGGCTGCGAAGCGGTGTTCGGCCAGGCAGATCGCTCAGACGCTGTTTCCGCTGACGCTGATCGACTTTCAAAGAACGACGAGCTGCTCGAGGAACAGGGAACAGCCGCTGCGGAAGCTGAGCCCGCACCACCTGAAGAAGCCGAGGCCACGCTTCGCAGCCCGCAAGAACTCCTCGCAGATGTTCGCGAGACTCTCGCTGCGACTCGAAACAAGAAACGTCCGAAAGGGCGAATCATTCGCGAAACCTGGCAGGCCGCTCAGGAACAATACGTCGCCGCTGGAGTCCTCGCCTGTGCCGAGTTAGTCGAGCACGAAGCCGCCACCGATGACCAGCTGCGCGAGGCATGGAAGTCCAAAGCCGTCTTGCTCTATCGAGCGGCCGAGTATGGCTGGCCGGAGTTCGACGATCGCCTGAGCCGGACTGTCGACCAGCTCAAGCAAACGGTATTCGTTGAAGAAGCCGAGTACGCTGATGGGCTGCTGCTTGTCCATCGCTGCTTCGAGCGGAATATGCCGGTTCACGAGGTTGTCGAAAAACTCACAGAGCACGCTCACGAGTTCCCCGGAGGCGACACCTGTGCCAGGTTGTTCGTTGCTTATGCGAAGAAACTTGAAGATCGTGGCTTAAAAAGCAGTGCCAAGCTCTGCTGCCAGGCCGCGATCTGGACGCTGCACGACCATCCGGAAATCGATTCGATCCGCCATCAGCTTTCGGTCCTGGATGCAAAGGCGAATATCGCTCGAAACTGGGCTACGGTATCGGCATCCGTTCAACTGAAACCCGACGACGCCATTCAGCGGGAACTCGATGTGCAGGTCGCTCAGGTCAGAAGCATGCTGCCCATCAGAGTCGACTCGGCGACGACATTGTCAGATGTCTCGGCCGGATCGCACAGCATTAACTATCGCTACACCGTCACAATTTCGGCTCAGCAGATGGAATTGCAGAAGAACGATATCCGGAGAAAAGTGACGCAGCTCGCAAGAAGCGTCAGCGCCACTCGGATGATCCTGGCGAAGGGCGTCGCTCTGAATTACAGCTACCACTCTCCAGAAGGTACCCAGCTACTGTTCTTTTCAGTCACGAAATAGATTCTGATTACTCGTTCGTGATAACTGACCGGGCGACAAGACGCTCCCGCGGCCTCAAAAGCTGTCATTTCCGCATCGGACATGGCAAACAACGGCGACCGCGGGGTCTGAGGTGGAAACACTCCTTCATCTGCTTCTATACTCACTTGAGGCTCGTCGGACTTCGCCTCTGTCGCGAAGCCGGATTTCAATACAGCAATTCTCCGCTTCTGACGCGGATTCCGGAAAAGCACACATGACCCCTGGCATCAAAAAAATGCTCTTCGGTTCAATGGGCGTGTCGATCGTCGTCGGCATTCTGGCGATCGTTGACGTGGCAACAGATTTTCCATTCGGCGGGCAGAAGGTCCTTGACATCATGTTTCTGCTGAGTGCCGGCCTGGTCGGGTACATGGGATTTGACACGTACAAAGAATTGACCTGATCGTCAGGAACGCCCCACAGGCTGAGCTGCCACCATCGACGTCGGATGATTTGCGAGTGAAACGGAATTCACGACGCAAGGCCTCAGCTCATTCCAGGAAAGCGGAAGGAATCCGACTTTGTCTGCTTACTTGAGGCCCGCCCTGGGCATCATCAAATGGGTGATCGCACTGGGGATCGTCGGCTTCCTGGTCGACCAGAATAGCGACCAGTTTAAGCGACTCTACACCGAGCCAATTCACTGGCAGTTTCTGGTCGCCGCCTTTGTGCTTTGCGGCAGCTCGATCATCCTGACGTTTTACCGCTGGTACCTGCTGGTCGTCGCGCTCGACTTCCCGTTCAAATTCAGCGACGCACTGAGGCTGGGCTTTCTCGGCTACCTCTTCAACTATGTTTCTCCTGGGGCAGTCGGTGGCGACGTCGTCAAAGGCGTCCTGATGGCTCGCGAACAGAAGGGACGCAGGTCGGTCGCAGTAGCCACGATTCTGCTTGATCGAATCCTCGGCCTGATGGGGCTCCTGATGGTCGGAGCCGGAGCAACGCTATTCGTCGCTGACGACATCGAACGTCGAGACCTGATCGTGAA
>Ga0316208_1000688_pt1 | contig 37698 bp, 42 predicted proteins | sample 3monopyrite_MG_FD_204944 | JGI IMG/M metagenome (GOLD analysis project Ga0316208, IMG submission 204944) | Microbial mat bacterial communities from mineral coupon in-situ incubated in ocean water Damariscotta River, Maine, United States -... | ecosystem: Environmental > Aquatic > Marine >...
ACCTGTCATCAGGTTTACATTCGGATCACCTAATAGATTATCGACTTGAGTAGAAAGTGTCAGATAGCTATCTAACTGTGTAAAACCGGAAGTACTGGAACGAATTTGATCTGTCAGGAAGGAATCATAAATACGGCTAACATCGCCAACATTAACACCCGCACCAATAAACCCACCACCAAAAGCCTGCGGTGTACGAGGCTGGAATTCAACACGTTGCCGTGAATAGCCTTCAGTATTAACATTGGAAATATTTTGCGAAGTCGTCGCAAGCGCCCGCTGGGTGCTCAACAATGCCGATATTCCAGTTCCTAATAATGATGCCATGTTTTTCTCTTACCTAATTAGCCTTAACAATCCGGCCTCAACCACATTGGACATATAATTAACTAATGGCTTCCCTGCAACTCATTTAGTCAGATCAGCCAAGCATAGTTACATTTGCACTTATGCTATCTATCGGCGGCTACACATCCACCTTGAGGCGATCCATTTCGTTTCTAACAACCTGCTCACCCATCACCCTGATAATTTTGTTTGCATACTCAGGGTCAGTTGCATAGCCTGCCTGTTGGAGTTCGTGTATATAGGCACTAGGGTCATTTTCTTTTGTTAAAGCAGCTTGATATCGTGGGCCTGACTTAATAAAGTTCATGTAGTCTTTTACGCTTTCTTCATAACTACCATACGAACGAAAAACCTGCTGCTTTTTAACCGCAATGCCATCCTCATATTCAAGTGTATTCGTCGCAACCGTCTCACCTTGCCAACGGCTATCTGCCTTAATACCAAAAAGATTGTAACTACTGCTACCATCTTTATGTTGAATGATAGATTTACCCCACCCTGTTTCCAATGCCGCTTGAGCAAGCACCGCTTTCGCAGGCAAACCTTTTTCATCTACGGCACTATTTACAATAGGACCTACAATTGCAACGAACTGATTTTTATTTTCAATACCTGACTGTGGGACTGAAGCTGGCTGCAATGTATTTTTCATCGCTGGCTGAAGATTTTCAATATCCATCTTTTTATCGGTCGGAGGTGAAAGCTGCCGAACAAGTAAATCAGCCAAGCCCATACTGCGCTTTCCCGAGAGGGTTGTGGATAATTGCTGGTCATACATTTCCTGATAAAATTTAACCTGCTCACCACCAAATAAATCATCGCCAAACGATGCCGCTCGCATGCCTTTTAATAACGTTTGGGTGAATATAGCTTCAAACTGTTCCGCAACTTTTCTTAAAGCTTGATCAGAATCATCCCGAGCAAGCCTTTTTAATTTTTCCAGACCAAGGTTATCTGTATAAACTGATGCATCCGGAGTTGTAGAAGTAATCATTGATTTATCAATTTTCTAAATTCTGACTAAATCACTATCAACTCAGCCCTGAGCGCACCGACCTCTTTAAGCGCTTCAAGTATTGCCACCAAGTCGCCGGGAGCAGCACCCACTTGATTAACCGCTTGAACAATTTCATCCAATGAAACCCCTGGGTCAAAATTGAACATACGGTTATTCTCCTCTTCAACTGTAATATCTGAAGTGGGCACAACAACGGTCTCACCGCCAGATAATGGGCCTCTTGGCTGATTCACGGCAGAACTTTCTGAAATGCTAACAGTCAAATTACCGTGAGAAACAGCGGCAGCTGTTACACGCACATACTGACCAATAACAACGGTGCCCGTTCTGGAATTAATAATTATTCGTGCCGGTGCACTGCCTGGCATCAACGTAAGATTTTCTACATAAGAAACAAATGAAACACGCTGCCCCAATAATTCAGGTGCGCGCACTCTGATAGATGTTGAATCAACCGGAAAAGCTGTTCCCGCACCAACCGAAGTATTAATCGCCTCAGCAACACGCTTAGCAGTTGTAAAGTCTGCTGTATTTAGATTAAACACCACCATGTTTTCAGATCCAAACGGTGTTGGCGCTGCCACTTCAATTATCGCCCCACCCGGAATTCGACCAACGCTGGGGACATTAACCGTGATCTTTGAACCATCTTTTCCACCCGCACCAAAACCACCAACAATCAAATTCCCTTGTGCAACGGCATACACCGTACCATCAGCTCCCTTAAGAGGCGTCATTAACAAAGTGCCGCCGCGTAAACTTTTTGCATTACCCAGTGATGACACCGTCACGTCTAATTTTTGTCCTGGTTTTGCAAACGCCGGCAACTCTGCGTGCAAAGTGACCGCTGCAACATTCTTCACTTGCGGGCGCACACTATCTGGCAAAGAAACACCAAACTGTGACAACATATTTTTGAGGCTTTGTATTGTGAATGGGGTTTGACTGGTTTGATCGCCCGTGCCATCGAGACCGACCACCAAACCATACCCCACTAATTGGTTGCTACGAACACCTTCAATAGATATTAAATCTTTTATGCGCTCGGCTAGCGCGGAATTAACCGTTAGCAGCATTAATATAAAAAAAGATAAAATTTTTATTTTCTTCATAATAACCTTGTAATACCCATTAACGTTTTATCAGCCATTAAAATTTAAAATGGCCACCACTTACTATTAAATACGCGTGATAACCAACCCATCTCACCCGCATCAGCAATAACACCGCTGCCGTTGTAAATAATTTCTGCATTCGCCACCTTATTTGATAAAACGGTATTATTAGGCAACACATCAACAGGTCTCACAATGCCGCTGATAACAACATGTTCATCACCCTGGCTTAAGGTAATGCGTTTTTTTCCACGTAGCACTAAATTTCCATTTGGCAAAACCTTCGTCACCATCACAGAAATACTGCCCGTCAACTGATTACTCTGGGCACTATCGCCTTCACCACTGAAGCTCTTACTTGATTCCAATGACGATCCTAAATTCAAAATATTACTGCCAATAGGCAACGCAGACGAACCAAGAATAGTCGGGTTATCGACAGAGATGTCATTGGATTTTGTTGTACTGGTACTGGTTGATTTTGTCGCTGTAGTTTGCTCTTCAAGAACAATCGTAATAATATCGCCAACTCGTCTGGCTTTAATATCGCCATAAAGCGACAAAGCATTCCTATTGGAATAAATAGAACCCTTTGTGCTCATATCATCTTCAATTGGATAAACAAAGTCATCCTTTTGAACATCAAGACTATGCGGCGGCGACGTTGCACAGCCTGTCATAATAATAATCAATATAGATATGATTAATGTTTTAACTATTAACATTCTACTTGTCCTTTTCGTACGACAATTAAAGGTTATTACTTGCGTACTGCAACATTCTGTCAGTTGCAGATATCGCTTTTGAATTCATTTCATAAGCTCTTTGCGCCTCGATCATATTCACTAATTCTTCAACCACATTTACATTTGAACTTTCTAATGAACCCTGAGCCAACTCACCCAAACCAGTAATACCTGGAGTACCAACCGTTGCTGCTCCGCTCGCCGCTGATTCGAGAAAAATATTTTTCCCGATGGGTTGCAAACCTGCTGGATTAACAAAACTTGCGGTTTGAACAGAACCCACCTGTGTAGGAGTAGAACTGCCCGGTTGCGTCACAGACACGGTACCATCAGTACCAATTGTAAGACTCAAGGCATCAATTGGAACGGTAATTGCCGGCTGAATAACATCACCATTTGATGTCACCAACTGCCCCTGCGCATCCTTTTGGAAGGAGCCATCCCTTGTATAAGCCAGGGTACCATCCTGCAATAAAACCTGAAAAAAACCTTTGCCCTGAATGGCTACATTCAATGGATTACCGGTGTCAAGATTATTACCCTGGACAAATAATTTTTCAGTAGCAACCGTTTTAACGCCTGTGCCATAACTTAATCCGGTTGGCACACGCGTATTCTGTGTTGATTGCGCACCCACCTGCGTTACGTTCTGGTATAACAGATCTTCAAACACTGCTCGCCCACGTTTAAACCCTGTCGTATTAACATTAGCAAGATTATTTGAAATAACCGCCATTCTGTTTTGCTGGGCTTCAAGTCCCGTTTTAGCTATCCAAAGTGCCTGTGACATTTTCTATTCCTCGCTTAATTCTCTAGCTATGCCATATCCAATAATTTGGAAGAGGCCTTATCATTCTCTTCCGCATTACTCATCATTTTGACATCCGCCTCATAAACCCTCGATAAAGTAATCATATTCACCATGGCTTCAACTGCATTAACATTACTTGTTTCAAGTGTCCCCGAAACCAGTTTCACTCTTGCATCAAATGCAGCAGTGTCTGATTCCTTTGTATAAAACAAACCATCAGCACCCTTTGAGATTTTAGTAATATCAGGGTTAACCAATTTAATTCTGTCTACAACGGCTAAAGAGGTGGCTGGCTGCCCTAGCGGTATGACAGAAATGGTTCCGTCGCTACCAATTTCCACTTTCTGTGATGGTGGTATTGCAATAGGACCACCATCGTTTCCTAAAACGGGTGTCCCACCTTTTGTAACAAGAAGACCGCTGCCAGTAATATTAAAATTACCGGCACGGGTATAAGCTTCTTTTCCCGAAGGCGATTGAACTGCAATCATTCCATCACCATCAACCGACACATCAAGAGACCTGCCTGTTGTCATCAGCGCACCACTGGACTGATTAACACCGTTTTCTGCTACGATAGAATGAACCCGTGTGTCATAGCCTTTACCCTGCACTTCTTTAGCTGAAAAGTTCATTAAATCTTCTTTAAAGCCTGTCGTGTTAGCATTAGCCAAATTATTTGTATTGATGGTTTGCGCCTGCATCATGCTCTTAGCGCCCGTCATCGCAACATATAACATTCTATCCATAACTAAAGTCTCTTCTCAGCCTGTCTCAATTAATTAGCGAATATTAATAATGGCCTGAGTAACGGTATCAGCCGTTGAAATCACCTGCGCATTAGCCTGAAAATTTCGCTGCGCAGTAATCATGTTTACCAACTGCTCGGTGAGATCAACATTAGAGTCCTCAAGCGCACCCGATTGAACTAAACCCAAACTGGATGAACCCGGCACACCCACAATCGCCTGACCAGACTCGAATGTCTCAGTCCAGCTGGCAGCACCCTGCTGTTGCAAGCCCTGTGTATTACTAAAATTAGCCAGTGCAATTTGCGCAATCGTGCGCGACTGGCCATTTGTAAAACGTGCCAGGATCACACCGCTATCATCGATGTCAATTCCACTAAGGCGTCCAGTAGAAAACCCATTTTGGGAAAGATCATTAACATTGAATCCACCACCGTATTGACTGATATTTGCATAGTTCAAAGCCAGCGTCATATTAGCCGCACCACCACCCGGCGAGAAAGTGCTGGTATTTAATGTTGTTGGTGGCACTGGTGTACCATTTATTGTTGTCAATGCGCCAGCGGTAGTAAATTGCATAAGATCTGACCCATTACTCTGAGCGCCGTTGACCTGATTACCATCAACTAACATATAACTTTCCCATTGATTAGGAATGTCTGTTTTACGATAGTAGTAAGTCGCAAGATAAGAAGCCCCCAATGAGTCATAAACATTTAGTGAGGTTGAGTCATTATAGGTGGAGGCATCAGTTGCATCAAAGGCAGCCTGAACAGCGCCATTAGCCGATGATGTAACTGTCGAGCCACCACCGCCACCAACCTGCGTAACCGCAGAAACATCAATGGTTATCGGTGTGGCAGTTTGCGCACCTGCACCATCTGGATCCCAGCTCAGCGTTGCTGTTCCAGTCGTTCCTACTGTAATAGCTGCCGTGGTTGAAGTCCCTGCTATGCCTGTCATTGTGACATTCCAGCCATTACCACCCGTACTGGTAAACTGTAAATTAGCCCCTGCAACTGATTGGCCATAGGTATCAACCATATTACCAAGTGCAACAGCGATAGGAGAATCACCGGTATCGATCACTGGGTTTACACCCGCACTTTGTCCCAATGTAAATGCAGAGGTGCTTACGGCTGCAGCTGGAGTCGCAGCTGAGGCATTCAAATTAAGACCAAGGTCAACCGTCGATGTCGCCTGTGGGGCAATAGCTGCGGTGTTTAACTGGATGTCACCTATCGCGCCCGTCACATTGCCAGAGACATCTGCAATATAACCATTCAAACGTTGATTCTGTGAGTTGACGATAAAGCCATTACGATCAATGCCAAAGGTGCCATTGCGCGAATAGGCCGTCACGCCATTATCATTAAGCTGAAAAAAACCTTGCCCATTGATCGCCATATCTAAATTATTGTCTGTAAAAGAAACATTCCCCTTTGAAAATTGTTGCGTTATGCCGCCAATTTTTACACCACTACCAATGGTGTTAGATGCAGCCCCTAAACTGGCTGTAGCATAGATATCCTCAAATTCTGTTCGTGATTTTTTAAATCCTGTAGTACTGGCATTGGCAACGTTATTACCAATGACCCGAAGTTCTGCTGATGCTGCGTTTAATCCACTGAGTGCGGTACGAAATGGCATGGTTATTCTCCTTTACAAAATTACATTATTTGTTTGATGCTGCCCAGTGACACTGGACCTTGACCGGCTAAATTGAGTGTCACACCGGCTCCATTGTTTCCGATAGAAACACTCTCGACTTTTTCAGCAATGTAGCTTTCTAGTGCGAGGGTTTCGTCATCATATTTAGCTTGCGCTTTTAAAATATACTGACCCTGAGGAAGTTGGCTTCCATCATTTCCACGGCCATCCCAATTGTAAGTAGTGCTGCCCGCGTTACTCGCACCAAGATTCGCCGTCCGCACCAGCTGTCCGCTGACGTCATATATATTGACTTGTAAATCATTTGTTGCGGCGGGCACATCAAATGCGGCCGTAACACTACCTGCATCACCCAAAGCACCACGATCCGATGGCACCATTACAGTGCGTCCAACCATGCCTGACGCCTGTAATGCCTGACTTGAAAACATTGCATTCGCCACCTTATCAAAAGAAGATTGCAACTCCTGAATACCACTAACGGTGCTGAACTGAGCAATCTGATTAAAAAACTCACCACCCTCCATCGGTTTCATTGGATCCTGATTATTCAACTGCGCTGTCATCAGTTTCATGAAATCACCCTGACCTAATTTGTCAGACGGTGCCGCCTCTTGTTTTTGAATGCCAAGCTGCTCAATGAGCCCTTGATCTATAGGATTAATATCCATTTATCACTCCGAAATATTATGGTTAACCTTACTGCCCTAACTTCAATGTACTCATCATTAATTGTTTCGCCGTATTCATTACATCAACATTATCCTGGTACGAACGAGATGCTGAAATCATATTGGCCATTTCCTCAATCACACTGATATCCGGCCTATACACATAACCTTCTTTATCCGCTATAGGATTTTTGGGATCAAACAATTTTAGCGGTGCCGCTTCACTTTCAGAGACACCATTAACCTTGACACCCGCTGCTTCTGACTGCTCATTAAAAATGGTTGAAAATTCTGTATATTTCGCTTTATAAACACTTGCTGCATCCCCGCTGACATTTTGAGCATTGGCGATGTTACTTGCCGTCGCATTAAGTCGCAGCGATTGTGCTGTCATTGCTGAACCTGATACATCAAATATTTTAAAAAACGACATCTATCAATCTCCCCGAATGGCGCTCATAAGGCCTTTTATTCTTCCATTCAAAAATGTAAAACTGGCCTGATATTGAACAGCATTCTCAGCAAAACGTGCTTTTTCCATATCAATATCCACTGTATTACCATCAATAGAGGGCTGAGTAGGAACACGATATTTCATCAAAGCATTGTCGTTACTTGAAGGCGTCACGCTGATATGTTTGCTGTTTGTTTTCGCCATCTTCTCGGCACCCTTCATTTCCTGATTCAACATCGACATAAAATCTATGTCTTTAGCCTTGAAATTTGGCGTGTCCGCATTGGCAATATTATTGGCAATCACAGCACTGCGCTTTGCTCTTAATAGCAGCGCCTGCTCATGAACTCCAAAAATGTTATCGAGACCACTCATAATTTTATGTCTTAAATATTGCCTAATTAAATTTGTATAAACCAAACATGCATAGACAACTGCAAAACACATGCCATTTTCAAATAATCTTTTAAAATGGATCAGTAACAGCAAAAAGCAAAGGAAGAGACACTGTGAAGCACAGCGTGCGGCAAACAATGCCATCAAAGTGGCAAATATTGCAGGAGGGTCTACTACATTTTAGTGGAAGCTTAAAAGCTGGGGGGAAAAGATACGCTCAGGGACGATTTTTGTAATACAAACCTCTTGGAGTCAGTATTTGCTCAAAGCGGTCAGTATAAGAGGTAACAGACTCCGAACCACCGAGAAACAAAAATCCATTAGGTTTAAGCGCAGCAGACATACGTGATAAAATGTCTGTTTTCTTCGGTCCAGAAAAATAAATCAACACATTTCGGCAAAAAATCACATCAAATTTTCCAAGCGAGGCATAACTATTCATGAGATTAATCTCTCTAAATTGAATACTATTTTTCACTTGTTGCTGTACTTTCCAGCCCTCACCATTAGCCTCAAAATAACGCTTTTTGAGATCATCCGGCATACCACGCGCCAGGGACATCTTATCAAACACGCCTGCCTTTGCCTCTTCAAGCATTGAAGGCGAAATATCTGTTGCTATAATTTCAATTTTTGTTTTTGAAGCTGAATTAACTCGATGGTATTCCTGATTGACTATACTTATTGAATAAGGTTCCTGACCTGATGAGCATGCTGCAGACCAAACTCGAACTTTTCCGAACAGGTTATCTTCACAAGCAGGAAGCAGCTCATTCTTCAATAACTCATAAGGATACCTGTCACGAAACCATGAGGTTTCGTTGGTTGTCATGGCATCTACCGTATCATCATGAAGCACGCGATCCAGACCTTTATTTAACTTGGCCAACAAAGCGCCCAGAGATTCGATAGAATGTTTTCGCATTAAACGATTAAGCCGACTAGTAACCAGGTAATGTTTGTTATCACCCAGCACAATGCCACAAGAATCTTCAAGAAATTTACAGAAACCCAGATACTCGTCTGAGTCGATAGTTTGATTTGGAACGGAATCAGGCATCATACAATGTCACTCTTTATTATGTCTTGCCCTGTACAATGACAATAATTTTCATTTAAGCAAACCACAAACGAGGTAACTATTTCCATTTTATTACCAATAAATTAAAGTTGAAATATTATTCAACACTAAGATGAAAGATTTTTAAGTCTTGCCAAAACCGCTTCACTCAACATGTTAGGGTCATATTTCGCAACAAACTCATCAGCACCCACTTTTTTGACCATCGCCTTATTAAAGTTGCCACTCAGAGAACTGTGCAAGATCACGATCTTATTAGCCAAACGTTGATCACTACGAATTTCTGTTACCAAGGTATAACCGTCCATCTTAGGCATTTCAACATCAGATATTATCAATGCCAGTCTTTTCAACTTTTCAGGATCATTGTCGGCCCAATCTTTCAGCATATCCAGCGCTTCTTTTCCATCACGCGCCATTTCGTGTTTGATTTCCAAATCCTCAAGAGGCTTTTTAATTTGATTCCTTGCCACCATGGAATCATCCACAACCATTACAAACCGATCATCCATATTTATTTCATGACCCGCATCGGTAATGTCATCATTAAGGTGCGTGTCTATAAAAATAATTTCAGAAAATACTTTTTCCACATCGATGATTTCTACAAATTTATCTTCAACCTCTGTTACAGCGGTTAAATAACAGCCACGCCCCATGCCTCTTGGTGGCGCTTTAATTTCTTCCCACGTCATATTGACAATCCGATCAACTGAGCTAACCAAAAAACCCTGGATAGTACGATTGTACTCACTGATGATCAGATATTTATTTTGATGATCGGTATTCGCAGGCATACCTACCGAACTGGCAAGGTCAATAACCGGCAGCGTTTTACCACGAATATCAGCAATCCCTAAAACGTTTTGATGGGAGTTCGGAATTTTCGTCAAGTTCGGACACTGAATGACTTCTTGAACCTTAAACACATTGATACCAAAAACTTGTTTTTTACCTTCATCAAGATGAAACATCAATATTTCAAGGCGATTATGGCCTGCCAGCTTCGTACGTCTGTCAACACCATCAATTACACTTCCCATAATACGCCTCCCAATAAAACCTGTTTCAGATAATGTCTCTATCGTCCAAATAAAAAATAATATTAGTGATTCATACTATATTGTTCGACAAAATACAGCTTCACTAACTCAGCTTAAAAAATCATTCTCCCCCTAAAATAAACCGCCATAAAACCTGCTTATCAACATGGGAATTGAAAATTTGAGCTACTAAATCCTCACCTTCATAGAAACTAAATATAAAAAAAGCTAAGCATGGCATTAATTTTGCAGAATTCCCTGCATAAAATATAAATGAAAGGATAATGAATTCAATCTCATGCGATATTTAATACTGATCATCACCGCCACTGTCTTTCTAAGTAACGTGAATGCCAACGTACAACTGGACAACCCCGCGTTGAGCAATACTTTTCAATCTCATGACTCTATAAGGGCATTAGCGCGGACATTTCTTTCCGAACAACTCAACGAAAGCGGCAAAAATGTTCACATCAGCATTTCCACATTGGATCGGAGGTTAAAACTACATCAATGTACCGAAGCGCTCTCCGCTTTCCAGGCTCCCGGTGCAAGCTTAAAGGGCAATACCAGTGTCGGCATTCGTTGCCGTGATAACAAACCCTGGAAACTGTATGTCCCGGCTCAGGTAAAGCTATACAGCGACGTAGTCGTCACAGCGGGATATCTGCCGCGCGGTAAAAACCTAAATACAAACAACCTCATCATCGCCAGCAGAGACGTCACCACCTTAAATCGTGGCTATTTCACAAATTTAAATGAAGCCATAGGCCATATCGTGAAATTCCCGCTACAAAAAAACAGCGTGGTGACCCCCAGCTCAATAGCAAAAGCAAAACTCGTTTCACGTGGCCAAACAGTCACAATTTTTCTTGAAACCAGCAAAGGACTCAAAGTAAAGATGTTTGGAAAAGCACTAACTGAAGGTGGAAAAGGTGATTTGATCCGCGTCAGAAACCAAAAATCGAAAAAAATCGTCGAAGGAATCGTCAGCTCTTCAGGCACAATTAGCGTCATATTATAGATTTCGTCAACATGTTGACGCAAAAAGGCAGGTTCATGTAGGTGATTGATCTAATTAAGGTTCAAAATTTTGACGCTGAAAAAAAATAGCATTTTTTTGTAAAGGATCGAAAACCAACGCCGATAGGATTTGGTAACAAAATGGAGAAAATTGTAATGTCTATAGAAATTTCAGGTCGCCCTGCTGCACAGCAAACAAACGTTAGCGAATTGTCTACAGGAGCAAGCAAACAAAACCAGCTCACCGCAGCACAACAGGAAACAGGAAAGCCATCCCAACAAGATACCGTAAGCCTGACAGACACAGCTGACATGCTGCAACGTCTTGAAGAAAAAATTCGCGCCATGCCCGTTGTGGATATACAGAGGGTCAATACTGTTAAATCAGCCCTTGATAAGGGTAACTATCAAATAGACACAGCACAGGTCGCGGGACAGCTCATCGAAAATGAAATCGAACTGTACCAATAAACAGGAAACACCATGACACAATCAAAAATTACGCACGCACTCAACACAGTATTTGATGGGCAATCACAGCACATCAACACACTATTATCATTGCTTGAAAAAGAAAATGAAGATTTGAAAGCAGCCATTTCAGCAAACCTTGAATACTATCGAAGTGAAAAGCAACACTGCATCATAGAACTAGAAAAATCTGGCCAAGCACTTAAACACTTATTTAAAGAAGCCGGCATTCACAACACCCCCAATGCTATTGAGCAATTGATGCACATCTCCGGTGATCAGCAAGCATTAAATACAAAATGGAACACAATCGAAGCAAAACTCGTTAAAAGTCGCGAACTAAACCTTTTAAACGGCTCGCTAATAAACCTACACACAAACGCCGCCCAACGCGCATTCTCATCTTTAAGCGGACGCACAATGCAAAACAGCTCATACGGCTCCGATGGAAGCAGGCAACAAGACACATCAAAACGCGCAATAGCCAAAGCATAACAACCCCTAACACCTCACCCTAAACATCACTCCTAACATCCCATCAAAATTAAAAAGACAAAACTCACTAAAACTTCTTCTTCACACTTTGATAATGAACTTATAGATATATAAATTACGAACAGGGATGTAGTAATGATCAAAAGCACACGCCAAGAATCAGAGGAAATCGTACGTGCTGTTTTCAATTGCGTTCTTGAAAAACTTCGTGAAAGCCGAATAAAACCGATTTTCATCCCAATAGGGAAATCAATTTTAATCGTAAGCATTTAGAATAAAATTGAAATTATCAGGTGAAACTGCTCTAATTGGCGCTGCTCTGTGATCCGCCATGCCCCGATAGCTCAGCTGGATAGAGCGTCCCCCTCCTAAGGGGAAGGTCGGTGGTTCGAATCCTCCTCGGGGCGCCATAATTATCAACCTATTCAATACATTACAAAACTTCACTTCATACACCGCTTACTATACTGTTACTGTATAACCTTAATGTAACTTTTTTCTTTAACCTCCTCCGGTTAAAATCTCGCCAAAGCATACAATGACTCATCCAATAAATTAGGCCGTTTTATCATTAACATGCCGGTAGGCAGCAAAACAGCCCGCCAATAAAATCACTGCTCCTCCCAGCCATTCATTTAGCAACACCGTTTCATCCGTCAAAATTTGCGCGGACACCGCCGCCACTACTAACTCAAACAACAAAATAACCGCAGCTCTGTGCGCAGGCATATGAGTCAGACCATACAAAACCAGCAGTGTCATCGCCATCATCGACAATCCGCCAAAAATAAAAGCTGTCGTTAGTACCATGTTAGAAGCCGTTGGCCAACTATATTCCCCTAAAACAAGCCATGCGATAGCAAGCAAAACAACACCAACCCAGGCAAACACGGTTTTAACCCAGAGCGTCTCATCTTGAATTTTGCGCACCAGAACATTGGAAAGTGCAAAGCTAAACCCCGATGTAATCGCCAACCAATCCGCACGATCCTGCGGCAATGGCATGCCAGCTTGATCATCCCAAAGCATGATGACCGCGCCAATCATCGCCAACAATATGGTGAATTGCGCTGAACGTGATAACACCTCGCCAAGAATCATTCGTGCCAAAATCACCGTCCACAACGGTGAGAGGTAAAATAACAGCATAATACGAATGACATTGCCCTCGATAATTGCGAGGATAAATGCCACATTTGTCCAACCACTGGCGCAGGCCAACAACAGCAAAACCGACCATGAACCACGCACTCCCTGACGTTGCCAAAGCACTACAAACAGGCCCACCAACAACGCTGCGCCATAAAACAGCAAGGTCGTCCAAAGCCCCGGAACGCCATACGACTCTAATACCCGCAGGGGATACCAGAGAATCCCCCATAGCGTAACGCTGAGTAAGAGACTTATTATGGGAATAATTGCGATCGGCGCTTTAGTCGGCATGGCCAGTTCATCTATAATACGTGGTTTATTTTTCCAGCTTAGCTGGAAGCTTAAGTCGAAGTCATATAAAACATAACAAACTATATACTATAACGCCGCGAATGAATTCAGACCTTAACAAATTACAGCCCTACCCTTTTGAAAGACTGGCCGCACTCAAAGCAGGGATTGCTGCGCCTGAACACTTCAACGCCATCAATCTCGCTATTGGCGAACCCAAGCACGTGCCGCCTCATTTTATAGCCGAAGAATTATTGGCTCATTTGCACGGCCTGGCGAACTACCCTACCACCAAAGGTTCGCTGGCGCTGCGCTGCGCGATTCGTGACTGGCTGTTAATGCGCTTCAAACTGCCTGCTAACAGTCTTGATCCTGAACAACACATTCTGCCGGTGAACGGCACACGCGAAGCTCTGTTTGCTTTTGCGCAATGTGTTATCAATCGTGGCCAACCCGCATTGGTGCTGATGCCGAATCCTTTTTATCAAATTTACGAAGGGGCTGCGTTGCTGGCTGGAGCTGAACCTTACTTTTTGAATACTACCGAGGCAACACAGGGTTTACCTGATTTCGATACCGTGCCAGAAGCGGTCTGGCAACAATGCCAATTACTTTATCTGTGCTCGCCCGGCAATCCGACCGGCGCGGTGATTGACGCCGATACGCTGCAAAAACTGATTCGATACGCCGAGCAATACGATTTTATTATCGCGTCTGATGAATGTTATTCAGAAATCTATTTTGATGAAAGCAATCCACCGATGGGTCTGTTAGAAGCAGCAGCACATGCCGGCAACACAGACTTCAAACGCTGCATCGTTTTTCACAGCCTGTCAAAACGCTCCAACCTGCCGGGCATGCGCTCAGGTTTTGTTGCCGGCGATGCTGAGATTATTAGCGCCTTCCTGCAATACCGCACCTATCAGGGCTGCTCGATGGCACCCTACACCCAGGCTGCCAGCATCAAAGCCTGGGGTGACGAACTGCATGTTCAAAAAAATCGTCGCTTATATCAGCAAAAATTTACTGCGGTACTTGATATACTCTCTGCCACAATGGATGTCCGGCTACCCGATGCAAGTTTTTACCTGTGGCCTAAAACCCCGGTCGATGATGCGATATTCACCCGCGAACTATTTGCGCAATACAATGTAAATGTATTGCCCGGCAGTTATTTATCGCGCGACGCCCACGGTATCAACCCCGGACAACAACATATACGCATTGCGCTCGTTGCCCCGATTGAAGAATGCATCGAAGCGGCGCAACGCATTTGCAAACTAAACGAACAATTTCAGAACAATTAAATTTAAGCATGGAGAACAACAATGAGTGATCTACAAACCATCATCGACGAAGCCTTTGAACACCGCAGCGATATCACGCCGCGCAGCGTTGATACCCACATCAAAGAAGCGGTTAGCGAAGCGATGTTACTGCTCGACAAAGGCGAGCTGCGTGTTGCAGAAAAAAAAGACGGCGAATGGATCGTCAATCAATGGTTGAAAAAAGCCGTATTGCTGTCATTTAGAATCGAAGATAATAGTTTTTTAAAAGGTGGCTTCACTAACTACTACGACAAGGTTCCGTCAAAATATGCTGACATGAATTCAAAAGAATTCCGTGACTGCGGTGTACGTGTTGTACCACCTGCATCAGCACGCAGAGGTTCATACATTGCACCCGGCGTAGTTTTAATGCCTTCCTACGTAAACATCGGTGCCTATGTTGACAGCGGCACGATGGTTGATACCTGGGCCACCGTTGGCTCCTGCGCACAGATCGGCAAAAATGTTCACCTTTCTGGTGGTGTCGGCATCGGCGGCGTACTCGAACCACTGCAAGCCAACCCAACCATCATTGAAGACGGTTGCTTCATTGGTGCCCGCTCCGAGGTTGTCGAAGGTGTAATCGTCAAAGAAGGCGCAGTGATTTCAATGGGCGTTTACATCGGGCAAAGCACCAAGATTTTTAATCGCATGACAGGCGAAATCAGCTACGGAACCATTCCTGCTGGCGCTGTAGTCGTCCCTGGCAGCTTACCTTCAAAAGACGGTAGCCACAGCCTTTATTGCGCCGTCATCATTAAACAGGTCGATGAAAAAACCCGCAGCAAAGTGGGCATCAATGAATTGCTGCGTGATATTTAATGACGACCACCTTATATGGAATTAGTAACTGCGACACAGTTCGAAAAGCAAAACGCTGGCTGGATACACATGAAATAAAGTATCAATTTCACGACTATCGCAAAGACGGCATTAGCCCAGCTCAAATTAAACGTTGGGTTGATGAGCTGGAATGGCAAATGCTGTTAAACAAACGCAGTACCAGCTGGCGACAACTTGATGATGCGCAACGCGACAACATCGATAAAAACAGTGCAATTAAATTAATGAGTGAACAACCTACATTAATCAAACGCCCCTTACTGGATATCGATGGCACTAAACTGATAGGCTTTGACAAAACCCGCTACGAAAAGGCTTTTTCTAACAGATGAACGACAGTGCGACCATCAAACTTGCCAAACAACTGATCGAACGACCTTCGGTCACCCCAGAAGATGCCGGATGTCAGGACATCATGATTGAGCGTCTCGAAGCGCTGGGATTTAACATCGAACGCTTGCGTTTTGCTGAGGTGGATAATTTTTGGGCACGACGCGGTGACACTGCACCGTTGTTTGTTTTTGCCGGTCACACTGATGTCGTACCAACAGGACCACTGGACGAATGGGACAGCGATCCATTCACGCCAACAATTAAATCGGGCCAGCTCTTTGGCCGCGGTGCTGCGGATATGAAATCCAGCCTCGCCGCTATGATCACCGCATGCGAAGCCTTCATCGCAGAAAATCCTACACACAAAGGTTCAATAGGTTTTTTAATCACCAGCGACGAAGAAGGTCCCGCCAAAAATGGTACCGTGCGTGTCATCGAACATTTGCAGCAACGCAATGAACAAATCGATGTCTGCCTGGTCGGTGAACCTTCCAGCACAACTAAGCTCGGCGACATCATCAAAAACGGCCGCCGCGGATCACTCGGTGGCACACTCACCGTTCACGGCGAACAAGGCCACATCGCCTATCCGCATCTGGCTAATAATCCGATTCACCTGTTTGCACCTGCGTTACAGGAACTTTGCAGCACTGAATGGGATCAGGGCAATAATTTTTTTCCGCCAACTTCTTTTCAGGTTTCAAACATCAATGCAGGCACAGGGGTTACCAATGTCATTCCCGGCACTTTAGTTGTTGAATTTAATTTTCGCTTCTCAACTGAGCTAACGGATACTGCTATCAGAAAAAAAGTTGAAGCCTTGTTAAACAATCATCCGCTGAACTACACGCTGGACTGGAATCTTTCTGGCCAGCCCTTTTTAACAAAACCGGATACTTTGATTGAATCCGTGCAAGCGGCCATCCGTGAAGTTTGCGGCTTTGAAACAGAGCTATCCACCAGCGGCGGCACCTCCGACGGACGTTTTATCGCTCCCACTGGCGCACAGGTGATTGAGCTCGGCCCCTGCAATGCCAGCATTCACAAGATCAATGAAAATGTCTCTGTAGCCGATATAGAAGTACTATCGAAAATTTATCAGAAAACACTGGACGGTTTTCTAATACCTTAATAAGCTCTACAATAAAAATAAAATACGCAAAGAGGGTACAGCGATGAACCAGGAAACTGAGAACAAACGCCGCTTCAGCCGAATCTCATACGACTGTGGCGCTAACATTATTGCAGATGGCAAGCCCTGGCTAACACAGCTCCTTGATATTTCATTGAACGGTGCGCTGGTTGAACGCCCGGAAGGTTTTAAAGCCGTTATGGGTGACCCGTGCGCTCTTGAACTAACTCTAAACAACAGCAGTATTATCATTCGCATGGATGTTGCTATTGTTGCTCACTCAGAAGAAAACTGCATTGGTTTTACCTGCAAATTCATTGATGTTGACAGCATCAGTCATTTGAGAAGACTTGTCGAACTTAATCTCGGCGATGAAGAACTTTTACATCGCGAGCTGGATGCCTTGGGGCATCATTGAAACTGCCCCATACTCTCACTGTAAATTTTTTTACATGGGTTTACATCACTTCAAGCGCTTCCGATAATCGCGTCACCGCGACCACGTCAATCCCTTCTATTGCCTGTTTCGGCGTATTGGCCTTTGGAATAATAGCGCGAGTAAAACCATGCTGCGCTGCTTCACGCAAACGTTCCTGGCCATTTTGCACTGGCCTAATTTCTCCAGCTAAACCGATCTCACCAAACACCACTAAGTCAGATGGCATTGCATGATCGCGCAAGCTCGATAATGCTGACAACAGCACCGGCAGATCAGCCGCTGTTTCATTGATACGCACACCGCCCACGACATTGACGAACACATCCTGATCATACATGGCAATACCACCATGGCGTTGCAGTACCGCCAGCAACATCGCCAAACGATTTTGATCCAAACCCACCGTAACACGACGTGGATTGGGGGCATGGCTTTCTGCTACCAAAGCTTGCACTTCAACCAACATTGGACGACTGCCTTCGCGTGTCACCATCACGACACTGCCTGAAACAGCTTGCTCATGCCGCGAAACAAAAATTGCTGAGGGGTTACTAACCTCCCGCAGACCTTTTTCTGTCATGGCAAAAACACCGACCTCATTCACCGCACCAAATCGATTTTTAACGGCTCGAATAACGCGATAACGACTGTCAGCTTCACCTTCAAAATACAACACTGTATCCACCATATGTTCCAACACACGGGGGCCAGCCAGCGCGCCTTCTTTAGTCACATGGCCAACCAAAAACATCGCCGTGCCACTGTGCTTGGCAAATTGCACCAACTGCGCTGCGCTCTCTCGCAACTGACTGACCGAACCCGGTGCAGATTGCACCAGCTCGGTAAATATAGTCTGAATCGAATCTATTACCATTACCCGTGGTTTTTCTTTTTCAGCTAAAGCGATGATTCTTTCAACCTGCGTTTCTGCCAATAAACGCATGGCGTCGGCTGCAATACCTAATCGCTGAGTACGCATACCCACCTGCTGCAATGATTCTTCACCGGTCACATAAAGCGTTGATAATTGCTGCGACAAAACCGCTGCCGCCTGTTGCAACAATGTTGATTTTCCGATTCCCGGATCACCACCGATTAGAACCACTGAACCATGCACCAAACCTCCGCCCAAAACTCGATCCAGTTCGCTATAACCCGTAGCAATACGCACTAAATCCACCGCTTCAATTTCACTCACACTGCAAACTTCAGACATTACTCCTGCATAACCACCACCCGCAGCCTCAGAAAAAGTAGAACGTTTATTACGTGCTGGCAGCACATTTTCAACCATGGAATTCCAGGCACCGCAGTCACCGCATTGCCCCGACCACTTGGATGCCTGCGCGCCGCATTCATTGCAGACAAAAGCAGTTCGGGACGTTTTAGCTTTGATACGTGTTGTCATAAAAATATGTTTATAGCTATGGTTTAAAGGTACAAATAATTTCAGACTTCAACAATAGGTACACGCGCAGTAATTCCACACAACAATTCATAAGAAATGGTTCCTGCAGAACGCGCCACCTCTTCAACTGGCAAGCCATCACCCCACAAAATCACTTCACTGCCAATTTCAGCATTTGCGCACGCACGAAGATCTACACAAATCATATCCATCGACACCCGCCCGACCAAAGGCACACTTTGGCCATTCACCAACACCGGCGTTCCTGAAGCTGCATGGTAAGGATAACCATCGCCATAACCCACAGCCACCACCCCTACCTTCATATCAACAGGGCAACGCCAGCTGCCGCCATAACCCAAAACATCTCCTGCCTTGCGTTGTGACACCGCAATCAATCGCGAACGAAATGTCATCACCGGCTGGAGTTTATGTTCATCCGCAAGTGAGTCCGAAAAAGGCGATGCACCGTAAAGCATTATTCCGGGACGCACCCAACTGGAATGCTCATTGAAATGAGTTTGCGGCCAAGCGAGTATCCCTGCTGAATTAGCAATACTGTGTTCTGCATCTAAACCTTCAACTGCAACATGAAAACATTCCACCTGTCGCGGCGTTAAATCATCCTGTCTATCATCGGCATTAGCAAGGTGGGTCATCAAACGAATTGCAGCCTTCACCGATAAACATTGTTCCAGTCTTTTAAAACTAGACTTTGCTTGTTGAGGTGAAAAGCCAAGACGGTGCATACCTGTATCTATCTTTAGCCACACGTCAAGCGGGAAATCCAAGCGCGCCGATTCAAGCATTTCCAGCTGCATTGTGTGATGCACGACTACAGCAAGATCGTGCTGACTCGCAAGCAGCAATTCATCACGATCAAAAACACCCTCAAGCAAAACTATCGGGTGCTGTACCCCCGCTTCTCGCAATACCATTGCCTCATCTAGCGAAGCCACCGCAAACGCATCGGCATCCGACAAAGCATGCGCAACACGCAACAAACCATGACCGTAGGCATTGGCTTTTATTACGGCTAGAAGTTGGGAATCTGGTGCATTTTCACGCACGCATTGCAGATTGTGTGACAGTGCTTGAAGATTGATCAGCGCCTCAACAGCGCGGGTCATGAATAGTCCCTGTCCGAAGAACCGTAAGCATCGCTGGCAAAGTTCTCAAAGCGCGTATACTTGCCAATAAATGTTAACGGGACAACACCAATTGGACCGTTACGTTGTTTACCGATAATAATTTCTGCCTTACCTTTATCCGGTGAATCATCATTGTATACTTCGTCACGGTAGATAAAAATAATCACATCAGCATCCTGCTCGATCGCTCCCGACTCACGCAGATCCGACATCACCGGCCGTTTATTAGGTCGCTGCTCAAGACTACGGTTTAACTGCGACAGCGCAATAATAGGGACATTGAGTTCTTTAGCGAGTGATTTCAAGGAACGTGAAATTTCTGAAATTTCATTGGTACGATTTTCTTTTGTGCCGGGTACCTGCATCAACTGGAGATAATCGACAACAATCATACCCAGCCCGCCATGCTCACGTTTTAAACGCCTGGCGCGCGAACGTAATTCAGATGGTGACAGTGCCGGGGTATCATCGATAAATAAAGGCGCTTCATTGAGCAGGTTCATCGTTGAGGTCAAGCGCGGCCAATCATCATCGCTCAACTGCCCTGAGCGAACCTTACTTTGGTCTACGCGTCCTAACGATGAAAGTATTCTGAGCACCAATTGCTCGGCGGGCATTTCCATACTAAAAATAGCCACGGGCACTTTACTGCTAATCGCCACGTTCTCGGCGAGATTCATCGCAAAACTGGTTTTACCCATCGAGGGGCGACCCGCGACAATCACCAGATCAGCCTCCTGCAAACCAGAGGTCATATAATCAAGATCGTTAAAACCTGTCGGGATACCAGTGATACTGCCACCCGATTCATGCAACTTGTCGATACGCTCGACTACCTTGGGTAACAGGCTGGGCATACTCTGAAAACCACGCTGGCCACGCGCACCCTTTTCAGAAATAGCAAAAACCTTTCTTTCCGCCTCATCAAGCAATTCAGCGCTGTTACGCCCCTCTGGCGTAAAAGCGGTATCACCAATTTCTGAACTGGCGCGAATAAGCTGGCGCAACACAGCACGCTCATGGACGATTTCCGCATAGGCGCGGATATTAGCAGCACTCGGAACATTTTTAGCCAAAGAACCCAGGTAGGCTAAACCACCAGCATGTTCCAGCTCTTTAACCTGCTCTAACCACTCAGAAACAGTAATAACGTCCAACGGACTGCTTTCAGCGGAGAGCGCACTTAAACTACGAAAAATCAGGCGGTGATCGTGGCGGTAAAAATCTTCTTCGAGCAGGACCTCCGTGATGGTGTCCCAGGCATTATTATCGAGCAGCAAACCACCCAGCACTGACTGTTCCGCCTCAATAGAATGAGGCGGAACCTTCAGCCGCTCGGTGTAATTATCAATATCTGAATTGATTGAATTGACTTCCTGCATGGGTAGTATAATAAATGAGAATACTACCGACTTCCAATCAAGCTTAAAGCGATTTAGTCTTCAGCAACAACCGTAATTGTCAGACTGGCATTCACTTCAGGATGTAAATGAACTTCAAGCTCATAGTCGCCTGTGTGGCGCAGCGCACCGTGAGGCATACGTACTTCCTGTTTTTTCACTTCAACACCGGCAGTCGTCAGCGCACCCGCTATATCAACAGTGCCGACAGAACCGAACAACTTACCTTCCTCGCCCGCGCGGTGTGCAATTGAAACACCTTCTAACGCCTGAAGTGCATCACAGCGTGCCTGAGCAGCAGCTAATGCATCTGCAGCGGCCTTTTCAAGTTCCGCACGACGCGCTTCGAACGCTTCACGGCTTTCCTTTGTTGCAGCTACAGCTCGCCCACCCGGGATAAGAAAATTTCTTCCATATCCAGGCTTTACGTTAACTATATCACCTAGATTGCCCAGGTTTTCAACCTTATCGAGAAGAATGACTTCCATTATTCCTACCCCTTTACTAAATTAATATTATTCATAATTCAAGAATCTGATCCGGACGAAGGTCCATCTGAAGATCCATCAAAAGCAAACCGTTTACGAAAATCCATCCAGCTATCTGTCAAACCCATTGCGGCCAGCACCATCACCACTGGCAACGTCATTATCATCAACAGCACATACAAAATGATGATCCACAACGTGTTTGCATTCTTTGCTGCGGCAACGGCATGCACCAGTGCCAAACCTTGAAGCGAGAACATAGCCATAATCAAAAACATAGTGTCTCGACCAAGCCCATTCAACGCGCCAGAAACGACACTTCCCAACACCAACACCAACAAGGCCACAAATGCCAGACGGCGATCCAGACGCATCTGGATAAATTCCTGACGGAAGCCACCTGGATTAAACAAAGCAGCCTGCCACCAACGCGCCAAAAACAGGTTTATCATTATGCTGATAACGATACCCATTGCCAGCAGACCACCCATCATTTCAGCAAGACTATCAACCGCCCTGGTGATATCAGCCGCATTGATGGCTGAGGGTGAATTTGCCAGTGTCATTTGAAATGCTGCGGACAACACTTCATGCCACCAGGCCGTTACATCACCGAGCACAAGATACATCATCAGCAGTACTACAAAAGCATAAGCCCCTGCTGCTATCAACGCCTTACCCAAATCTCTTTTACTGCGTAACACCGCCGCAGTAAAAATAGCGGGCAACCAGACGCCGAAAAAAACTACAGCAATAAACAACTGCACCGGCACTGTTTGCAGTGAAGACAACAAACCCAGCACCCAGATTATTACTGCAGCACCCAAACTGACCTTTAAGCCATTCAGAGCACTATCACGCAGCGTTACCAGACCTATGCTTGCACCACTGACATGAATCAGCGGCATCACTGCCATCGAAAACACCGCAGCGATTACAGCAACACTGGTTGCTCTCAGCCCACCTCGCAATATATATGCTGCAATGGCGCGCATCATGTTTCTATATCCTAATTTACCAAGCTGAGCTTAAAGATCTGAAACAGCGGCTGATTATTCACTATCAAACCATCGCAGCTTTCAGCCCGCTCTTAATCCAGAAAATTAATGGGCGTCGCAATAAGGCAATAACGCCAGATAACGTGCACGTTTAATAGCCGTAGCCAACTGACGTTGGTACTTGGCTTTTGTACCTGTGATACGACTAGGTACAATTTTACCGGTCTCAGACACATAATTTTTCAGCAATGCGATATCTTTATAATCGATTTGCTCAATACCATCTGCGGTAAAACGGCAGAATTTCTTACGGCGAAAATAGCGTGACATTTCGTTCTCCTATCAAATTAAGGTCAATTTCGAGCTAAGCTCGCAACAAAAACCTCAATATCAAATTATATTCAAATTACCAACTGACAATCCGCAAGCACTCAGCTCGCTTCAGCTGGACTGTCGCTGCTTGCTGCTAGTGCAGCTGATGCTTCTTCAGCAACCACCACCGGCTCGGCAGGGCTTTCAACTGGAGCAGGCCTTCTAGCAGGCGCCTCATCACTTTCAGCCTTAACCAACGGTGACGCTTCTGTCACTGCCGCATCAAGCTTAATTACCATGTTGCGAATCACAGCATCATTAAAGCGGAACGCGCTTTCAAGTTCAGCAAGCGATTCTTTGTTCACTTCAATATTCATCAACACGTAATGTGCTTTGTGAATTTTATTGATTGGAAATTCGAGTTGGCGACGTCCCCAATCCTCAAGTCTGTGGATGGTTCCGCCATTGGTTTCAATCGTCGCACGGTAGCGATCGATCATAGCCGTGACTTGCATGCTCTGGTCCGGATGAACCAGAAACACGATTTCGTAGTGTCTCATCATGATCCCCTTCTGGATTATGAGTCTCCCACCGCACGCTGGCGACAGTAAGACAAGGAGTTAAAATTGCGTAAAAGCGAGCGATTATAGGGGAAATGGGGCGCAATAACAATAATTACAGCCAATTACATTATTTAGACGTACTGGTGGCCGCCTGCCCTCGCTGGCGCTGCATTTCATAAAGACAGACACCCGTGGCCACGGACACATTCAGGCTCGACACCTGGCCATGCATCGGAATAGAGACAATAAAATCACAGTGCTCTCGTGTCAGACGCCTTAAACCGCGCCCCTCTGCCCCCATTACCAGCGCCATTGAACCGGTCATATCTGCTTCGTAGAGCGCTTTATCACCGCGTTCATCAGCACCGACAAGCCACACACCCTCGTCTTTAAGCATGCGTAGGGTGCGCGCCAAATTTGTCACCTGTATAAAGGGAATCGATTCTGCCGCTCCACTGGCTACCTTACACACCACTGAAGTCAATCCAACAGCACGATCTTTGGGGGCAATCACCAGTTGCACGCCGGCCGCATCTGCAGTGCGCAAGCAGGCACCTAGATTATGCGGGTCCTGAACACCATCCAAAACAAGGATAAAAATAGGTTTTTCAGCGGAAGACAGTAATTTTTCAATGTCATTTTCATGCCAATGCTGAACTTTACTGCGTATCAGCACCACCCCTTGATGCTGTAGATCACCCGACTGCTGATCAAGCTCCTGACGAGATTTCTCTATAATAGGCACGCCACGTTCTACGGCCTGCTCACTTATACCCGCCAAGCGTTTACCCTTAGCTGCTCCGGCCAACACCCACAAAGCATCAACAGAAAGATTTTTTTTCTGCAACGCGGCGGCCACCGCATGAAGACCAAAAAGAGCCTCAGTGTTTTTAGATCCTAAATCTTTAGATTCTAGATTATTAGAACCAGGATTTTTAAATTCAGAGGTTTCAGGCATGACATTGAAACCTACCTACAAAATAGATCAATGTTTCTTCTCCGCTGATTTCCGTTTAACGCGCTTTTTAGCTTTCTTCTTTTTTGTCTTTTTTTCTGACTTGCCTGTCTTGTCCGACCCAGCTGACCTGGAAGACTTGCCAGCCTTTCTTGACTTGGCTGATTTAGTCGACTTGGCTGGTTTAGCGGATGGCTCTGCGCCATCCTTTTTTTTCATCACAAAATCAATCTTACGCTCATCCAGATTAACCTGCGCCACAATCACACTAATGCTATCGCCGATCCTGAACGTTTTTCCGCTACGCTCACCCAGCATACGATGCTTGATCGGATCAAAGTGATAATAATCATTTTCAAGTTCTGTTACATGCAACAGCCCTTCAACATAAACTTTGTTGAGTTCGATAAATAAACCGAAACCTGTCACCGTAGTAATTACACCCTCAAAGCGTTCACCAACCTTATCGAGCATATACTCACACTTAAGCCAGTCAACCGCATCGCGTGTGGCCTCATCGGCGCGTCGATCCGTCATTGATATATGGTCGCCCATATTTTGCATGTCCGCGTGAGCGTAGAAAAACTCACCCGGTTTACCGCCACGTAACACATGGCGAATAGCACGATGAACCAACAAGTCCGCATAGCGGCGAATGGGCGATGTAAAATGCGCGTACTGTGGCAAGGCCAAACCAAAGTGGCCACAATTGTCAGGACTGTATTGCGCCTGGCTTAAACTGCGCAATAAAACCGTTTCAATCAAATGACGATCAGGGCGTTCACTGACCGAAGAAATCAATTGACGGTAATCACCCGCTTGCGGACTGTCTCCACCGGCCAGATGCAAACCCAGCTCGGCCATAAAAGAATGCACGTCTGCCAACTTATCTTTCATCGGTTCTTGATGAACACGAAATACCAACGGCATTTTTTTCTTTTCAAGAAATTCAGCAGCCGCAATATTAGCTGAGATCATAAACTCTTCAATCATCTTGTGCGCATCATTACGCACCACGGGCACAATCTCACTGATCTTGCGTTCTTCGCCAAAAACTATACGTGTTTCGGTGCGATCAAAATCAATCGCGCCACGCTTTGTCCGTGCTACTTTTAAAACCTCATACAGCGCATGCAAATCCTGCAAATGCGGCAGTAAATCTGGATACTCATTTTGAAAATCAGCACTGTCACCGTCAAGCACTGCAGCGACTCGGTCATAGGTTAAACGCGCATGCGAATGCATCACTGCTTCAAAAAATTTCGAACTTTCTATCTCGCCTGCGGCTGAAAAATGCAGTTCACAAACCATGCACAAACGATCCACTTTTGGTTTGAGCGAACACAAACCATTGGACAACACTTCTGGTAACATCGGAATAACATTTTGCGGAAAGTAGACCGAATTGCCGCGCAGCTCCGCTTCGCCATCCAATGGCGAATCAGGTTGCACATAAGCCGACACATCGGCAATCGCAACCAGCAACTTCCAGCCATCAGCTTCGCGCTGACAAAATACTGCGTCATCAAAATCGCGCGCATCTTCACCATCAATAGTTACTAATGGTGTGCTGCGTAAATCTTCACGCCCCTGCTTTGCAACTTCGGGGACATCTTCTGTGTAGGCGGCAGTTTCTTTAACGACGGCTTCTGGCCATTGATGTGGCAATTCATAATTGCGAATGGCAATTTCCATTTCCATACCCGGGGCCATGTGCTCACCCAGTATTTCAGCGATACGACCAATTGCCTGTTTTCGCTGAGTAGGCGGTTCAATAATTGCGGCTACAACAATTTCACCGTCTTTAGCCTCATTACGTTCTGATTCGGGGATCAAAATATCCTGATTGATACGTTTGTTATCGGACACAACCACACCAATGCCATTCTCAAGAAAATATTTCCCAACTATCTGATGAGTATTGCGCTCCAACACATCCACCAGCGCACCTTCACGTCTACCACGTCGGTCTACACCCATCACCTGAGCTGTGATGCGATCACCATGAAACAGCGTGCGCATCTGCCGACCGGACAAAAACAAATCATCGCCGCCTTCATCAGGCACTAAAAAACCAAAACCATCGGGGTGCCCAATGACACGACCACAGATTAGATCCATTTTAGAGGTCAGCCCATAACCATTACGCCGGTTGCGCAATAGCTGTCCATCACGCTCCATCGCGCGCAGCCGTCTGCGCAGAGCTTCGGTATCTTCCTCGTTATTAATATTGAGATCAGCGCCAATTTGCTTAGCTGTACGCGGACTGCCGCAACCTTCCAGCAACTTCATAATAAATTCGCGGCTGGCAATAGGATGATCATACTTCCCAGCTTCACGCTCAAAATGAGGGTCCTGAGATTTCTTTTTTCTAACCATTATTTTTTAAAATTAAACTTCCATAATATAAATGTGAATTGACAAAAACTAACTGTCACGGTAGAGTTCGGCCTTTGCGAAATCGCCGGATTTTGCAAAAAATGATCAACTCTAACGCTGAGTTTTTCAGCGAGCCAATGAGTAATTAGTGGCTATTACAGTATTCCGCGATCAAATGCCGAGGTGGTGAAATTGGTAGACACGCTAGCTTCAGGTGCTAGTGGGGGTAACCCCGTGGAGGTTCAAGTCCTCTCCTCGGCACCAAACATCAAACAGTAGCAGAGCCCGCTCTCAACAGCAACATATTGTTATCAATATGGTTTTGTCTCAACATTCTTTCTAAAACAAACCATTAAAAACAATTCTGACAATCGCAGCAACTATCCATAATACAAAAACTGCATTGTAGCCCTATACAATCAATACCAAACTAATTAATTTTACAGATGATTAACTAACCAGTCGGGCGTGAATTTAATAAAAAAAGTATTTAAGGTCGTAAACTGATCAAACAGCAGCAACAAACCCACGATCACCAGAAAGCCGCCGCTGATTTTCTGCACGATATGAGCATGCTTGTTCCACGAACGTAATTTTCCAGTCGCTCGGGTCAATAACAGAGCGGTCAACAAAAAGGGCACCGCTAATCCGCCTGCGTAAGCCAGTGTGTACATCACGCCCTGTGCTGGATCGGAAAATGCCATCGTCATGACCGCGCCAAGCAGCGGGCCAATGCAGGGTGTCCAACCGGCACCAAACGCCATACCGATCAAGCCTGAACGGGTATAACCCGGCGTCATGCTTTCACCGAGTTGTATTTGCTTAGTCATGTTTAAAAATGGAATATTGATCACACCAAGAGAGTGAAATCCAAACAGCAATACCAGCACCCCACCGACGCGGCTAATGGTGGTACTGTGACTGATAAAAGCATCGCCCAACAGTGTTGCAGGCAAGCCGAACAGCAAAACAAAAACTAATGAAAAACCGCCGACAAAAAACAGCGAATGACTGAAAACATGCCAACGATTAACTTCTTCATCTTCGAGCATGCTACCGGAAAGATAACTCAGGTAAACCGGCACCAGCGGCATTACACAGGGGGAGAGAAACGATAACATGCCGGCAAAAACTGCCAGCGGCATAGTGACGCTTGAGGCATCCATCAGTTTTTAGACATCATCAAACGGGTTGCGTAACACAATCGTCTCAGAACGATCAGGGCCGGTAGAGACGATATCGATCGGCGTCTCGACTACTTCTTCAATGCGCTTTAAATAATTGCGCGCGTTTTCTGGCAAGTCATAGTAGTTTTGAACACCCACAGTGGAATCTTTCCAGCCGGGGAGGTCTTCATACACTGGCTTGCAATTAGCAAAGGCTTCCGCACCATCAGGCGGTGTTACACGCGTTTTACCATCACACTCATAACCGATACACATGCGAATCGTATCCAATCCATCGAGCACGTCCAGTTTGGTCAGACACAAACCTGAAATACTGTTGAGCTGATTTGCACGCCTTAATGCAATAGCATCAAACCAACCACAGCGTCGCGCTCTGCCCGTCGTTGAACCAAATTCATGGCCACGTTTGGCAATGTGTTCGCCCATGTCATCGTGCAGCTCGGTCGGGAACGGCCCGGAGCCGACACGGGTAGTGTAGGCTTTGGTGATGCCCAACACATAATCAAAATTTAGCAGCCCCATACCACTGCCCGTTGATGCACCACCAGCTGTAGTATTCGACGAGGTCACAAAAGGATACGTACCATGATCGATATCCAGCAACGTGCCCTGCGCACCTTCAAACAACATATTCTTACCACTGCGATGATTCTGATAAACAACTTCTGGAACATCCTCAACCAGCGGTTGCAGCACATCCTGCATCATCATCACATCATCCAGCATTTGCTGAAAATCTAGCGTATCGGCCTTGTAGTAATGCTGTAATACAAAATTATGGTAGTCCAGCATTTCGCCCAATTTAGCAGCAAAACGCTCGCGGTGAAACAAATCGTCAAGCCGTACACCCCGGCGCGCAACCTTATCCTCATAAGCGGGCCCAATGCCACGCCCGGTAGTACCGATGGCAGCATTGCCTCTGGCGCGTTCACGAGCCTGATCAAGCGCAACATGGCAAGGCAAAATCAAAGGGCAAGCACCGCTGATGCGCAAGCGTTCGCGCACAGGAACATCGCGCTGCTCAAGCATTTCCATTTCTTCCATCAACGCACTCGGCGACAGCACCACGCCATTACCAATCAAACATTGAACGTTGTCTCGTAAAATTCCTGAGGGAATCAAGTGAAGAACGGTTTTTTCACCGTCGATGACCAGTGTGTGTCCTGCATTATGTCCGCCCTGAAAACGCACTACCGCAGAGGCGCGCTCAGTCAGCAAATCAACAATCTTACCTTTACCTTCATCGCCCCATTGCGTGCCGATGACAATTACCTGTTTACCCATATCTTTAATACCGCTTACTTGTGACTACAAAAAACGCTTAACAACTCGAGCAGCGCTCATTTCATAATTAAATATCAACAACAACCCAATTGCCATTCTGTTTCTCAATCTGACGATTGCAACCCAGGGCTGTCATGCCACCCTGCTGTCCGGGTAGCTCATTAATAACACGCTCACCCTGCTCGCGTAATTTCTGGATAAAACCCTGCAATCTTTCACACTCCGAGCTTGGCGCATGAATCGCTCTCGGGTTAGCACCTGCCACTTCCGCACTTAATGTCATGAGCGTTTTTAAATCAGCACTGAATCCCGTTGCTGGGCGCGCCCGCCCGAACAAACGACCAACCTCATCGTAGCGTCCTCCGCGTGCGATTTCCTGTCCAAATCCAGGCACAAACGCAGCAAAGACCAAGCCTGACTGGTAACGATAACCCCGCAGCTCGGCCAGATCAAAATGCAAAGGCACGCCATTCATACGTGAAGTTGCCATTCGAGCAATTTTTCGCAGACTCTCCAGAGCCGCTTGCACTTCCGCGCCTGACTTGGCCAAACAACTTTCTGCCTCATCGAGCATCTCGATACCACCGCTTAACTCGACCAAACTCACCAACATGGCGCATGCGCTAGAATCAATATTCAGCGTCGACAAATAACTTTCAATTTCAGGTTTTGCTTTACGTTGCAGGGCGTCGAACAAAACAGCTTCCTGCTCTTCACTCAGCTGGGCTAATTTTGACAGGCTACGAAAAATGCCAACATGCCCAAGATCAATATGAAAATTTTCAATATTGGTGATGCGCAATGCTGCCACCATCAACTGCAACATTTCACTGTCACTTTCCAGCCCCGCATGGCCGTACAACTCCGCCCCCAACTGCAAGGGCGTGCGCGAACTGGCAAAACCTTCCTGACGGGTGTGTAATACTGTATCGAGATAACAAAGGCGAACCGGACTATCCAGCTTGAGTCGGTGAGCATCAATACGTGCTACCTGCGGCGTCATATCGGCACGCACACCCATCAAACGTCCGGTGGACTGGTCAATCAATTTAAAAGTTTCAAGCTCTAGATCATTTCCAACACCCACTAACAACGATTCAAGATATTCCATCAAAGGTGGGATGACGAGATCATAACCCCAGCTGCTAAACAGGTCGAGCAGATCACGACGCAAGCGTTCCAGCTGAATCGCCTGAGGCGGTAGAAATTCATCTACACCCTCTGGCAATAACCAGCGATTGCTCACATTAAGGCGGGAATCAGTCATGGTATTTATTTGATTTTTCGAACTACAGTTCAGCTTGACTCGATAAAACAGACAGGTCGTTATTTTATCAGATATATCAGAATAACGCCCACACACATGCTAGCAAAGCCGCTCCGGCGCAGACTACTGTCTTCCATCTGCGCCATTTTATGCATCGTTGCGCGCATCATTGCGGGGCTCAGAAACGGAATGATGCCTTCGATGACCAGCACCAAAGCCACTGCCACCATTATCTCCTGCCACATTTTTCAGCAAACGCCCCGCAGACCTAATACTTTCAACTATTTTTTACGGATACCGTTTTTATCGGAAAAGTACCTGAAAAAATCGGCATCCGGTTGCACAACCAGAATATCGCTCTTCTGACGAAAAGCATTACTGTAGGCATTAATACTACGATAAAACGAATAGAACTCAGCATCCTGACTATAGGCCTTGGCATAGATTTCTGCTGCCTTACCATCACCTTCACCACGGGCCTGCTCAGCTTCACTGTATGCTTCGGCCAGAAGAATGGTCCTCTGACGATCAGCATCAGCGGTTATACGTTCAGCTTCTTCAGCACCCTTGGCACGCTTGTCTTTAGCCTCTCTGTCACGCTCAGCCTCCATGCGACGGTAGACATTTTCACTAATATCATCAGGCAAATCTATGCGTTTAATACGAACATCAATAACAGCGATACCAAGTTCATCGGCAACCTTGTTTGCATTCACATTGATGATCTCCATGACCTCATTACGCTCACCGGAAACCACTTCTTGAATGCTGCGCTTACCAAACTCTCCTCGCAAACTGTCCTTAACTACCTGAGCCAAACGCTGATTGGCACGCCTTTCATCTCCACCCATGGCGGTATAGTAGCTAGCAATACTCTTGATACGCCATTTAACGAATGAGTCAACGATGACGTTTTTCTTCTCTGCAGTCAGATAGAGTTCAGGCGCAGAATCCAGCGTCATGATACGGCCGTCATATTTACGTACGTTATTGATAAATGGAACTTTAAAATGCAACCCTGGCGTAAAATCAGTCTGAATAATTTCACCCAAACGAAACTTAATGACACGCTCCCATTCTTTGACTACAAACAATGAATTAAATAACAGAATTAACCCGACGATCAGAACGATCAACGCGATTGCTTTTTTCCCTTGACCCATCATCGTATCTCCCTGTTACGAACAGCTTCACGGAGACGCTGCCCCGATGAGCCATTCGGAGATGAACTCGATCGTCTCGTATTACTTTGCGTTATACCCGATTGAGGCAAAAGCGATGTCGATGGCGCTACACCAGAACCTGATTGCTGCATTAATTTATCCAGAGGCAGGTATAACAGATTACCGCTACCATCAACGTCCATAAAAACCTTGGTGCTGTTCGACATTACTTGCTCAACAGCATCGATATATAGACGCTCTCTGGTAACTTCAGGAGCCTTTTTATACTCTGCAAGCACATTTAAAAAGCGACTGACCTCACCTTCTGCCCGAGCAACCACTTGCGCTTTATAAGCACTGGCTTCTTCAAGCAAGCGTGCCGACGCACCGCGTGCCTTAGGCAAAATATCATTGGCATAAGCTTCACCTTCATTTTTCAAGCGATCCTGATCCTGGCCGGCCTTAATCGCATCATTAAATGCACCCTGCACCTGCTCAGGAGGCTGAGCATTCTGCATATTGACGCTGGTAATCTGTAAACCCGACTGGTAACGATCTATAATCCCCTGAACCAAGCCTTCAACACTCTGTGAAACTTCAGTTCGACCTTCCTTTAAAGCAAAATCCATCGTACTTTTCCCTATCACTTCACGAACAGCACTTTCAGTCGCTTGTCTGACAAGGATATCCGCTTGTTTGAATTCCGTATCTGCATTTTGTATCTGAAAAAGATAATCCTTAGCATCTTTAATCTTATATTGAACAGCAAAATTTATATCGATGATATTTTCATCCTGTGTCAACATGAGTGATTCACGTGGTACTGGCTGATTGCGCTGACCCGACGCGTCACTACGGTAGCCAATTTGAACATTTTGAATCTGCTCAACGTTAAACACTTTTACCTGCTCAATCGGCGCAGGAATATGCCAACGCAAACCAGCTTCAGTCGTCGTTAGGTATTGTCCCAAACGCAATACTACACCGCGATTTCCCTGCTCAATAATATAGAAACCGGAAAGCCCCCAAATAATGAGCGCAATAATCACGATCAAACCTATTCCGCGGCCTGTGTTAACCGGCAGGCTTGCTCCAGACCCACTGCCACCGCCCTTGCCCTTGCCGCCACCAAATATTCCTGATAATTTTTCCTGTAGCTTACGCACAACCTCGTCAAGATCCGGCGGACCCTGGCCATCACCCTTCGTACCCCAGGGATCTTTACCATTTGATCCACCTGGTTCATTCCAGGCCATTTCCACTTTATTTTTGTTCATTTCTTTTTCCATTTTCATTGCATTTTTTCAGAAAAATTGGCGCTTTTAATCACCACTCTGCTTTCTATTTTCAGACACTGTAACTACGTAACACCAGATCTTGTAAAATTCTATATTACGGCCTTTTTATTTAGTAAGCCAAACCGTGGGATTTTAGGGTGCAACGTTTAATATCTCAAGCTGAATTGATCGATTTCCTTAACAATCTACCAAAAGACACCCCAATTTCGGTGCAACGTTCGCACAGATCACAGAAAACAACCATCCTGTTTTTTCAAATAACCTAACAAACCCGGTCTAACCGTCACATCTACCAGCCACTCACCCTCATCATTTACGTCTTCATGAACAATAACATTCCATTCAAAAAGTTTGGCACGCAAGCGTGCTGCACTGGGCAACAAACGAATCGTTTTTGTTTGCCCACCTGACACATCAGTATTTGCTGCAAGCAGTGATATTTCTGCATCGAGGTCATCACACTCGCCTTCACCCTCCAGCAAGCGTTCCGTTATCACCTGCTCAAGTAACTTCAGCCCATCGCCTTCCTGAGCAGACAACCATACTCTTACAGCCTGACCCGTTTCCGCATCACGATCAATTCGCGGCTCATTAGCACTCTCTAACAGGTCAATTTTGTTGTACACATGAATCTGTGGAATGTCCTGTGCGCCAATCTCATTCAACACATCATTAACTTGTCCGATGCACTCAAGGCGGTTCTCATCATGGGCATCAATCACATGAATCAATAAATCTGCCTCTTCCGTTTCTTCAAGCGTCGCGCGAAAGGCTGCTACTAGACTATGGGGCAGATGACTGACAAAACCAACCGTGTCCGCAAGAATCACCGGCCTTAACACCGGTAACTCAATGCGACGCAGCGTCAAATCCAAAGTAGCAAACAGTTGGTCTGCCGCAAACACCTCAGCACCCGTCAGGCGATTAAACAGCGTCGACTTTCCGGTATTGGTATAACCGACCAAGGAAATAGTATGAACACTGGATTTTCGGCGTGACTTTCTGCGCAAATCGCGCTGTTTACACACTTTTTCTAATTGGCGGTTAAGGCGCTTAATCCGCGCACTCACTAGGCGACGATCTGTTTCCAGCTGCGTTTCACCTGGGCCACGCAAACCAATACCACCCTTTTGTCGCTCAAGATGCGTCCAACCCCGTACTAAACGTGTCGATAAATGCCGCAACTGTGCCAATTCAACCTGCAATTTACCCTCATAGGACTGCGCACGCTGCGCAAAAATATCGAGAATCAACCCACTACGGTCCAGCACCCGACATTGCACGAGCTGCTCAAGATTTCGTTCCTGGGAGGGTGACAGGGCGAAATTAACGATCACCAAATCGGCATCACCGGCCTCTACAGCGCAGCGCAATTCTTCAGCTTTACCCTTACCAATAAAATATTTCGGATCTGGCCGATCGCGCTTCGACTCAAGAATACTGACGGCTTCTACACCGGCAGACCTTGAAAGCTCACAAAATTCTGCCAGGTTTTCATCATTACCCTGCTCATGAAAATGGATATGAACGAGAACTGCTTTCGTTCCAATACGATGACGGTCAAACAATCGCTACATACCCAAAAGATAATTCCCGTTTATTCATTTCCGGGGGATGGAAGATCCTCAATCGTCGGCATTTTAATATTCCGAGAAGGAACAATTGTCGAAATTGCATGTTTGTAAACCATCTGACTAATGGAATTTTTAAGTAAAACAACAAATTGGTCAAACGACTCTACCTGTCCCTGCAACTTGATACCATTGACCAAATAGATCGACACTGGAACACGTTCCTTACGTAGCGCGTTCAAAAAAGGGTCTTGCAACGTTTGCCCCTTAGCCATTGTTATTCTCCTAGGTTCGCTCTTATGATATTTATTTTTATAATTATCAATTGGTTACCGAAATTTATTTATTATTAGCAACCTAACTGTAACTGCAAAGACCGCCTTACTATACTATTTGGACACTTTTGAGGCTTTTCAAGACCCTTTCTAACACTTTTTTATCTGCCGCATCAAACCATTCCGCCTGCTTTTCAGCACGTAACCAGGTTAATTGACGTTTGGCAAGCTGGCGCGTCGCTGTAATACCCTTCTCTACTGCGCTGTCAAAGCTCCGCTCACCCGCTAAAAACTCCCAAATCTGGCGATAACCCACTGCCCGCATGGATGGCAAGCTTAAATTAAGCTCCGGCTGTGCAAAAAGTTTTTCCACCTCAGCAACAAAACCCTGCTCCAACATGTATTGAAACCGCAGGGCTATTCTGTCATGCAGCACGCGGCGGTCGTGCGGTGCAAGAATCAATTTGATAACACGATACGGTAATTGAATATTACTTTGTTCTTTATAGTGCTCAGATATCGCTTTACCCGTTATCTGAAAAACCTCCAAAGCACGCTGAATGCGCTGTGTATCATTGGCATGAATACGATTCGCCGTTTCTGAGTCCACCTTCTGTAAACGCTCATGCATCGCCTGCCAACCCAGCTGCTTTGCCTGCGCTTCAATTTCATCTCTAATAGCAGGGTTTGCAGAAGGCAGTTTTGACAAACCCTGCTGCAAAACATTGAAATACAACATCGTTCCACCCGTCAGCAAGGGAGTATGACCGGACTCAACAATCTGTTCTATCTCATTTAGCGCATCAACACGAAATTGCGCCGCTGAATAAGTATCCGTCGGCTCACAAATATCAATTAAACGATGGGGTGCCTGAGACAGGACATCTAAGTCCGGTTTGGCCGTGCCTATATCCATCCCGCGATAGACCATCGCAGAATCAACACTAATAATTTCACAGGAAAAATGCTTTACAAGCTCAATCGCAACGTCTGTTTTACCTGACGCAGTGGGTCCCATCAGAAAAATTAGCACAGGTTTTTGACTGGTCATCACAAATTGCCAACAACACGAAGATAGTTAAGCGGGCAGAAATTAAAGGGTCGTGAAAAATGAACAACACACTTTTTCGTCACAGAAACTTCAGATAGGAAGGATTTTTGATATATCTTTACTCATCATTGAGACCGTCAGACTCTTCCCTGGCCCCATGAATTTTCACAAAACTTTCTAAAAGCGCAGTTGCTTCTTTTTGTGTCTTAAAAGGCCCTTGATTTTTGCCAACATTAAGTTCGACATACCAGCCTGTTTTATCAGGAGAGAGTACATTAGATGCAAAAAACACCCGTTCTTTTTTATGCTGCTGCTCAGTCATTATATTTAAAATTTCACTTTGTATAACTGAAATAATTTACCCGCTAAAAATTCAATCATTCCCTGACAATCTTGACCCTTATATCTGCCTGCCATTAGAACAGAGATAGGCGAAAATTAACAGCACCTATAGCAGACAACAAATCAAAAAGATAACTTACAGATTCATTATCTTCATTCATGCTTTTTAACGTATTGGGTAAGAATTCTATCGAGATTATCGGCAAACGTTTTCCGATCATTCTGGTTCAGTGCTGGAGGCCCACCTGTATCAACACCACTGGAACGCAGTGAATCCATAAAGTCACGCATATTCAGGCGAACCCGGATATTCTCCGTCGTATACAATTCTCCACGCGGGTTCAGCGCCTGAGCCTCTTTTTCGATAACCTCAGCGGCTAACGGAATATCTGCAGTGATCACCAAATCCCCCTCTGATACCCTTTTAACAATCTCATTATCTGCAACATCAAAGCCAGGTGGAACCTGAAGCATTTTAATATAACGTGAAGGCGGAATACGCAACGCCTGATTAGCAACCAACGTCATATGCACGTGAGCACGGTCTGCGGCTTTAAATAAAATCTCCTTAATCACTACGGGACAAGCATCTGCATCAACCCATATCTTCATTTCTTATCACTTTAAATAATTTTAAAATCTCACGGAAATCACATAGCAGTTTCCATATATCGAGAAAGTCTATCAGACCTAGGTATGCCTATGGTGCGATTATTTAGAATGAGACCTTTGCACGAAGCGTACAAAATGGTCTTGAGATAATAGCCTTTTAAAAAGTGGATAAGCGCATGGCGTGGAAAAATCTAACTCAAAATAGTTTGGCCGATGCTTTTTTGTCAGTACACAGCGCCGTTGAGGAGCTTGATGATGTTCATGCTCTGGTTGATTGGAAGCGGATCGAAGCGCTATTAAGTGATATTCACAGCAAGCGTAGAGGCGAGCACGCCTGGCCACCGCTGATGATGTTCAAAGCCTTGTTACTGCAGAGTTGGTACG
>Ga0316208_1000689_pt1 | contig 37680 bp, 33 predicted proteins | sample 3monopyrite_MG_FD_204944 | JGI IMG/M metagenome (GOLD analysis project Ga0316208, IMG submission 204944) | Microbial mat bacterial communities from mineral coupon in-situ incubated in ocean water Damariscotta River, Maine, United States -... | ecosystem: Environmental > Aquatic > Marine >...
GGTCTTCATCAGGATAGCTAGTCGTGAACAGGCGTTTTATTACCCTGTAGTCCATTTCTTCATCTTCAATAACGAGAACTCTCATGTCCGGCCTTTTTAAAGGCAGCCTTGCCCCAATACGACAACATATGATGGTCCAGGCTACCTATTATAATTTGAAGTTAGTCGAGATAGGTTAACAATGTGCCAATAGCCAATAGCTACTGTCGGTTGACGGTCAACTAAATTATAGACCGCATAGATACATAGCAAAAAATCGGTTCTCTAACGTCATTATATAATACTTAATATTTAATGACTAACATTCTGCTTAGACTCGGGCTGAAACAACAATGTAATTCCATAGGTACGTTGTGGCAAAACCTGATACTAAAAAACAAAGCTTCGACGCACGCGGACCAAAAATCATGACTGAAAAAATTGAAGAGGCTTGTGCCATGGAAAGCATGTTAGATACCGTCAAACCCAATAATATCCGTGCAAAAAAAACTATCCCTCGAAAAAAAAATAAAAAAAAGGCGGCCGCGAAACGACTTCCGCTTCCGCACGAAAATTTGCCTACCTATGTGGTGGGGGTGGGGGCATCTGCTGGAGGATTGGAAGCTCTGCAATTGTTATTCGGCGAAATGGCACTTGACACTGGTATGGCCTTTATCGTTTTGCAGCATCTATCGCCTGATTATAAAAGTATGATGGCGGACATCATGGCAAAAAACACCGGGCTGCGAATACTGGTTGCCAAAGATCAGATGCCCATAGAAGCAAACACCCTTTATTTATTGCCACCCAACAGGGAGATGATTACAGCAAACGGTCGGCTGTTTTTAACAGAACGGCAATCCGACGAGGCGTTGAATTTACCCATCAACACTTTCCTTCAATCGCTAGCAGACAGTTATCAGGATAAAAGCATTGCAATTATATTGTCCGGTATGGGTTCAGATGGCAGCCAAGGTGTGGTCCGGGTTCATGATAACGGCGGGCTGGTTGTCGTGCAAACACCGAGCTCATGTCAATTCGACCCCATGCCAGTCAATGCTATCGCTACCAACAAGGTAGATTTAACTTTATTGCCAAAAGAAATGCCTGAGGCTCTGGTTAAATATATGCAGCATGTTGACAGTGTTGAACGTGGATTCACAGCCAGCAAAGCAGACTTAGACGAAGGCTGTTTTCCTGAAATTTTGCTGCTAATTGATACGCGCTATGGTCTCGATTTTTCCCATTATAAACCGGCAACAATTGCAAGACGGATTCAGCGACGGCTGGCGTTGCAGAAGTGCACCCTCAAGGAATATGTAGAATTATTGCAGAATAACTCTGATGAACTGGACACTTTATACCATGACCTGTTAATTGGCGTTACCCAGTTTTTTCGCGACAAAGCAGCATTTCAGTCCCTTAGGCCGGAAATAACGTCTTTATTTCGATCCTTTGAAGCGGAAGAGGAAATCCGGGTTTGGGTGGTCGCATGCGCAACAGGACAAGAAGCATATTCCGTTGCAATGCTGATGCATGATATTCGTCAGCAAACAGGTTCCAATATAAATATTAAAATATTTGCAACGGACATTCATAACAAATCAATAGATTATGCTGCAGCTGGCGTTTATTCGGCCGAGGAGCTGAAAGACGTTAACAAGGATTATCTGGAGCGCTATTTCAAGAAAATAAGATCTGGTAAATATAAAATTTGCCCCGCAATACGTCACAGTATCGTATTTGCGCAACATAACATTTTACAGGAACCACCTTTTACAAAGGTCCATCTATTAACATGTCGAAACCTGTTAATTTACTTTAACCAAAATGCGCAACAGAGAGCTCTTGGCCTGTTTACATTTGCTTTAAAGAATAAAGGCATACTTTTCCTCGGGTCGAGTGAAACACTGGGGCATCATGAAGCCGATTTTCGCTGTATTGACCAGAAAAATAAAATATTCCAGAAAAAGCGAAATACAAAAACTCCGTCCAAAATTGCTACCGACAAGACGTCTGGTAGAAACATGGCGTTTGCGATTGCTCCAAAAGCGCTGGGCGCCAACACCGTTGATGTTATGGCCAGTGTAAAAAGTAAACGCGCGCGGGAAATATTATTGCAACGTCACGTTCCGCCAAGTGTGTTGTGTGACGAAAGTGGCAATGTTTTACATGTGTTTGGAACTGTGGGCGAGTTTCTCAGCCTTGACATGGGATCTGCCAGCCTGAACCTGCGCTCGTTGGTTGGCAGCCAGGCCAAAGTCGCGATCACGCAGATGATAATGCATGTTGGCAAAAAACACGAACCGATCACGGTTCACAATGTATTGGGTTTTGTCAAACATGAAAAGGTGGATATCGAAATGTATCCGCTTTCCGATATCCCGGGCGATATCGGCTATTTGCTGGTTTCATTCACGCCAAGCGAAACGCCAGCTAAATTACCAGCAAAGACAAAGATAAGGGCAAAAACAACGACAATCGAGTCTGTTGACCTTGACAGTGCAGATTTGGTCAAGGCGCATGAACTGGAACGCGAATTACAGCTTGCCAAAGAAGGCCTTCAATCCGCGGCCGAGGAACTGGAAGCCAGCAATGAAGAGCTTCAAGCCACAAACGAAGAATTGATAGCCTCGAATGAAGAACTCCAGGCAACAAATGAAGAGCTGCAATCAGTTAATGAAGAATTGGTGAGTGTTAATACGGAATTCAAAATTAAAGAGCACGCTCGTGCGGAAGCAGAGGCAGACGAAAGAAGCATCGTTGAAAACTCGGGAATAGGAATTGTTTTCCTTGATGATCAGCTAAATATTCGCAAATTCTCATTGCCTGCTGCTAAACTGTTTCAACTGAGTGACGAAAATATTGGTCTTCCTTTTGTAGCAATTGCCAGCAGCATGGTTAAACAAATACTGGCAAGCTTGCATCAGGTATTCAATGAAGGTGGACTGGTAGAAAAAGAGATGCACACACCTGACGGGTCTGTCTTTCGGATACAGATACATCAATTGCAAGCCCTTGGCGGGGATGAAGAAAATGGCGATAGACCGCGCGGTATCATTATAACGAGCACAAATATCAGCAAAATTTACTCCGTTCAGAAACAATTTGCCCGCAATGAAATACGGTTGCAGGCCATGTTGGATAATCTGTCAGACGGGTATGTTGAATGGACTTACGGTGAAACTGCGGTCTATTTGAGCACTGAGAATCTGAACAGATTAGGGTATTCCGAAGATGATCGACTTGATTGGCAGAGCCTATTGGGCACCGATTGTGAAGACGTTCTGGCCAAATTCGATGATGCTATTGCGACAGACAGAAAATTTGAGGCAATTCTGTCCCTGCACAGACCTGACGGCGAACGCTACTGGGTGCTTTGCAAAGGCCACTTTACCCAGCAAAAACAAGGAGAGAAAAAAGTTGAGCGGTTTTTCGGCCTGTTCGTTGACATGCAAAAATTCAAGAGCCAGGAGCAGACACTGCAGTCCCAATTGGACGAACTGTGGAGGTCAAATGAGATCCTCGAAGAATTTGCTCACATTGTTTCCCATGACTTGAAGGCGCCCATTAGATATTGCGGTCATAGTTTAAGCTTTCTCAGCGAGGCCTTTGCCAACAAAGATGAAAAAGCGGTCCAGTGCGAAATCGACAATATGGGCAAATATTTAAATTCGTTGAAAAGCCTGATCGACGACGTAATTCGTTTTTCACGGTTTAGTTCGGAAAAGAAAAATGTCACGTCAGTAAACCTGCAGGAAGTGATCGACGAAGCGCTCAAATTGCTGGCCCATTCCATTTTGGAAAAAAAGGCGACGGTTAAATATAACAATCTGCCATCCATACCCGGGGACGCGGGCATGATGGTACATCTGTTCCAGAATTTGATCAGTAACGGATGCAAATATAATGACAATGCCAAGCCAAAAATTGAGATCAGCCACAAGCAGGTCAAGGATCTCAGTGTCATTCGCGTTAAAGATAATGGCATCGGCTTTGATGTTAAACATGCCAAAAACATTTTTAAACCTTTCAAACGTTTGGTCACCAAAGACCAATATGAGGGGAGCGGCATTGGCCTCGCGATCTGTAAAATATTGGTAGATCAACATTTTGGCGAAATCAGTGTGGAATCAACACCGGGTAAAGGCAGCACCTTCATCATAACTCTCCCGCTAAGTTCCAGTGCCTTGGGACGGCCCATTCCTGGAGGCCCAAACAATGTATAAATCCAGTGGGTTTTCATTGTTGCTCGGTGAAGATGAGCGTTACGACGCTTTGATTATCGAAAAAATACTAAAACAAATGGACTATAATGGCCATTATCAGCATTTGCCCCTGGGACAAGATGTAATTGACTGGACATTAAAGCGCGGCCAGTACAAGGGCGCGGACCATCCGCAACCAAGCTTGATTATTGTGGATATCGGACTGCCGGGTATCACCGGGATCGAAGTTCTTGAAACTCTTCGGAATGAAGAGGCCTCGAGACATATTCCGATTATCATGTGTTCGGGTTCTTCCTCCCAGCGAGATTTTCACCGCTGCATTGCACATGGATGCAATGCGTATGTTCAAAAAAATGCGGAGTTAGACAAATTCTTCCGAACGATACAATTGTTTATCGAAGGGTGGTTCCACCTGTCAAAGCAGGATTTTTTCTGACCAGTTAGTGAAAAGAACAGGTTGACACCGACGCAACTACTTGATGTGAAAGCTTATAATCAGAAAGTGAGTTTCAATGCCATCTATAAATGTTTTGCTAGTTGACGATCAGTTGTCCAGCCTGGTTGTACTTGAAACAATTTTGGAAACCCTTGATGCGACGCTGATAAAAACAGGGTCCGCACGGCAAGCTTTGCGCGCCATGTTGGAATGTAAAGTCGATTGTATCCTGCTCGACGTAAGCATGCCTGAAATGGACGGTTTCGAATTTCTGCAAACTTTAAAAGAAGCTCCGGCCCACGCCAGTATCCCAGTCATCATGGTTACCGGCAAGGTGTTTAGCGAAAACGAAACACTACGCGCTTATCAGTACGGCGCCGTTGATTTTTTAATCAAGCCGCTGGACAGCGAAATGGTTTTCCGAAAAGTCAGTTTTTTTGTGCAGCAAGCGCGCCGGATACGGTGCCTCGATGCAATCGATCAGCAGCTTCAACAGCTCGAAGAAGATATGATCGAACCGTTAGAACGACTGAAGGACTCTTTGGGCAAAAAAACATCAGCTAAAGACTTGCTTGACGGCGTTACAGGGAAATTAAGGGGTCTAAAAGACGATTGGCTAACGCTCAAGAATGTAAAGTCTATCGAAGACCTGTAGGTTTTTAGTGATAAATATAAACACTCATTGGATAAGGTCAAAGGCACTATGGGAAAAGCTACCGCTACAGTAAAGAGAAGGTCGTCGAAGACCAACCTGCAACAAGTTAGCTCACCGCAATTGATCAAGGCGTTGCAGGAATGGCAAGACAAATCTGACATCGTTAGTGACAAGGCTTTTCTGAAGTCATTGAGAGCGTACCGCAACGGCAATTTTTCTGTAAGATTGCCGGAAAACCAGATTGGTATTTCTGGAGAAATTGCTCGCGCTTTTAACGAGGCCGTTGAATTAAATCAGGTGATGCTCAAAGAATTTGAGCGAGTTAGCAAAGCTGTTGCCCGCGAGGGGAAGTTGGGTCAGCGTGTTTCTGTCAGCGCCGCCAAAGGCGGATGGGCCAATACCATTATAGCCTTTAATTCCACGGTTGAAGGTATGGCGGAGCCTGTAACCGAGTTTGGCCGCGTCGTGACAGCCATCGCCAAAGGCGATTTAACCGAACCTATGTCACTTGAGATTGAAGGCCGGCCCTTGCGCGGCGAATTTTTGCGGGTTGCCAAAACCACAAACAAGATGATTGAGCTGCTTAACGTATTTTCCACAGAAGTGACACGTGTGGCGCTGGAAGTAGGCACCGACGGCAAGCTTGGCGGGCAAGCCCGTATTCGCGGCGTGTCCGGCGTTTGGCTTGATCTGACCAGCAGTGTGAACGGCATGGCCAATAACCTTACGGGTCAGGTGCGAAACATTGCCTCGGTGGCGACTGCCGTGGCGAACGGTGACCTTACACAGCGCATCACTGTACAAGCCAGCGGTGAGGTTCTGGAGCTGAAAGAAACCATTAACCGCATGGTCGAGAGGCTGACACAGTTTTCGTCAGAGGTGACCCGGGTGGCCCGCGAAGTAGGGACGGACGGCAAGCTCGGCGGTAACGCAGAAGTACTGGATGTTGCGGGTGTGTGGCAAGACCTTACCAACAACGTGAACAGTATGGCTGACAACCTGACGGGTCAGGTACGAAATATCGCGACAGTGGCAACCGCCGTGGCAAACGGTGACCTTACTCAAAAAATTACCGTCGACGCCCAGGGCGAAGTGCTTGAGCTTAAATCAACGATGAATACGATGGTCGACAAACTGACACAGTTTGCGTCTGAGGTAACCCGTGTGGCCCGCGAAGTGGGCACCGATGGCAAGCTCGGCGGTAAAGCTGATGTGCCGGGTGTTGCTGGGACATGGCAGGATCTTACCAACAATGTGAATGGTATGGCTGACAATTTGACCAGCCAAGTGCGAAACATTGCGACAGTGGCAGGTGCTGTGGCAAACGGTGACCTTACCCAAAAGATTACAGTCGATGTAAAAGGCGAAGTAGCTGACCTGAAAGACACCATCAACACGATGGTGGACAAACTTGTTCAATTTTCATCTGAGGTGACCCGAGTGGCGCGAGAGGTGGGGACAGACGGCAAGCTGGGCGGCAAGGCAGATGTGCCCGGTGTGGCGGGCACCTGGCTGGAACTCACCGATAATGTGAATAATATGGCGGACAATCTGACCAATCAGGTCCGAAACATTGCTACAGTGGCAACCGCTGTTGCGAACGGCGATTTGAACCGGAAAATTACCGTGGACGCGCAAGGCGAAGTGCTGGATCTGAAAAACACTATCAATACAATGGTTGATAGCCTGACACAATTCTCAGGCGAAGTGACACGAGTTGCACGGGAGGTCGGTACCGACGGCCAACTGGGCGGTAAGGCCGAGGTAACTGATGTTGCCGGTGTTTGGCAGGATCTTACGAACAATGTGAACGGCATGGCCGATAACCTGACCAATCAGGTGCGCAACATTGCGAAAGTGGCCGGGGCTGTCGCTGATGGTGACTTAAGCCAGCGGATCACAGTGGACGCCAAAGGCGAAGTGCTGGATCTGAAAAATACCCTCAATACCATGGTGGAACGGCTGACCAGATTTTCATCCGAGGTGACGCGCGTAGCCCAGGAAGTAGGGACGGACGGCCAGCTGGGCGGCAAGGCCGAAGTGGAAGATGTTGCTGGCGTTTGGCAGGACCTTACGAACAATGTGAACGGTATGGCCGATAACCTGACTAACCAGGTGAGGAATATTGCGACAGTGGCAACAGCTGTAGCAAATGGTGATCTTACACAGAAAATTACAGTGGACGCGCGCGGAGAAGTTCTTGAACTAAAAAATACCATCAACACAATGGTGGATAGCCTGACACAATTTTCTTCCGAGGTTACTCGTGTGGCGCGCGAAGTCGGGACCGAAGGGGTTCTCGGTGGCAAAGCCGAAGTGCGCGACGTTGGCGGCGTGTGGCGTGAGTTAACTAACAATGTGAACGGCATGGCGGATAACCTGACCAATCAGGTGAGAAATATCTCTGCAGTGGCAACGGCAGTTGCGAACGGCGACCTTGGCCAGAAAATCACAGTGGACGCGAAAGGCGAAGTGCTTGAGCTGAAGGCAACCATCAACACCATGGTTGACAAATTAACGCAGTTTTCATCCGAAGTTACCCGTGTGGCGCAAGAAGTGGGCACTGACGGTGTGCTGGGCGGCAAAGCCGAAGTAGAAGATGTGGCCGGTGTATGGCAAGATCTCACCACCAATGTGAACGGTATGGCTGATAACCTGACCAATCAGGTACGAAACATTGCGACAGTGGCAACAGCCGTTGCAAACGGCGACCTTACCCAGAAAATTACCGTAGATGCCAAAGGGGAAATTCTTGATCTGAAAAACACCCTCAATACCATGGTGGACAAGCTGACACAGTTTGCTTCCGAGGTTACCCGCGTGGCACAAGAAGTGGGTACAGATGGAAAACTCGGCGGCAAAGCAGAGGTGCGCGATGTATCCGGGGCTTGGCAGGATCTTACTAACAATGTGAACGGTATGGCCGACAATCTGACCAGTCAGGTTCGAAATATCGCCACCGTAGCAACCGCAGTGGCAAACGGAGATCTCACCCAGAAAATTACCGTGGATGCAAAGGGTGAAATTCTGGACCTCAAGAACACGATCAACACGATGGTTGATAAATTAACACGCTTTGCTTCTGAAGTAACCCGTGTAGCGCAGGAAGTTGGTACAGAAGGCAAACTGGGCGGCCAAGCGGAAGTTGAAGGCGTTACAGGGGCGTGGGGCGACTTAACCGACAATGTGAACAAGCTTGCCAACAACCTTACGGATCAGGTGCGGGATATTGCCCGCGTTGCGCAGGCAGTTGCCACCGGTAACCTGGAGCAAAAAATCACCGTGGAAGCGCAAGGTGAAGTGGCGGTGTTAAAGGATACCATTAACGCGATGACAGATACGCTGTCTTTGTTCGCCAACCAGGTTACGTCTGTTGCGAAAGAAGTAGGCACCGAAGGCCAGCTTGGTGGTCAGGCTGATGTACCGAACGCGGAAGGTGTCTGGAAAGACCTGACAGAAAATGTGAATGAGCTGGCAGACAACCTGACGCGTCAGATCCGAGCTATTCTGACCGTCGTAACCGATGTAACACAGGGCGTATTGACCGGAAGTATTGATGTTGCCGCAAAGGGCGAAGTGGAAACATTGAAAAATGGTCTTAACCAGATGATCACGACACTTAAAGACACATCGGACATTAATATTGAGCAAGACTGGTTGAAATCAAATCTTTCTGATTTTGGCCAGCTCATGCAGGGGAATAAAAATCTACAAAGCCTTGCTGAAGTTGTTATCGTGGAACTATGCCCTATTCTGAATGCTCAGCACGGCGTTTTCTACAAGCTTGAGATAGCTGAAGGAGACAAGGAAAAGGGTCCTGAGCTCGTCCTGTTGGCAAGTTATGGCTTTCACGAACGTAAAGCTTTGGCAAGCCGGTTTGAGATTGGGCAAGGCCTAGTCGGGCAAGCCGCGCGAGAGAAAAAGCGTATATTGGTGCATGATGTACCGTCGGATTATATCAAAATCGGATCTGGACTAGGAGATGCTACGCCGCAACATGTCGTTGTATTCCCTGTGTTGTTTGAGGGTGAACTTATTGGTGTCATCGAACTGGCAGCGTTCAGTAAATTTAGCGAAAATGAGTTGAACTTCGTTGACCAATTGTCGGTGAGCTTGGGCGTGGTCGCGAATGCGGTTCAAGCAAGTGCTCAAACTGAAAGTCTCCTGAAAGCGTCACAATCTTTGTCACAGGAACTTCAGGACCAGCAGGAAGAACTGACAGAGACCAATCAGAAGCTTGAAACCCAGGCGGAAAGTCTGCGCGAATCTGAAGGCAAACTGAAAGCTCAGCAGGAGGAATTACAGCAAACCAACGAAGAACTGGAAGAAAAATCGAAAGTGCTCAGCGATCAGAAGCGCGAGGTTGAAAAGAAAAATAGAGAAGTTGAAGAAGCCAAGTCTGCAGTTGAAGACAAAGCCCAGCAACTGGCAGTTTCTTCCAAATATAAATCGGAATTTCTGGCGAACATGTCCCATGAACTGCGCACGCCGTTGAATAGCCTGATGGTTCTGTCGGACGGGTTAAGAAAAAATATCGATAAGAATCTAACAGAAAAACAAGTCGAAAAAATGAGCACTATTCATGATTCCGGGATTGAGCTGCTTGAATTGATCAATGAAATTCTCGATCTGGCGAAAATTGAAGCTGGAAAAATGTCTGTCCATATTGGTGATATTTTCTTGCAGCGGATTCAAAATTGGGCCGTACGAGGCTTCCAGCAAATGGCTGAAAATAAGAAGTTAAAGTTTAATGTAACATTAGAGGAAGGGCTCCCAACGGCAATTCAAACCGACGAAAAACGCTTGCAGCAAATAATCAAAAACTTCCTGTCCAACGCACTGAAATTTACCGAAAAAGGTAAGGTGTCACTGAAAATACAAAAAGCTACCGAAGGCTGGAGCCCTCATATTTCCACACTCAATGAGGCGCCAATGGTTCTGGCGTTTTCGGCGGTAGATACGGGAATTGGCATTGCTCCGGACAAGCATCAGCTAATTTTTGAAGCTTTCCAGCAAGAAGACGGCACGACCAGCCGACGCTTTGGAGGTACCGGACTGGGCCTATCAATCAGTCGTGAAATCGCAGGTCTTCTTGGTGGTGAAATTCGCCTGGAAAGTGAAGTAGGAAAAGGCAGCACCTTTACGCTTTATTTGCCACAGATATTCAAGCGACCTGTTTTTTCAGAAGAAAGACCACAAATCCAGGCTGCAGCCCCCGTTCAAATTGAGGGCGAAAGCAAACTCATTGTTGAACAATCTACTAGCGAAGTAGAAGATGACCGTGCGAACGTCGAAGTAGGTGATCACACGGTACTGATTGTAGAGGATGACATTTCCTTCGCTAAAATCCTTCTGGAGCGCGCGAGAGAGTGCGGTTACAAGGGCATAGTCGCGACAACCGGAGATGCCGGGCTTTACTGCGCACAAGAATATCTACCTGACGCAATAGTCTTGGATATCAAGCTTCCCGTGATGAATGGTTGGACCGTATTGGACCGTATCAAGCATGATCCAAAAACACGCCATATACCTGTGCATGTGGTTTCAGTTGACGATGTATCGCAGCGCAGCCTTAAACAGGGCGCAATTTCCTGTCTGCAAAAACCGCTAGATGACGATCGTTTAAACTCCATATTCAAAAATATTGAGGATTTTAGGTCTGAAAAGGTTCGGCAATTGCTGGTCGTAGAGGACGACAAAAAACAGCGGGATGCCATAATCGAACTTATTGGGAATGGAGATGTAAATACAACGGCTGTTGCAACCGCAGAAAAGGGCCTCGCTGCGTTGAAGAAACGGCGATACCATTGTTTGGTTCTGGATCTGATGCTGCCTGACATGAGTGGCATTGAAATGATCGAAAAAATTAAAAGCGACCCCTCGCTCATACACCTTCCGATCATTGTTTATACCGGGAAGGAAATCTCTCCCGAGGAGGAGACGCGGCTAAATTCGGTAGCTGAAACTATTATTGTCAAGAATGTGAAATCGCCGGAACGCCTGTTAGATGAAACGGCCTTGTTCTTGCACCGGGTTGAGGCCAACTTGCCTGAATCTAAGCGGCAGATGTTACAACAGGTCCATGAAAACGACCCGCAACTGGCTGGCCGTAAAATTCTCATTGTTGACGACGACATGCGTAATATTTTCACGCTAACCTCGGTTTTTGAAGCCCATGACAGCATCACGCTCTATGCGGAAAGTGGTAAAGAAGCCATTAAAAAGCTCAAGTCCAATCCTGATATAGAGATTGTTTTAATGGACATTATGATGCCCGAGATGGACGGGTATGAGGCAATGCGCATTATTAGAAAAACACCGAAGCTGAAAGATATTCCTATAATTGCCGTAACCGCAAAGGCTATGAAAGAAGATCGGCAAAAATGCCTGGATGCCGGTGCATCAGACTATATTGTGAAGCCTGTCAATACCGAGCAGCTATTGGCGCTGGTGCGCGTCTGGTTGTATAAAGAGAACTCCTAATGGCCAAGGGCAACGCCGTTCCGGAGTTTCCTGATAGCAAAGGTGAGAGAGTTAACGGGTTAGAGGATCTGGAGCTAGAACTACTGTCTGAAGGGATTTACCGACAATATGGTTTTGACTTTAGGCAGTATGCGCACGAATCTTTCCGACGAAGAACGCACAATTTGATGGAATTGGAAAAGGTTCCTACTGTCACCGCTTTGTTGGAAAAAATACTCCATAACCAACCCGTGATGGAGCGTTTTCTCCTGAATATGTCGGTCAGCGTCACCTCAATGTTTCGGGACCCACAAATGTATCTGGCATTTCGGGAAAAGATTGTCCCCATTCTCGGTACGTATCCGTCAATCAGAGTATGGCATGCGGGTTGCGCCACTGGTGAAGAGGTCTATTCAATGGCAATGCTGTTGCAAGAGGAAAGCCTACTTGAAAAGGCCAAAATTTATGCAACTGATATTAACGAAGTGGCGATAAAAGCGGCTAAAACAGGCATATTTCCTTTAAACAGCATGAAGGAATATACCAGTAATTATATGAGATCGGGTGGGCAGAATTCCTTCTCACAATATTATAGTGCCAAATATGATAACGCTATATTTTCGTCCAGATTACGCAGCCGCATGGTTTTTTCAAAACATAATTTAGCGACAGATAGTTCGTTCAACGAATTTAACGTTATTTTTTGCCGCAATGTGATGATTTATTTCAACAAAGCCCTTCAAGAGCATGTACATGAGCTTTTATACAAAAGCCTATGCAGATTTGGGATTATAGTCTTGGGTGCCAGCGAGTCCCTGCTAAACTCACCGGTGGCTAAATCATATAATGTTTTAGATGAAGAAAACGGTATCTACCAACGCCGTACCTGACCCCAAGGGTAAGCGGCTTCTTTGAGGCGATAGATGTAAATTGTAGCGCTGAACTTGGGTAGGTGGGGTTAACCGGGCTAATACAAAAATTGGGCGTTCAATACAAGACCAGATGAATACATTTAGTTTTGTAGTTTATGATCATGGCGTAACGAAACAACCCGTACTTACAGAAAGAGCTCTCAGTAAAATCGAATATCTACCATATGGTGGGATTAGATTAGAACTAGATGCCATAGCTATGTTCGAAGTTTTTGCCCGTACGGAAGACACCAGGCTTGGGAAAAAGATTATCATTGATTTGTTAGGCGATATTTTGGAACCCGAACGCGGAACAATCATTAGCAATTTTCAGCTAACCAATCTCGTAGAGGGCCTCATCTTACCCCAAAGCTGCAAAACTGAGGATTGTATGTGGGCGCTAGCTGGATTGCAAGCTGAAGAGATAGGGAAAAAGGTTGCAAATACGCTGGAGAAGAAACTCTCAGATGCTGATATTTTACAAGTTGAATAGTTATCTATCAAAGGACCATTATCGATGGAAAAATGCACTAACACTGACTGCGGTCGCCCTTTTCATGTTGCTACGATTGGTGGCGGTGTGCCGGGTGGTAAAGAACGTGAGGAGATTCATTGCCCTCACTGCAACCACCTCGTTCGCGCTCCAATGACAAGCGCATGCTTCCTTGTGACCAAACCTACACCGGAACAAGAAGCTGCATGGATTGCAGAGCAAAACTCCAACTGAGGACCATATGGCAGAGGTAGACAAATTACGGGTAAAGGCCTTTGAGAAGGCTGTGTTGGGCGAAGGTTGGGAGGCTGTAGAAACAGAATTTTCCAAACTAACCGACTACGAAGATGACAGAGGGGTTATCTTGTTGTGTGCAGCCCTACTTGATGCTGCCATGTCGGATCTTCTTTCTTTGACACTGCGGCCAGCCAAGAACAAGAAAAGCACGTCAGCCCGAATTCAAAGGGATGGTGAGGGTATTCTGGGAAGTTACCGAGCGAGAGCAGATATCTTGTACTCACTGAGTGTCCTAAATAAAAAAGAACATAGCTTGCTCGTTGTTGTCTCTGAATTACGGAACATTTGCGCTCACAAGCCTATACAATTTTCCCTAGAAGACTATCCTGAGAAAGTGGAGAGGCTTTTCGAGATTGAAGGTCATTGGTTTGGTTAACGCCCGGTGATACCCACATACCCAAGCCCTCTATCATCATTTACTGATGTCTGAGTAAAGCGGTAGGCGGTCGAAGGAGGGTATGGCAAAACAGTCGGCGAGACGGGGTCGGAAGAACCAGAGCTTTCCACCGTGCTTCATCAGCACGCTTAGGGTGATGTGGTTCCGGTCCGCGAACTCCCATACGGGCCCGCAGCACAAAACGCTGCACCAAGAGGCTGGACAGATGGCAGCATCCGACTATGCGTCAAACCTCTCAAAATACCGCTTGCATCATTAGGGGCGTCTACAGATGGGACGCGGACGCTGATCGATTGCAGAGAATTTAGTCGAACCAATCAAGAATGAAAACCACCAATAACATAGGCGATTAACAAATGAGGCATTTCAGATGTTGAGCTACGCGCATCAGTTTACCGATCCTGCTCTAGATTGCAGACGCTGGATCGGTTACGATAAGACTTCGTTGAGCATTCTCAAGTTTCATTATGAGGCATCATCGCTTGTCTATTTCGTTTTTTAACATCGGCCCGCATTGGGGTGCCCGGCTTTATAGATTACGTGATAGGTTTGCCTTCGGAGTGCAAAAGTACCGGCATTACGCGGAATTGTTCGGTTTCTGCGTTGCTGCAGCTATCGTTTTTATCGCTTATTCCCTCACGCTGGCAGTCGCGAATACGCTATCTTTCTGGGATGCCATCTTAGCTGGGGCGGCGAACGCTGTTCCAACCGTGATATTTGGCAGCATTGCCTATGGAACTATCGCAAAGCTTGTGGTGAGCCAACGGCCAATCATTGCAGTTGTCGCGCACCTACTAATCTGCACCTGTTTTGCGCTGCTTTCTTATTGGCTCCTTCTCGTGATGCTTGGAGCACTGAGTGGTGCGTCCGTTATGCAATTCGAAGTTCGGCCATTCATAAGCCGAGCGATGGCATGGCAAACACTGCTGAATGTAACCATTTATGGGATGATTGCCGTGTTGGCACATAACAGACACCGAAGGGATTCCTCCCCAGACATCCCTGCTCAAAATGACGATGAAGTGCGTAAGGTGCTTTCACGTTATTTCATTCGCAACGGTGACGATGCTGTTCCGGTCGAGATCGGCGACATTGTTTCGATCTCAGGCGCGGATGACTACACCGAGATCAATACGTTACATGGCAAGCATTTGGCACGCATGACTTTAGCGAGGTTCGCAGAGTTACTTGATCCGACACTTTTCGTGCGGGTTCATAGATCCCATATCGTGAACCTTGACCACGTTATGCGGCTCGAACCATCAGGAGGGGGCCGCCTGCTTGTACATATGAGCGACGATTACGCTATTAATGCAAGCCGAGCAGGCTCGACTCATTTGCGTGAACGCATTCTTTAATCTCGCATCGGTGCTATTCTACCGACCTATATCTCAATTGGCCGATTTTTTCACCTCCGACCCATACTGAAACTAGATTGCTGTCCAAGAGCAATTTGAAGCGAGGTTTAATATGTCGATCCCGAAACTGGCAGCCATCGCCGTGGCTATTTTTTGCTTCCATTCGACCGATGCAAAAGCAGCCACGGCTCAGTCAATCTTTTATGGACTTACCGCCACAAGTGAAGAATCACTTAGCGCCGACGAACTCGCTGCTTTGGCAGTACGTCTCTTAGATTCTGAGCCAGCGGATCCTGCATACCTTACTCCAAATCACGCCGCCCTGCTACTCGCAGCTCGCAACTACAACGTAGCAGCAGATGCCTACCAATCACTTGGATGTGATCCCGGCCCTGACCAATCAACCAGCCGGATTTGCTTCTTGGGCGCATCTAGCAGATCCACACAAAGCGCTCTCGGCGACCAACTCGCGTGGACCTTGCGACCACTAAATCCGGTAGCTAAAGAGCGAGTGTTCGCTTGGTTGCGGGGGCGGGAAGCTGCAGAAGAAGCCTCGCTCAATAGGCTGCTCGCACAATTTGCGAGTGCCAGTGCCATTGATCGCGACAGTGCGGTGCAGATTGTCGAGGCGGCTTTGGTGCTGCGTGCGGTACGCGCTGCAGGCCCCTCCATCGACGACTTGATATCCCAACAACGTCAAAGCCTCTATGAAATCGATGCTTCGGTCTTGATCCAAACTCCCGAAGGCGTAACTTTATCGGCTACGCTAGTTCGACCCCGCAATGCGCTTGAGGTGTTGCCTACAGCGATGTGGTTCACCATTTACTCCGACCGCGCTCGTAATTTGGAAATTGCGTCTGAAGCAGCTGCGCATGGGTATGCCGGACTGGTAGTTAATGCTCGGGGAAAATTGGATAGTGATGACGATATCCGCCCATACGAAGTGGAAACTTTCGATACGGTAGCAGCGATTGACTGGGCAAGCACGCAGTCGTGGAGCGATGGTCGGGTGGGCATGTATGGCGGCAGCTACACAGGCTTCGCGGCTTGGGCAGCAACAAAGCGTTTGCCTGAAGCTCTTAAGACGATTGTTCCTTATGTCGCTGCTATTCCAGGACAAGGTCTGCCAATGGAGAACAATGTTTTCCTAAATGCGAATTATGGATGGCCATTTTTTGTGGCGACTAATCGCACATTGAACCGTTCCGTTTATAACGATCCAGATCGATGGTCATCGTTGAACGAAAGATGGTATCAAAGCGGCCAGCCCTATCGTGACATCGACCAACTCGACGATGTGCCAAACCCCTGGCTGCAGCGTTGGCTAGAACATCCATCATATGATGCATATTGGCAAGCCATGGTGCCTTACGGCGAAGACTTTGCTCAGATCGACATCCCTATTCTATCGATAACAGGCTATTATGATGACGGGCAAATCTCCGCGTTGCAGTATTTAAAGGAACATTATCGATACCGCCCGGATGCGGAACATTATCTTGTCATTGGGCCGTACGATCACTTTGGAGCGCAAAGCTCTTATAAGCCTAAGGTATTGCGGGAATACCAAATCGATCCTGTTGCTCAGTTTGACACGAGCGGGCTCACCTTTGCCTGGTTCGACCACGTTTTTCGCGGTGAGCCACGGCCAGAGTTGCTCGCTGACCGTATCAATTACGAAGTGATGGGCGCAAATGTTTGGCGTCATGCGCCATCTCTCGATGCGATGGCTGAAACGCATCAACGCTTCTATCTCAGCGACGCTGTTTCACAGGGGCATTTTAGCCTTTCGGGCAATCTACCATCCGACAATCGCCATGTCTCTCAAACGGTAGATTTCGCAGATCGGACTACTAGCAGCGCTGGCTATTATCCGTTTCCAGTCGAGAATGCCGAGCCGGACTTTTCTGCCGGCCTCGTCTTTCAGACTGAGCCACTAACCGAGGAAATCGAAATTAGTGGCGGCCTTTCTGGTGAACTTCACGTGCGCACAAATAAACGAGATTTCGATTTCATGGCCGCACTCTATGAGGTCCGCGAAGACAGTAGCAGCTTCGCATTATCCTACTATCTCGGTCGGGCAAGCTATGCCCGCGACATTTCCGAACGTGAACTCCTAAATCCTAACGCAATTAACCTAATCCCATTTGATCGCTCCCGGATAAATAGTCGGCGCGTGTCCAAGGGAAGCCGGTTAGTGCTGGTCATCGATGTAATTAGCAACAACTTCCATGAGGTGAATTATGGAACGGGCGGTAACGTAGCCGATGAATCGATCACAGACGCATCGACCCCTTTAGCGATTGATTGGCTAACGAGTAGTTTCATTGACGTCCCTTTCCATTCGATAAACTAGTGGGGTTGAGGCAGGCAAGTCTTGCTCGCAGCACCATAGGATATCCCGATTTTGGAAAGTGTTGAACGCAAAGGAAGTTCCTTCTTGTATCAGCAAACTAGAGATATAATTGCGGATAACTCAATTTGGCAAAAGGCTGACACCCGTTTATTCACGACTGCAACCAATGTAGTTTCAGGGCAATCACAAATGATTGGCACAAGATTTTACCCGACAGACCTCCGCCTTTTTCTGTTGCTCTATACTCGCACAAAGCCCGCCATGCAGTTGCGGACAAACCAAACGGTTGCTTAGAAAGGCCATTGCAATCCTTCCTTACTGTATTATATGGCTATAACACCAAATAAAAGTAAGGCTATCCCATGAAGTTAACCGCCCTTCCATCGTTATTAGCCCTTGCAGTCGCCGGATGCGCGACAAACTCAAACAATCAACCGACTGTAGAGCAGGCTCAATCCAAGTCAGACGAGCAAGTCGGTGCTGCTATTGGTAAATGGGCGCAAACAGCTAATTTTAATGGCGTGGTTGCCATTCATTATCCTGGAAAAACGGCGACGATCTTGGCTTTTGGTGAAGCCGATCAAAACACCTCGCGAAGGCTGACAACTGATAGCGTTTTTCAGACCGGCTCTGTTGGTAAATTTCTGACGTACATTGCAGCATTTGCAATGGACGAAGAAGGACTTGTTGATTTGCATGCTCCGATCTCATCCTACTTGCCTGGTTACCGGGAAGACATAGCCAAACATGTAACTTTAGCCCAATTAATGTCGAATCGATCGGGCATAACTGACAAAGCTTTGAGACCAATTATGGGCAAAATAGTTGGCATCCGAAAGGAGGACCCACAGATAGCACTTACGGATATTGAGGGCCTGCCACAATCCACTGATGATACCATCTCAGAGTATCTCAGCGGTGATCTCCTTTTCGAACCAGGCAGTAAGTTTGACTATGCCAATAGCAACTGGATCATCGCGCAACGAATTCTCGAAAAAGCATCCGAAAAATCCTATGGGGCAATACTGCAACAATATGTGTTCGCACCGGCTGGGATGAAAAATAGCGGCACGTTCATCGATAGCTTGCAACTAACGGACAAAGTCCTTCGGGATGTTGCGATCGGCCACAACGCAGCGGGCACATTTTATGAGGGAGATTTTCCTCTCCCATCATTCATTGGGGGCGGTACATATATCAATGCTAAAGATATGCTCGCTTTGATGGACGCGCTCTACAATGGGAAAATACTGAACTTGCAAAGACTCAAGGAATTTTCAACGATACAGACGCCAGAAGAGAATTATGCTTTTGGCGGCAGAATAAAAAATATCACAAACGTGCACAATTCCGGATACTCATGGCAATCGGGGTCTAATGGAGCCACGAAAATGGTCGCCATTTACAATCTAGATACCGGCTATAGTTTTACGGCTCTTTCAAACAGAGCTCACGACCAAGAAGAAATGTTCGATCTCGGATTGAAGTTGGAAAAGTAAGTCGAATAGCGGACATTAGCCGATAACGGTCGAGCGGCTTGCGCCCCAATTGCGGACGTTGTTGTACCTCAAAAATGACGTCCGCGATTAGGCAATAAATTTTGAATTATGGTTCTCGTCAGCCGATACTTCTGAAATTCCTGATATGCTGTCGTCGTCGACAGCATACCTAGGCTCACCCCCGGAAGAACACTCACTTGAACCTCAGAAGGCGAATACACTACTTTGTAGGTAACCGCCCGGTGATTTCCGCTATGCCGCTTCTTTCAGTTCGCTTTTGCTGAAGTTCCAGGGCAACAGCTCGTCGATACGGTTGATGGGGTGGTCCGCAATGGTGCCCAGCACCCATGTCAGGTAGGCCTGCGGGTTGATACGGTTAAGTTTTGCAGTTTCCAAGAGTGTATAAGCAGCAGCGGCTCTTTCACCGCCTTTGTCTGAGCCATAGAAAAGGAAATTCTTTCGTCCAAGAGCTATGGGTCGCATACAGCGCTCCGCCGGATTATTGTCTATCGCCAATCTGCCGTCGGTGAGATAGACCTCCAGCCGTTTCAGTCTGGTAATGGCATAGCGGATGGCCCCGGCCAGCGTTGATTTGGCAGGTATTTTGTTCAATTGGGTTGGTAACCACTTTTGTAAGGCCTCAAACAGCGGCTTGGCATGTTTCTGCCGCACACTTCGTTTGATATCTGGTGGTTGCCGTCTGATTTGTTTTTCTATTGCATATAATGCCGCGATCCGGGTTATGGCTTCTTCGGCGAGGGGTGATCCGTTTGCTTTGTGGATATCAACAAACTTGCGCCTCACATGGGCCATGCAGGCCACTTCGGTAATCTTGCCGCTGCCGTAGAGTTTTTCATAGCCCGCGTAACCATCTGCATGCAGAAAGCCTTGATACTCTTTCAAGTGATCCTGTGGCCGCGCGCCTTTTCTGTCAGGCGAGTATTGATAGTAAGCTGCGGGAGCTGCATCGCCCTGCCAATCACGCTCATCCCGAAGATACGTCCATATGCGGCCAGTTTTGGTTTTGCCGGACCCCGGTGCTTGTACTGGCACGGGCGTATCATCGGTGTGGATAGCAGGGCCTGCAATGACATGCTTGCCAATGGTATCAACAAGAGGACGAACCAGTTCCATGCTGCGACCAACCCAGTCGGCCATAGTATTGCGGCTTATCTCAACACCTTCACGGGCATACATACCTGACTGTCTATAGAGAGGCAGGTGATCAGCATATTTTGATACGAGTACGTTAGCCAAAAGACCAGGGCCGGGTTTGCCTTTCTCAATAGGCAATGAGATTGCCGGGGCTTGTTTTATTATATCACAGGCTCTGCACGCCATTTTTAGGCGCACGTGCCGTTTGACGCGAAAGCTTGCCGGAACATAATCCAGCACTTCGGTGATGTCCTCACCAATCTTATGCAATGCTTTGCCGCAACAGTCGCAGATACCATCGTTTGGCAGATGCTCTGTGACATCACGCGGCAAATGCTCGGGCAGCGGTTTACGAACCGGTTTCTTTTTCTCTTCAGCGTCAGCAATGGCTTTATCAATGTCAGGTTGGTTCTGAAGGATAGCTGCTTGCTCGGTGATCAAATCCTCGAGCGTCAACTCCATTTGATCAACAATGCTATCAACCGCTTCCGAAGAAGAGCCAAACCGTGCGCGTTTGAGCGTGGCAATCTGAAGCTGTAGCTTCTCAATAACAAACCGCATCTCAAGCACAAGAGCGTTTGATTCCACAAGAGTTTTGGGCATGGTGAAAGGCGCTGTAATCATGGCCACTTTATAGCCGATACCCAGCCCAACATCACTATACAATGTCAAAGAACAACAACTAAATCAGCGGTTTGGTGGCTTTGTTCGGCGGCAACGACGGGAACTGGAATCAGCCAGCCTGTAAAGGCTTCCATGTCTGTTTCTGGATGCGCCAATCAATGCCTTCCAGCAGCATGGACAGCTGCGACCCACTGAGGGTGATTTTACCGTCTTCAGCGCGGGGCCAGACGAACCGGCCACGCTCTAACCGTTTGGTAAACAGGCACGCGCCTTGCCCGTCCCACCAGATAATCTTGCAAAGATCACCCCGCCTGCCGCGAAACACAAACAGATGACCGCTGAACGGATCTTTATGGAGCGCTTTCTGCACCAGCATCGAGAGGCCGTTAAAACCTTTGCGCATGTCCGTGACGCCAGCAGCAAGCCATATCCGCGTATTTGACGGCACTGGGATCATGGAACGGTGCTCGGATTATTCGGCTTTAGCTCTGCTAGTACAACAGTGAAAAAGGCGAGATTAATATCACAGCCGCACCGTAGCTTTGAGCCGCATGGCAGCTCTATCTCAAGGATACCTGATGCGGGATTGTTGGCTTTAACAGGCGTTTCATCTGGAGCTGCCTTAACCTCAATCGGTAACAGGCAGACTTCCTTGCCTGTGGTCGCTGTCTTCTGGTCCTTAAGAAGCTTTTGCCGCCAGCTATATAATAGCTTCGGGTTCAACCCGTGACGCTTCGCCACTTCTGACATCGGCTCGTCTGAAGCTTCAGCCTCAGCTACTATTCTACTCCTGAACGCCTCACTCCATTTACTCCGCAGCTTCCTAACCGCCATAAATCATACGCCTTTAACTCCAGCAGACACCGCGCCTGCTTGCTGACATATCTTTACGTTAAGAGGAAGGGCTGGGGTATGTGGGGATCACCGGGCGCACACTTGGAGTGTTTATGTTTACTTTGTCAGAGACCCGTTAAGACCTGCCCTTATGCCTTTTCAATAAGGTGAGCGGCAGGTGAATTGAGAAAAGCCCAAACATTGTGTCCTGGAGACATGTGGTGTGTGGGCAATCGTTCTTAATTGTACGGAGACACTCCCTTGAATATCTCAAAAATGGAACAGCGTGCTTTGCATGCGCTGGCGCAGGGTGGTTGCATTCTGCTTGAGCGCAATGCTGCGCGTAAAATTATCAAAACAACCTGCTTCAACCGCGAAGGCTGGGTGCTCAGCGGTTTTTCCATCTCACTATTCAGAAAACTGAAGCGCCGGAAATTGATCACAAGCCGACGCAACGGACCCTATAGAATCAGCCATCACGGTTTGATGTGTGTACGGGCCCAGCTTGATAATCGCTAATAAACAAGGGAGGCAATGCCTCCCTTCTATTATTCTTCCGTATTCACCCAAGTAACATGCCCCATTTTTCGACCTTCTCGCGGGTCCTGCTTACCATAATGGTGGTAATGTGCCTTTGGGTCCTCAAGGTATTTCTCGGCACCTAAAATGTCTTTCCCAAGTAAGTTTTTCATAACAATCTTACCAAGAGCATTTGTTTCACCAAGTGGTAAGTCACAAATGGCCCTAATATGTTGTTCAAACTGGCTCGTAGCAGCGCCTTCAATAGTCCAGTGTCCACTATTATGAACTCTCGGAGCAATCTCATTCACAACAATGTCGCCTGACCCATCATTGACAAACATTTCAACCGCCATAACCCCAACATACTCCAAAGCATTTGCTGCTCGTGTAGCAAGAACCTTGGCTTTTGCTTCTATTGTATCACTAATGTCAGCAGGAATGGTGGTTGTGTCTAAAATATGATTTGTATGAATGTTCTCACTGACGGGGAAAGCCGCTACATCACCTGATGGGCTTCTGGCGACAATCACACTGATCTCACGATCAAACTTCACAAACCCCTCGAGAATAGCAGGAGCCCCTTTTGTAACTGCGAGTACAGCTTCAGCATCTCTCCGAGATTTAACCATATATTGGCCTTTACCATCATACCCGAACCTACGTGTTTTAGCGACGGCAGGCCTACCAATGACAGCGAAGGCTGCTTCAAATTCCTCTGCTGTTTGGAACGCTTTATAAGGAGCAGTATGAACCCCTGATTTGTTCAGGAAATCTTTCTCATGTAGGCGATCCTGCGTTACCTCAAGAGCACGCACACCGGGGCGTAGATATGTTTCTGAAGCAACGAGTTTTGCTGTTTCTGCCGGTATATTCTCAAATTCATATGTGGCAACATCAACACTGCGGGCAAAAGCCAAAAGAGCTTCTTCATTGGTATATTCCGCTACTGTAACGCGGTCAGCCACATGGAAGGCAGGACTACGCTCATCGGGGCAAAAGATATGACAACGATACCCAAATTTTGCCGCCGCCATCGCAAGCATACGGCCCAGTTGGCCGCCGCCTAAAATCCCTATTGTACCACCAGGCTCTATTCTGCTTTTGGTCATTGTCTACTCAATATCAACTGGCGCGTCTGCAATACTTGCTGTTTGCGCTGCACGCCAAGACGCCAATCTGGTCGCTAGACCTTTATCCATAAGAGCAAGAACACTGGCCGAAATAAGACCTGCATTAATGGCACCAGCTTTACCAATGGCAAGAGTCCCAACAGGAACACCTCCCGGCATCTGCACAATTGACAACAGGCTATCATTTCCTGAAAGAGTGCTTGATTTAATGGGCACACCAAAAACAGGCAGCTGTGTCATGGCCGCGGTCATACCTGGCAAATGCGCAGCACCCCCAGCACCTGCAATAATACACTGCAAACCGCGGTCTTGTGCAGTCTTCGCATATTTATACAGCCGGTCCGGCGTGCGGTGTGCGGATATGATCTTACTTTCAAAAGGTACGCCGAGTTCCGTGAGAATATCAGCGGCGTGTTTCATAGTAGGCCAGTCAGATTGACTGCCCATAATAATGCCAACAAGTGGCTGTGCTTCGCTCATGGTAAGGCCTATTCGTTACCCATTTTGTTACCCACGAAAATCCAGATACTTGATAAAACAAGCCATCTGCGGAGCGCGCATTATAGAAATGTAAAGCGCGTTTGCAAGAAGTGCTTGAAACAGTTATTCTACAAGAGAAGCTTGCATGAACATTCATATTGCCCCCATAATGGGTTAATCAAAGCACTATTGTGCGTTTACCGGGAATATTAATGAAAGTTACTAATACGCCAGGTGTTGTTCGAACAGCACCAACTAAACCTCTAAAGCGCACCGAAAAATCAGGGTCCTCTAGCGATACTCGCGCCCCACGCCGTATTGAAGATACAGTTCAGGTCCTTGGCATTCCCCCTGAGGAAATGACTGCCCGGGTCCAAAAAGCAATTTTAGGTCTTATGGAAGAGGTCGATAGTTTACGTAGAGAGCTGGATGCAACCCATCGGCGCCTCCGTGAAATGGAAGATGTCGCCGACACTGATGCCTTGCTTCCCGTTCCAAACCGCCGAGCGTTTGTGCGTGAATTGAATCGTATGATCTCTTTTGCTGAGCGTTATGGCACTCCCTCAACACTCATGTTTATTGATCTTAATGATATGAAAAAAATCAATGACACATACGGCCATGAAGCTGGCGACAAAGCCCTGCACCATGTCGCACGCCTTCTTGTCGAGAATGTAAGGGGAACAGACGTTATTGGCAGACTTGGCGGGGATGAATTTGGTGTTATTTTAGCTCAGGCAGACGAAGACGTTGGTGCCCAGAAAGCGCAAGAGTTAGCGACCTTAATATCGCAAAACCCTTTTGATTTGGGGGAAGAAAAAATAGCAATGAGTCTTGCTTTTGGCACATATACATTCCGCTCAGGGGACGAGCCAAATGATGCACTCCACAAAGCAGACCAAGCTATGTATGAAAATAAAAAAGAAATTAAAGGTGAAGATAATACACGCTAACGCGTTTTCTTCGTGTATTCTCCTAAGCAATAATATCAGGCACCAACATGCTTTGTAGTTTTTCCAATTCGTCCTTGAGCATGAGTTTTCGTTTTTTCATGCGGCGCACTTGAAGAACATCATAGGCTCCTGTTTGTAAAAGAGCCATAATAGCATCGTCAATATCCCGGTGCTCTTGTGATAAAATTGCTATTTTTTCGAGAATGTAATCTTCATCCAAAACCATAGGCCAACCTTAAATTCCACCCTACTCTTATTCTACCACGTCCACGCGCATTTGTAGAATATTTCACCTAAATACTCAGTAGATTCTCTTTTTTTAGTGTAAATGCTATCATTCTCCCCACCGGGCCATACCTGGAGTGGGTATATTAAACAGATCAAGAGCGCGTGCCGCTGTATAGGTAATCATATCGTCTAAGCTCTTTGGTCTTGCATAGAAGGCAGGCACTGGCGGCGCTACAATGGCACCCATTTCTGACAATTTAGTCATAGTCCTTAAATGCCCGGTATGGAGCGGTGTTTCCCGAACCATTAAGACCAATTTTCGGCGTTCCTTTAAAACCACATCTGCAGCGCGGCTTATCAACGAGCTGGTAATACCCGTTGCAACCTCCCCCATGGTTTTAACTGAACACGGCGCAATAATCATACCTTCGGTTATAAAAGATCCACTTGCTATAGCTGCGCCAATATCCTGAACCGGGTACTGCACATCTGCCAAAGCTTTGACAGTCTTAATCGAAACATCCGTTTCTTCATGTAGTGTACGCTCTGCTGCCTTAGAGACAACAAGATGCGTTTCTATTTCAGCTTGCTTTAATAACTCTAAAATCTTGACGCCGTAACAGACACCGCTCGCGCCCGTCAGGGCCACTATCATTCTTTTGTTACGAGTCTTTGACATTTTTATTGAAATCTCCGCAAGCCATCCCAAAATCTATAAATGCTAAGTATCAGAAGATACAGGGTAAGTGATAATCGGTAAATCTTTTCCGTGACAAGCCCCAGATCAAATGGTGCAATAGCTTACATCAGTTCTTAAATATCCAAAGGAGCATTCGGAATGAGCATAGAAACGCATGTAGAATCTTTACACCTTAAACATGCCGAAATTGATACTATTATTGCTCAAGAAGAGTTGAGACCTATTCCAGACACCATACGTTTGATGCACCTGAAAAAGAGGAAGCTCCGAATAAAAGAAGAAATGCAACGATTTGTAGTCACGCATTAGCGAACAACTATAGTTAAAAAAAGAGCGAGGAGATTATCCTCGCTCTTTTTTATTATGCATCAATCTGCCTATACACCTTTGTCGGCTTTATCAAACAAGGCTTTTGCTGCTTCCAGCACATCTGTCCCTGAATCAGCGGAAGTATTCTCCTCAGCTACAGGTTCAGGTTCCTTCTTAATAATAATTTCTTCTAGCACGGGCTTTGGTTCTTTTGGTGCGACACTATGGCCTTCCAGCTTCGCTTTACGGGCTGCCGCAAGTTGCACAGCCTCATCAAGTTCAATTTGTTTACATAACCCAAGACCAACAGGGTCATGCGGGTGAATATTTTGAATATTCCAGTGACTCCGTTCCCGAATAGCTTGAATAGTAGGTTTTGTTGTTCCCACTAAACGGCTAATCTGAAGGTCACTGACCTCTGGATGATGGCGAACCAACCATGCAATAGCATCCGGTTTGTCTTGCCGTTTTGAAACAGGCGTGTAGCGTGGCCCCTTTGTACGGGACATGGCTTTTACATCATCTTCTTCAAGTGTCAGCACAGCTGAAGGGTCAGCCTGACAACGGTTAATTTCATCCCACGTTAACTGACCACTCGACGTTGGGTCTTGCCCAACAATATTCATACCAACTGTACCATCAGCAATACCTTGTACTTCCAGTTCGTGAATACCACAAAGTGTTGCAATCTGAGCAAATGTAAGAGCCGTATTATCAACCAGCCATACTGCCGTTGCCATCGGCATTAAAAGGTGTGTCATCCCATATTCCTAATGTCTAAACAGATATCCTCACTGCCCAGGCCAGCTTACGCCAACCTGCCCCTTTGGAAAGTTCCATTATGTGAAGGGGTGAGAGGAAATCCTCCCTATTCCTTCTTTAGCAGGTCATATAAGGGCTGTATACGATAATATCTATTATCATACCTTATCAGCGCGCTTATCCTTCTAGGGACAGCATAATCTTACCCTTATGTGTACTTGCCTCCATCAGAGTGTGCGCGTCACTCGCCCTGGCAAGGGGGAACACAGTATCAATTATTGGCTTAACAGTGCCCCCTGAAAACAAAGGCCAAACTTTTTCCTGCAAAGCAGAAGCAATCCCGCCCTTGAAACTATTGCTTCGTGCACGCAGCGTGCTTCCCGTCAACGTTAATCTTTTTAGCATAACAGGGAGCATATTGAGTTCAATCTTGGGGCCTTGCAAAAACGCTATGGAAACATGGCGTCCATCAACAGAAAGGCACGCAATATTTTTCTCTATATAATCACCACCAACCATATCAAGAACTACATTTACACCTTTACCTCCAGTAAGCTTTTGGATGCCGGCGACAAAATCTTCTTCTTTATAGTTTAAGGCAGCATCAGCCCCTAATGTCCTGCAAAAATCCACTTTCTCTTGGCTACCGGCTGTTGTGTACACCGTGCTGCCAAAAGCCTTAGCAAGCTGAATTGCTGTTGAGCCAATACCTGAGGAGCCCCCATGAACAAGGAGGCTTTCCACTGGCAACAACCCTGCCCGCACAAACACATTGGACCATACGGTAAAATAAGTTTCAGGAATGGCCGCAGCCTCCACAAAGGAAAAGCCATCAGGTATAGGCAAAACTGTTTCAATCGGCGCCATACAATATTCAGCATATCCCCCACCCGGCACCAAGGCACAGACAGAGGCACCAATATCAACTCCCATGACACCGTCGCCAACCTGTTCAACAACCCCCGCTATTTCTAACCCAGGAATATCGGACGCGCCCGGCGGTGGTGGATAGAGCCCAAGCCGCTGCACAATATCTGGGCGATTAACACCTGCTGCTTTGACCTGAATTAAAACATGTCCCTCTGGAACTTTAGGTTTATGCCGTTCAGTAAGTTCCAGCACTTCAGGCCCGCCCGGTTCTCTAATCTCTATCGCTCGCATATTCGTGTTTCCTGTGTATATTTTTCATGCTTCGTGACAAATAATCAAACTGCCATTATTTATTCATTATGTCATGAAGTGTACTATGGAGGAAAACAAATGGATTTTGATGACCTGCCCATAAAAAAAGATACGCCCATAATTGGTGTAGAAAAGGAAGACCTTTCAACAGTCAGCGTTGATCAACTTGAAGAACGTGTTGTAAGGCTCACTGTTGAAATTGACCGGACAAAAAAAGAGATTGTCGCAAAACAAGCAAGTAAGACTGCAGCTGAAGCCTTCTTCAAATCTTGACAGCGTGCAACTTCCATATTTTTTGTCACCTATAGAAACATAAAGGGCGAGAGATGATAAAAACCCAACAGGGGGGCTGCATGTGCGGTGCAGCACGCTATGAAATCAGTCTTAAAGGTGTGCACACGCTAGCTTGCCACTGCCGGCAGTGTCAGAAACATATGGGTACACCCTATTCAATATTTGTCGTGGTCCCTGCCAATCAGTTCAACTGGCTTAGTAAGCCCAGCCACCATATTTCCATTAGCGACCGCGCCACACGGCTCTTTTGTGGCACCTGTGGCACCTGTATTAAATGGGAAGGTAAAAATACACCAGACGAAGCTGAAGTGAATGCCATGACCCTTGATGACCCTTCTGGGCTTACAATCAATGAGGAAATATATGTTCGGACAAGACTACCGTGGATTGGCGCGCTTGAGGGTGTCCCTCAATATGAAACCACGCGGCCTAATGAATAGACCGACACTAAAAAGACGGGAACTGAACCCATATGAATTCGGTTCCCGCTAGTGTTCACGACAGCGAAGATCGTGGATAGTCAGGGAGAAAAACAGTCAGGGGCTTATTAGGCAGCACTTGCCTCAATAGAGCGTACCTTAGAAGCGCTTGCACGTATCTCAATATTCCGAGGTTTTTTGTGCTCTGGAATAACGCGCCGCAATTCTATTTGTAAAAGTCCATTTTCAAAGTGAGCATCCCCCACCTTGATAGTTTCAGCAAGCTGGAACCGACGTTCAAATGCACGTTTGGCTATACCTTGGTGCAAGAAACGGCGCTCGCCTTTAGTATCAGGGGCACGTCCAGCTATTAAAAGGGTACCTTCCTGCACTGTCACCGAAAGTTCTTCAGGAGAAAACCCTGCGATAGCCATCGTGATTTGATAGTCATCCTCGGATATTTTCTCAATATTGTACGGTGGATATGCTGTAGCGCTATCATTTGACAGGGCCGAATCAACCAAACGGCTCAAGTGGTCAAAGCCCACACTACTACGCATTAACGGGGAAAGATCAAAGTTACGCATTTTAAGTCCTCCTACAGAAGCAACAAATGTTAGTGGCTTGCCTATACGGCCAAGCCTGAATTTCACATTGGCCCCACTCCTGCGGCGACCAACAAAACTTATGTAGGAAACACTTATATTACCTTCAAGAGGTAAAAAGAAAAAGGCGTCCAAATTTTGAACGCCTTTTCAGAAAACTGTTTAAGGACAAACACTTATTTCTTGAGAGAAAGGCCGCCACCAAAACGCTGCTTGAAGCGTGCCACGCGGCCACCTTCAACAGAACTCCGTGCACCACCAGTCCAAGCTGGGTGTGAGCTGGGATCAATCTCTAGGTTCATAGTGTCACCTTCCGAGCCCCATGTAGAACGAGTCTCAAAAGTAGTCCCATTAGTCATAACCACTTTGATCGTGTGGTAATCGGGATGAATATCTTGTTTCATTGGTCTAATCTCCAAAACGAGGCGTTCGTATAGGGGAAACTATATGCCTTGGCAAGTCAGATTTTGGTATTTTTGTGAACTAATTTGTTTTTTAAAGCTCTCGCCACCTTTATTAACTTAAATCACTCGTTGGAAAAATAGTAGATTACCCCTATATGTCCTCAACGCGATATAGAGGAAACATATATATGTCCGACAGCACAATCCGACAGGAACACGAACCCCCAAAGGGTAAAATTGTTAACCTGAAAACTCTCTGGACTTTCGTCAAACCCTATAAAATCCAACTGTTTTTAGCGTCTTTATTCCTGTTAATTGCAGCAGCAACTGTGCTTATCATCCCCACAGCACTCGGTGATATTGTTGATCTGATGTTTGGTCCTAACAGCGGGCAGTCCCTTGACGGTTATATGTTTTTATTTGTTGGCGTTGTATGTGCCATGGCCTTGTCGACCGCCCTGCGGTTTTACTTTGTTACATGGTTAGGGGAACGCGTCGTTGCTGATATTCGCAAGGCCGTTTACAACCGGCTCATCACCTTGTCACCAGAGTTTTTTGAAGAGAATCGGCCTAGTGAAATAGTTTCTCGTCTTACAGCCGATACAACCTTAGTGCAGACCATTGTTGGTTCTAGTGTATCCGTTTGGGCACGTAACATTCTTATTGCTGTATTTGGAACAATCTGGCTTTTTGTCATATCGCCAGGTTTAATGACCTATATTGCACTCATTGTTCCTCCACTTTTATTTGCCATCATTTTTATTGGCCGCCGCGTGCGCAATCTATCTCGGACAAGCCAAGATAAGGTTGCTGATGTAGGTGTCCGCGCGAACGAATCCCTCTCATCTCTTAATATTGTTCAAGCCTTTACACAGGAAACTTTCGAGTCTCACCGCTTTGGCTCTGATGTGGATACAGCTTTTCTTGCTGCAAAACGCCGTATAAAAGTCCGGGCCATCTTAACATTCATTATTATTTTTACCATTTTCAGTGGCATTGCCATGGTGCTTTTTAATGGTGCTCAGAATGTTACTACTGGCAACATGACCGGTGGGGAAATGCTTGATTTCATCATGAGGGCAATTTTTGTTGCAGGAGCTTTTGCGGCTTTATCAGAAGTATACAGCGAGCTTCAAAGAGCTGCCGGTGCCGCAGGGCGCCTTGCTGAACTCCTTGCTGCTGAACCAAAAATAAAGGCACCTTTAAACCCCATAAAACTACCGGGGAAAGTGAAAGGCACCATCACGTTCAAGGACGTGCTTTTTCATTATCCTAGCAAACAAAACATCGCGGCACTCAAGAGTTTTAATCTCACCATTAAGCCGGGGGAAACCGTGGCACTTGTTGGCCCCTCAGGCGCAGGTAAATCTACAGTTCTCCAGTTACTGCTCCGTTTTTACGACCCCCAGTCAGGGGCAGTTATGATTGATGGAATAAATATTAAAGACGTTGATCCCGCCGCTTTACGCGAACATCTTGCCTTTGTTCCGCAAGAAACTATTATTTTTGCTGATACTATTGCTGAAAATATTCGTTATGGCCGCCCTGGTGCAACCGATGAAGAAGTACAAAAAGCGGCGGCAGCGGCAGCCGCCACCGATTTTATAGAAAAAGCACCCAATGGGTTTGATACAATCCTTGGTGAACGTGGGTCAGGTCTTTCCGGGGGGCAACGCCAGCGGCTAGCTATTGCACGGGCAATCCTCCGTGATGCCCCTGTACTCCTTCTGGATGAAGCAACAAGTGCCTTAGACGCTGAGAGTGAGCTTAAGGTACAGGAAGCGCTTGAGCACCTTATGGAAGGGCGTACCACTTTGGTTATTGCCCACCGACTTGCTACAGTAAAAAAAGCAAACCGAATTATTGTACTGGATGAAGGCGGTATTACAGCGGAAGGTACACACGATGAGCTTATTGCCAAAGGCGGCCTATATAAACGCCTTGCCGACCTGCAATTTGGCGATCCTTTACAAAAACAGGCTCATTAAACGCCCAGTCTCTCTGCTTAGAATGAGCGTGTCCAGTTTTCCCCAAGCTCAGGGACAGGCCACGTATTTTTGGAATACAGGCCTGCCAAAAAATCGAGGCACTTTAAAATTGCTTGACCCAACTGGCATTGGTTTCATACCCTAACACCTCAAGGGCCTCTTGGTGCAACGCAGCGAATTCTTCAGCTGTTTGCCTGTCAAACTCGGCTTTCCATTGCTGCGTTTTCCCCGAACGTATATGCTGGCTGTCAATTTCCTTTTGGCCAAATAAGGAATTTTTCACAAAAATAGGCGCTATCTTTTTCAGTGGAAACTGTAGTTTATCACAAATATTTTTCACTTCGACCAATTCATGATCATTGATTAAGTTTTCATAGCGAATAGTGACGAAATTTTTTTCCACAAAATGATGTAAAGCTGCATTATGGTCTGCATTTACCATTTGACGAATGACATAGCTTGCGGTGTTCCGCATCTCAAAACGATATCTTTCCTGAACAGTTGTTAGTGCATTTATGGCCTCACAGTAACTTCTATCTCCAAAAACACCTTGCTTAATGTTAAGCCACGCCTCTGCCCCCCGCACATGATAATGCGCCCCAGATATTACAATATCTCTGGGATCCCGGATAATCCGTACACCACGAACCGGTGCCAAAAACATAAAATCCGGAAATCTAGAGCTATGATTAAAAACAATCGATTGCCCGTCAGGAATTAACTTGTCGTCAGTGTCTGATTCAACTTCGACAAAGCTAACATCAAGTGCCTCAGAAACTTCCCTGAAAACACCATTTAACCAAACTGTACCAGCCTTGTGGTACGTTCCGATACAGCGTAGATCAATTGTCTTTGATTGAAAAAGAGAAGATAATCGTTGAAGCATCAAACAGTTCTCATTTTTACTAATTCACACATACCACGGCTCCTACTATGGCCCCTCATGTTCCCCATCCCCAGACAGCTCAGACCATACACTTTAGAACTATAAATACCGCATAAAATACAACGCAGGCCGCAAAATACACTAGCGTAGCTGCTAAAATGGCTGTGTCAGAAGAGCCAAATATGCGCTGATCCCTTCAACGTAATTTCCAAGACGCAAATTCTCATTCGGGCTGTGTTGATTATTCTCAATAAAGACTTGAGGGACCAAAATTGCTGGTACTTTTAGGCTATTTACAAACGGCGATATAGGAATGGAGCCTCCTACAGATTGAATTTTTATAGGCCCTTCATTAAAGGCTCTCGTTAAAGCGGCCTCGGCCCACTCCCCTGCCTCTGAATCCATCGGGGTTTTAAAAGCATGATATGAAATTTCTGAACTAAAAAATGCTAGCCTATCATGGTTTTGCCGTTCTTCATCCGTTGGTTCCTCCCCAGCAATTAGAAAATAGCCTTCCTTTTCAATATGGCGTTTCACAAACTCAATAAGCCTTACGGGGTCACTTTCTAAAACCAGGCGTATATCCATTTCAGCTGTTGCACTCGCCGGGATTATTGTTCGCGTTTGATTGCCAACCCATGCACTTTCCAACCCCAAAATGCTTAAGCTTGGATATTGAACAGACTCCTGATACGTATCCCCCACTTTCTCAGGGGTTTTTACCCCCATTCCTCTTAATATTTCAGGTTCATTATCAGGCACGTTATTAATAGCGTCTTTTTCTTTTTGGCTTAGGTGAATACCATCATAAAACCCTGGAATGATAACACGTCCGTTTTCATCTTTCATGCTCGCTAACAATTGTGCCAAACGAAGAGCGGGATTAGGGGCATAATTACCATATGTACCACTATGTTGAGGCTTCTTAGGCCCGAATACTTTCAGTGTCAGCGTTGCAATGCCCCTAGCACCAAAATAGAGCGTCGGTTTATTACTCGTGTGTCGCGGCCCATCATAAATTAACAACATATCCGCCATGAGTTTTTCTTTGAAAACCTCAACTGCAGCAGTAAGGTGCGGGGACCCTAACTCCTCCTCAAAATCCATAATTACTTTGAGGTTGTGTGTCTGCTTAAGATGTTCCTGATCAAGAATATCAAGCGCCGCCAGAAACATAGCTGCAGGGCCTTTAGCGTCAGACGCTGAGCGTGCAAACACACGCCATTCCGGGTTAAAACCTGTGTCCAAACGATTCCAACTGAGGCTGTGCCACTTATCACCGCGCCGTTCTTTTAAAACGGGCTCATAGGCACTTTTTTGGTCCCATTTACGGGGGTCAACAGGTTGGCCATCAATTTGTAAATAAATCAGAACTGTTTTCTCAGCTCCAGCAATTTTGCGTTCTGCTAATAATAGCGGCGGCCCACCTGTTGGTAATAATGTTGTCTCAAATGCTCTTGCCTGAAAGGCTTGCGTCATCCATGAAACATTATCATCCACATGAGACTGAAAACGCGCATTGTTGGGGATAGACAATATGTTTTTTAAAGTAGCAAAAGAAGCTTTCAGATGTTTCTGCGTATATGCAGTAAGTTGTTCTGCCTGTAATAGTCTATTGGAATCATCGGCGTTAGAAGAATGCAGCCCACTAAACAGTGCAACTAAGAAGATTATCGTACGAAAGGCTTGAGCCATACATACCCCTATTTCTTGATTATTACCGCTGCGTGAGGCGCATTTCAATGCGACGGTTCCGACTATAGGCAAAAATATTTTCAGCAGGATCAATCGGCTGATATTCACCAAACCCCGCGGCTGCCAGACGCTCGGCAGGAACCCCGGCTTCAATCAAAAAGCGCACAACACTGATTGCTCTCGCACTGGAAAGCTCCCAATTACTCTGGAAAAGCGCCGTTGCAATTGGTCTTTTATCGGTATGGCCATCAACCCGTAATATCCACGGAAGTTCGGCTGGAATATCGCGTGATATTTGGATAAGCGTTTCAGCAAACTTACGGAGTTCTGCCCGCCCTTCCGGCCCAAGGTCAGCTTGCCCGCTTGCGAATAATAACTCGGAAGCAAAGACAAACCTGTCCCCCTCAATACGTATTTCTGGGCGGGAGGAAAGCACTTCCTTCAAGCGTCCGAAAAATTCTGACCTATACCCTGCAAGCTCTTCAACCTTACTAGCCAGTGCTCGGTTAAGGCGGCGACCCATATCAACAATAACCGCTTGATTGCGCCTATCCCGCTCTTCGCTCGATTGTAAAGCGGCCTCTAAGCGACCAAGTTGCTCTTGAAGTACAGATATATTTTGCTGTAACCGCGCCACTTGCTCCTGTGCACGGCGGGAAATTTCTTGTTCGGTAGCAAGTTCGCCACTTGTATCGCCGTATCTTTCCGCTAAGTCTTTTGCCTGTGCTTCAAAGCGCTCGCGTGCCGCCGTCATGTCAGCTAACCGAGCCTCAGAAGCGCCTAATGCCGCCGCCGCTGCCGTTAGGTCAGTTGACAATTTGTCTCTGTCCGCATTTGCTGCTGTCAACGAGGACGACAGGTCGGCCATACTGTCTCTTAAGGCCGTATTCGCCTGTTTCTCTAATTTCAGAAGATTACCAAGTTGAGCCACTTGCCCTCGCAACTCCGCAAGGGCCTGATCCCTACCCGTAAGCGCTTGCCCAAGAAAGAACTGCGACAAAACAAACATGGATAGTAAAAAGATGATAACAAGCAGGAGCGATGACAAAGCATCAACAAAACCGGGCCAACTGCTATCAGACCCCATGTTTATGCGTCGACGACTGCCGATCATTAACTTGTTGCTCCGTCATCGGGCGCCGGGCGGTTATCCAGCCCCGCTGCAATTGTACGCGACAGCAATTTTAACTCCCCGCGCAGTTCATCCACAAACAGCTCGGAAGTGCGTCCTTGCTCTTCAATAAGGCGCTTAATGCCTATGTCTAGGTTACGAATATGCTGTTTGGTCGCATCATCAAGAACAGGGGCATGCATCTCTGTAGGTTTAGCAGACATATTTGCCAATTTCTCAATAGCAGAAGCTAAGGATTTACTAATATCTTCACTTCGTGCTGCCTGCTGTGTTTGAGCCTCAAACTTGTCTGAAAGACCTGCCAGATTTTCCGAGATGGCAATCATGGCATCTAATTCTTTATGCCGACTACCTTCTGACTGTTTGAGCGTGCGCTGTAATTTATCAATACCGTCGGCTGTTTGTTCCATCAGGGCCGTCATATATGAATTTGGGCTAGCCATTCCTTCTGACATTTCCCCACGTGAAAGATGTGTAACAGACGCAAGCCAATCCTCGACACTATTATAAAATCGTGTCTGTGCCTGGCTTGCTTGCAAATCCATAAACCCAAGAATCAAGCTACCAGCGAGGCCAAATAGCGAACTGGAGAATGCTGTCCCCATACCAGACAGAGGCGCTTCCAGTCCGGCCTTGAGTTCATCAAACATCAAAGCCATATCACCGCCGTCAACGGTCAAGCCATTAATCGTACCACCAATCGCGCCGATAGTTCCAAGTAGCCCCCAGAAAGTACCCAGAAGGCCAAGAAAGATTAAAAGCTGCGTAAAATAGCGGCTAATTTCACGGCTTTCCTCGAGCCGGGATGCTATGCCATCCAACACAGACCTCATCGAAAGCGTCGAGAGCCGCATACCGCCTTCTTCCTGCGCTGAAAGCAGAGCCGCTGCTGGTGCCATCAAGTTTGGTGTAACCGATGAGCTTGCGCTTTCATGTCGTTTGAACGCTTTAATCCAAGCGATCTCTGGTGTGAGATCAAACACACGGCGAAAGGCAAAAATACTCCCAAGAAGCAACATTGCACCAATAACGCCGTTTAAGGCAACATTCGCCATAAAGGCCGTTGCCAAAGCGTCCCGCAACAAGACACCTAAGATAACTACCCCAAACATAAAGAGTGTCATGCGTGTAATAAATTTTTGCGGCTTCTGCATATCCCCGCCTCTCCCTTACGAAGAAAACAATTCGCTTCAGATGCTTAAATACACCCAAATACAATTTGTCTCTACTTTAAAGGCGAAATTGTGACTTGCAATGAGAAGCTGCAGAAAGAATCTATGATTTGTAATTCCCGCCGTAAATTTTGGCCTGAGCAATACCTTAAGGCGTAGCTATACACTCATTCACCGCCTCTTGGTGCTCTGTATGAGATAGTTTACGAAGCTTGTTGGCGAGCGCGTTGTATTTTGCAACAACAGGGTGAGCGTAAACGCGTTCCAAATAAGATGCCATTTTCGGCCACTGTACTGCATCAATTTGCCAACCGGCGAATATGGCGTTCAACAGCATGGAACTGAGAGTGATATCTGCAATTGATAGCTCATCAAAAAAATAACCTTCCTGAGGCACCTTTCCTTCAAGATAGGTCATGGCCTTTGGAAGTTGCACAGATAGAGCCTGCTCGATCAAAGTGTTATCAGCAGGCTGTTTAAGAACAAGGGGCCTAACAACCTTCTGGAAAAAGAGATTGTAAACCGCCGTTCGCCCAAGATAATCATCACCGTATTCCTCGAACCAGAGCGCCTGAGCTTTATTTTGTGACCCTCTAGGAAAAACTGATGGTGTCGGAACTAGGTCTTCAAGATATTGAATGATTGCACTGGAATCAGGCAGAACAAATGTTCCCTGTTTTAAGACAGGTATACGCCCAAGCGGGCTAAGTGTTTTAAACTCTTCTGTGGGAAAGAAAGGCACTTGTGGCACACAGTCAAATTCAATGCTTTTCATCTCTAATGTAATAAGGATTTTTCGTACATACGGCGAGATAGGGGAACCAATTATTGTGATTTTATCATTCAGGGCGCTCAACATAAAATCACCTCTCGCCATTGTTACTGACCAAGCCTGCAACGTGCTAAAATCAGGCAAGCCATTACTGAGAAAGGCACGCTAGCTGTGATCTCATCAAAGAGCAATACTCAGAAACCAATTTCCTCTGACACCAACCTCTATGTTATACGCAACATTATGGAGCGCTTCTTCTGTAAAGTGAAAAGCATGTTCAGGCTGGCTACATGATTTAAAAAATCGGTATGAACTGGCCTGACTATGACATTTCTCTTCGCTGCAAGGCTCTGATGAAATTG